>Ga0136640_10000070_pt1 | contig 32577 bp, 28 predicted proteins | sample AntDrymUQ8642106_2_FD_105498 | JGI IMG/M metagenome (GOLD analysis project Ga0136640, IMG submission 105498) | Polar desert sand microbial communities from Dry Valleys, Antarctica - metaG UQ864 (21.06) | ecosystem: Environmental > Terrestrial > Soil > Desert | place: Antarctica: Dry Valley...
GACCGCCTCGATCTCGCCCTGCTCGAGCAGGCTCAGCAGTTGCTGGTGGGCGGCCACCTGCTCGCATACGTTGCCGCGTACTCGGTCGACGTGGGCCAGCGTGAGCCGGATCTCACCATGTAGTGCGTCGACGAGGGTCAGCAACCGATCGCTCCCGGTGAGCGCGGCGATCGCCCGGTGCACCTCGATGTGGGCGCGGGCGAGTTGGCCGGGCTCGGCATTCGCCGCAGCGAGCCGGCCGTAGGTCTGGACGCTGGCGCGCACCGCATCCCGCAGCTCGTCGGGTGCGTCCGGCCAGGCCCGCGCACCCGCCTCCTCCAACACCGTGCGTGCCCGGAAGACGTCGCCGAGCGCATCCGGGTCGAGGGCGGCTACAGCGACGCCGCGGTTGGGCACCCGGATGACTAGGCCCTCGGCGATCAGCACCGCCAGCGCCTCGCGCACGGTGCTGCGGCCAACTCCCAAGGAATCGGCAAGCCCAACCTCGCGCAGGGGGGTTCCAGGCTCGAGTTCACCGGCGAACATCGCCCGCCGCAACTCGTCGGCGGCCCGTTCCACTGTGGAGGTGTGCTCCAGCGTCAGCGAGTCGTACACGAGCAGTCCCCAGCCGATTGAGCGGAGCCGGTTGTCGGCACGCCGCTTGTCAGGCATTATGGTCCCATACCCTGATTGTCAGACAATCAGGCAGACACAAACGACAAGCTGAGGAGCAGATGACATGGGGCAGGTGCTGCAGTGGGGACATCGCTATGGCGCCGTACGGCCGGATCACTTCCGGGTCGCATACGAGATCAACCCGTTCATGGATCTGACCGACCAGCCGGATCCGAGCCGCGCGGCGGAGCAGTGGGGCGCGATGGTCACCACCCTGGAGCAGCTGGGTGCCTCGGTGGAGGTGCTGGCGCAGCGCGCTGACGCCCCCGACATGGTCTATGCGATGAACCTCGGCTTCGCTGCCACTGTGGCCGGACAGCCCACGGCGGTGATGTCGCACATGCGGCACCCCGAGCGGCGCATGGAGGTGCGCTCGGCCGCGCCGTGGTTCGCCGGGCTCGGCTTTGCCCGCTCGGTCGTCGGGCGGGACGGGGTCGGCGGACACCTTGAAGCCGGCGACGTCTTCCCGTTCGGGGATGCGCTGGTGGCGGGCTTCGGCCCGCGCAGCGACGAGCTCGGACTGAAGGCATTGGCCGTCGAGCTCGGCGTGCGGGTGCGGGCGCTCCGGATCGTGCACCCGGGCATGTACCACCTCGATCTCGCCTTCTGTCCGCTGGACTCCACCCGGGCCATCGTCTGCCCGGACGCCTTCGACGACGCCAGCGCTCGGGCGGTGCTCGACCTGGTGCCCGACCCCTTGGTCGTCACCCGGGCCGAGGCGCTCACCATGTGCGCCAACTCGGTCGTCGTCGGCCGTACGGTGGTCATGCCGGCCTGCCCCGAGCGGGTCCGATCCCAGCTGGAGCAGTGGGGTTTCGAGGTCGTCGTGGTCGACGTGTCCGAGTTCCATAAGGGGGGCGGTTCGGTGCGCTGCCTCACCAACCCGCTCGACATCGTGGTCGGGCGCGACCTGCCCTCGGTGCCGGGCGGTCAGGTGGTCCTGCCCGGCTGACTCACCCCAGGGGTGGCGGTTCGGTCACCGGTTGGCGACGGGCGGTCTGCGCGAGCACGATGCCGACAATGACCCCGGCGGCACCCAGTTGCTGCACCCAGCTGAGTGACTCGCCGAACCAGGCCCACCCCAGCACCGTCACCCCGACCGGTTCGAGCATGGCGACCACGACCACAGCGGTCGCGGGCAGGGTCTGCAGGGCATACAGCTCAAGCGCGAACGGGATGACGGTGCCAAGCACCACCACCCAGACCAACAGCGCCCAGACCGGGGCCGACCACGAGGCCAGGCTGCCGAGCAGTGCCGTCTGCTCGGTGAGCAGGCCGGTGTCCAGCCTGGTCAGCGGGCTGGCAAGGTTCATCAGCAGCACAGCCACGACGAACGACCACAGCACCACGGTGAGCGGGTCCTCGTCACTGACCCCAGACTCGCCGAGCAGGAAGTAGGTGGCGAAGCAGACCGCCGCCCCAAGACCGCCGAGCACGCCCAGGCCGTCCAGCACGAACCCCTGCCACACCTGGGCGACCATCGCCAGCCCGAGCAGCGCCAGCCCGAGCGCCGCCCAGGCGCGAGGGCGCACCGACTCGCGCCGCACCACCCGCACATACAGGGCGACCAGCACCGGCGCGGTGTGCTCGAGCAGCAGCGCCAGGCCGACCGGCAGCCGGTCAATCGCGACGAAGTAGGTCCACTGCAGTCCGGCGACACCGATGACGCCCATGACTGTGACCAGCAGCAGTCGCCGGCCGGTGGGCGGCCGCAGCGCCGCAGGCTTCAGCAGCACAGCCCAACAGGCGAGCACAAGCACTGCGCCAGTCACCCGCAGCGTGGTGAGCGTGGCCGGGTCCACCCCGGCTCGCAGGACTACCCGCGACACGCCGGCGTTCACGATGAAGCAGATCGCCGCAGTGACGACCATTGCGTACGCGATGGCACGGGGGTTGCTGGGCACCAGCAGACCTTAGCGATGCCTCCTCGCCGGATCGTTAGGGTGCGATCTATGAGCGGGCCCAGGGTGCGAGCGTCGTTGTCCGGTATCCCGGCGTACACCCCGGGGCGGCCACCAGCGGCCCGCGAGGGCGGTGCCGCCTACAAGCTGTCCAGCAACGAGACTCCCTACGATCCGCTGCCCAGCGTCCGTTCGGTCATCGACGCCGAGGCGGCTCAGGTCAACCGCTATCCCGACATGGCGTGCTCAGCGCTCTATACCGCCATCAGCGAGCGGTTCAGCTTGCCCGTCACCGCGCTGGCGGCCGGCACCGGATCGGTCGCAGTGCTCTACCACCTGATCCAGGCGCTTTGTGAGCCGGGCGACGAGGTCGTCTACGCCTGGCGCTCATTCGAGGCCTACCCGATCGCCATTGTCGCCAGCGGTGCCCGGCCGGTTGCGGTGCCGCTCGGTGACGGCGCCCGGCACGACCTGGACGCGATGGCGGCAGCGATCACCGACCGCACCCGTGTCGTCATGGTCTGCACCCCCAACAACCCGACGGGACCGGTGGTGCGCGCCGACGAGCTCGAGACATTCCTCGACCGGGTGCCGGCCGATGTGCTGGTGGTCGTGGACGAGGCGTACGCAGAGTTCGTCCGCGACGAGGCCGCCGCTGACGGCTTCGCGGCCTTCGGTTCCCGCGACAACGTGGCGGTCTTGCGCACCTTCTCCAAGGCGTACGGGCTCGCCGGTCTGCGCGTCGGCTACGTGGTGGCCCCTGAGTCGGTCGCCGCCGCCGTGCGCAAGGTCGCGTTGCCCTTCGGGGTGTCCGGAATCGCCCAGGCGGCCGCGGTCGCTTCCCTAGATCCAGTCGCCGAGCGCGAACTGATGGACCGGGTCGACGCCTTGGTGGCAGAGCGTGAGCGGGTCGTGGGCGGGCTGACCGAGGCAGGGTGGTCGGTGCCGGCGACCGAGGCGAACTTCGTCTGGTTGCCCCTGGACGGCCGGGGGCAGGCCACTGATTTCGCGGCCGCTGCCGATGAGGCGGGGATCGCCGTGCGCCCGTTCGCCGACCACGGGGTGCGGGTGACGATCGCCGAGCCGGTGGCCAACGACATCTTCATGAAGGTCGCCAGCAACCAAAACTGAGTGGTGACTGTCAGAGCCGCCACCTAGGCTGCTCCTTACATGCCACCCACCACTGTCACGCACCCGCATCCCGCTGCGACCGACCCGTCGCGGCGGCGGGCCGGCACTTCACTGTGGCGGCTGCGGGGCTATCTCGCGCCGTACGTCTGGGCGCTGGTCGTGATGGCGGTGTCCGCGGTCGGCACCGTTGCCGCAGCGCTGTCGATCCCGCTGGTGGTCCGGGCGATCATCGACGGGCCGATCACCGCCGGTGACCGCGCGGCGATCTGGCCGCTGGGTCTGCTCGCGCTGCTGCTGGGGGCGGTGGAGGCCGGGTTGATCCTGCTGCGCCGCTGGGTGCAGGCCAGCGCGGTGCTCGGGCTCGAGACCACTCTGCGCGGCGACCTCTACGCCAAGCTCGATTCGCTGCCGATGGCGTTCCATGCTCGCTGGCAGAGCGGGCAGCTGCTGTCCCGCGTGACAATCGACCTGTCGACGATCCGTCGCTTCTCCGGCTTCGGGCTGCTGTTCCTGGTGATCAACATCATCCAGCTCTTCGCCACCGTCGCCGTGCTGCTCAACCTGTACTGGCCGCTCGGCCTGGTCGTGGCGATAGCCGCGGTGCCGATCATCTGGCTCTCCCGATCGTTCGAGCACCGCTACGTGGTGGTGTCGCGCCGCGTGCAGGATCAGCAGGGCGATGTCGCCAGCCAGGTCGAGGAGGCGGCGCTCGGTATGCGGGTGATCCGCGCCTTCGGCCGGCGCGACCTTGCCTACGACAAGTACGACCGGCAGGCAAGCCAGCTGTTTGACAGCTCGGTGGCCAAGGTGCGGTTGTCAGCACGCTTCTGGACGTTTCTCGAGATCATCCCGAACGTCGCGTTGGCAATCGTGTTGCTGCTCGGGGCGATAGCGGTCGGCAACGGGTCGCTGTCGCTCGGCACCCTGGTCGCCTTCATCACGCTGATGTTGTCGCTGGTATGGCCGGTGGCGTCCCTGGGCGTGATCTTGTCGATGGCGCAGGAGGCGATGACCGCCGCCGACCGGGTGGTGGAGGTGCTGGACACCAAGTCGACCATCGTCGGCGGCGATCGGGTGCTCGACCAGCCGCGCGGCCGGTTGCGGTTCGAGGGCGTCGGGTTCACCTTTCCCGACGCCGACCGCCCGTTGCTGCGTGACGTCGACCTCGACGTCGCCCCCGGCGAGACCGTCGCGGTCGTCGGTGCCACCGGATCCGGCAAGACGACGCTGACCGCGCTGGTGCCGCGGCTCTACGACGTCACCACCGGCCGCGTCACCATCGACGGCGTCGACGTCCGCGAGCTCACCATCGCGAGCCTGCGGCAGCTGGTGGCCACCGCCTTCGAGGAGCCGACCCTGTTCAGCATGAGCGCACGCGAGAACGTCGCCCTGGGCCGCCCGGATGCCTCCGAGGCTGACATTCGCGAGGCACTGGAGGTGGCGCAAGCGAGCTTCGTCCACGACCTGCCCTGGGGGTTGGACACCCGCATCGGCGAGCAGGGCATGTCGCTGTCCGGTGGGCAGCGCCAGCGGTTGGCGTTGGCCCGAGCCGTGCTCGCCCAGCCACGCATCCTGGTGCTCGACGACACTTTGTCTGCGCTCGACGTGCACACCGAGGCGCTGGTCGAGGTAGCGCTGCGGGCGGTGCTGCGCGACGCCACCGGCATCGTTGTGGCGCACCGGGCGTCCACCGTGCTGCTGGCCGACAAGGTCGCCCTGCTCGAGGGCGGGACGATCACCGCAGTGGGTCGGCACAGCGACCTACTTGCGACGGTCCCTGCGTACCGCGAACTGCTGTCGGCCGACGCCGATTTGGCCGGGGCGGCGGCATGAGCACCGCCGCTGACTGGCGCGGCGTCGCCGCCGAGAGCCAGGACGACTTCACCGATCGGGTGACGCTGCTGCTGCGCGACCGCTCCCGCCGGCTGCTGACCTCACTGCTGCGTCCGCACCGGCGCATCCTGGCGGTTGTGCTGGCGGTTGTGCTCGTCGAGAACGCCGCCCGACTGGCCATCCCCTACCTCGTCAAGGAGGGTATCGACCGCGGCATCCCGCCCATGCAGGCCGGTGAGGGCAGCTCGGTGCTCACCACCATCACCGTCGTCGTGCTTATGACCGTGGCCGTGCAAGCGGTCGCCCGACAGGCCTTCCTCACGATGAGCGGTCAGGTCGGGCAGCGGGTGCTGCTCGAGCTGCGGCGGCGGCTGTTCCGGCACTTCCAGCGGCTGAGCCCTGCGTTCCACGACCGGTACACCTCGGGGCGGATGATCAGCCGGATGACCTCGGACATCGAGGCCATCGACGAGATGCTGGACACCGGCTTCGACGGGCTGATCAACGCCGCGCTCACCCTGGTCGGCACCGCGGTGCTGCTGCTGGTGCTCGACGTCCCGTTGGGGCTGGTGGCACTGGGTAGTTTTCCGTTGCTGCTGTGGCTGAGTGCCTGGTTCCGCCGCGAGTCGGCCGTCGCCTACCGGCGCACCCGGGAGACGGTCGCCGCCGTGATCGTGCACTTCGTGGAGACCATGACGGGCATTCGGGCGGTGCAGGCCTTTCGCCGGGAGACCCGCAACGAGGGAATCTTCGCTCAGGTCAACGACGACTACCGGCTGGCCAACATGCGGGCCTTCCGGTTGATCGGGCTGTTCATGCCCGGCATCAAGCTCATCGGCAACGTGACGATCGCCATCACGCTGATCTACGGGGCGTACCGCACCGTCGACGGTGCCGTGACGATCGGTGCGCTGGCCGCTTTCTTGATCTACCTGCGGCAGTTCTTCGAGCCGATGCAGGACATCAGCCAGTTCTACAACACCTTCCAGTCAGCAGGCGCGGCGCTGGAGAAGCTGTCCGGCGTGCTTGAGGAGGAGCCCGACGTCCCCGAGCCGAGCCGCCCGGTGCCGCTGACCGAACCACACGGCACGGTGCATTTCGACGACGTGCGCTTCGAATATGTCGAGCACCGGCCGGTGCTGCAGGCCCTCGACCTGGACGTGCCCGCCGGTCAGACCCTCGCAGTGGTCGGCGCGACCGGGGCAGGCAAGACGACCATCGCCAAGCTGATGGCGCGCTTCTACGACCCGAGCGGCGGCCGGGTGCTGCTCGACGGCATCGACCTGCGGGAGCTGTCCGATACCGACCTGCGGGCTGCCGTCGTGATGGTCACCCAGGAGAACTTCGTCTTCGCCGGCACGGTGGCAGACAACATTCGCTTCGGCCGACCGTCGGCCAGTGACGCGGAGGTGGTCGCAGCCGCCGAGGCGATCGGCGCCGACGCGTTCATCGCTGACCTACCTGAGGGCTACCAGACCCGGATCGAGTCGCGCGGCGGCCGGCTGTCGGCCGGGCAACGTCAACTGGTCGCATTCGCCCGGGCGTTCCTCGCCGACCCGGCGGTGCTGATCCTCGACGAGGCCACCTCGTCGCTGGACGTGCCCAGCGAGCGGCTGGTGCAACGCGCGCTGCGGACGATCCTCGCCTCTCGGACGGCTATCATCATCGCCCACCGGTTGTCCACGGTCGAGATCGCCGACCGGGTACTGGTGCTCGAGGATGGCACCGTGGTTGAGGACGGCGCACCGGCCGCGCTGATCGCGTCCGAAGGCGGGCGCTACGCGGGGCTGCATGCGGCGTGGGTCGAGTCTCTCGCCTGAGGATGGGTAGCCTGGCGCTACCGTGACCACGTGCACCACCCCCGCGCGAGGTGAGCGGCGGCGGCTTCTTTGTACGACCACGGTGACCCCGGGGTTGACTGACGAAGGGAGTGCGGGTGAGCAACGACGGCTCGGCCGACCTGGTCCAGCTGCTCACACCCGAGGGCGAGCGGCGCAAGCATCCCGACTACCGGTGTGACCTCGACGACGCGGCGATCCGGGACCTCTACCGCGACCTGGTGCTGACCCGGCGCATCGACACCGAAGCGACCGCGCTGCAACGCCAGGGCGAGCTCGGCATCTGGGCCTCGCTGCTCGGCCAGGAGGCCGCGCAGATCGGCTCCGGCCGGGCGCTACGCCCGCAAGACCACGCTTTCCCGACCTACCGTGAGCACGGCGTCGCCTGGTGCCGTGGGGTCGACCCGCTGCGGTTGCTCGGGTTGTTCCGCGGCGTCGACCAAGGCGGCTGGGACCCCCGCGAGACCAACTTCCACCTGTACACAATCGTGATCGGTGCGCAGACTCTGCACGCCACTGGCTATGCCATGGGCATCCAGCGCGACGGTGCCGTCGGCACCGGCGACGCCGACCGGGACGCCGCGGTGATCGCCTACTTCGGTGACGGCGCCACCAGCCAGGGCGACGTGAACGAGGCGTTCATCTGGGCCAGCGTGCTGAACGCACCGGTGGTCTTCTTCTGCCAGAACAACCAGTGGGCCATCTCGGAGCCGATCGAGCGGCAGAGCCGGATCCCGCTCTACCAGCGAGCCATGGGGTTTGGATTCCCCGGCGTACAAGTCGACGGAAACGACGTGCTCGCCTGCCACGCGGTGGCGACCGCCGCGCTGCAGCGCGCCCGCGAGGGGCAGGGCCCGACCCTGGTCGAGGCCTTCACCTACCGGATGGGGGCGCACACCACCTCCGACGACCCGACCCGCTATCGACTGTCCGGTGACCTGGAGCATTGGAAGCTGAAAGACCCGATCGCCCGGGTGAAGGCATACCTGTCGCGCGGCGGCGGCGCCGACGAGGCCTTCTTCGCCGACGTGGAGGCGGAGTCCGGCAGCATCGCTCAACGACTGCGCGAGGGCTGCCTGAGCATGCCCGACCCGCACGTGCTGGACATCTTCGACCAGGTGTACGCCGAGCCAACCGACGAGCTGGCCCGGCAGAAGGAACAGCTCGCCACCTACCTGGCCGGGTTCGAGACCGGCGACGGGGCGGTGTCGGCATGACCCAGCTGACCTTGGCCAAGGCGTTGACCAGCGGCATGCGTGCCGCGATGGAGTCCGACCCCAAGGTGCTGATCATGGGTGAGGACGTCGGCAAGCTCGGCGGCGTGTTCCGAGTCACCGACGGCCTGCAGAAGGACTTCGGCGAGGACCGGGTGATCGACACCCCGCTGGCCGAGTCCGGCATTCTCGGCACCGCGGTCGGGCTGGCGTTGCGCGGCTACCGCCCGGTGTGCGAGATCCAGTTCGACGGGTTCGTCTACCCCGCCTACGACCAGATCGTCAGCCAGGTCGCGAAGATGCGCTTCCGCAGCCAGGGAAGGCTGTCGATGCCGATCGTCATCCGCATCCCCTTCGGCGGTGGTATCGGCGCGGTCGAGCACCACAGCGAGAGCCCGGAGGCGCAGTTCGCGCACACCGCCGGCCTCAAGGTCGTCGCCTGCGCCAACCCGGCCGACGCCTACTGGATGATCCAGCAGGCCATCGCCTCCGACGACCCGATCGTGTTCCTCGAGCCGAAGCGCCGCTACTGGGAGAAGGCCGAGGTCGACGAGTCGGCCACCCCGGTTCCGCTGCACAGCTCGCGCATCGTCCGTGAGGGCGACGACGTGACCGTGCTGGCGTACGGGCCGATGGTCAAGACTTCGCTGGAGGCCGCCATCGCGGCCGGCGAGGAGCACAAGAGCCTGGAGGTTGTCGACCTGCGTAGCCTCTCGCCGCTGGACATGGACCCGGTGCTGGCGTCGGTGCGCAAAACCGGACGCGCGGTGGTGGTGCACGAGGCCGTGGTCAACCTCGGGTTGGGCGCCGAGCTGGCCGCCCGGATCAGCGAGGACGCGTTCTACGCGCTGGAGTCGCCGGTGCTGCGGGTGGGCGGTTTCGACACCCCGTACCCGCCGTCCCGGATCGAGGAGGAGTACCTGCCAGACCTAGACCGGGTGCTGGACGCTGTGGACCGGGCGCTCGCCTACTGAGCCCCTACCCCCGAGCCGGACGGAGATCAGAAGCGATGAGTCCAACGAGCGGAGCCAAACAGTTCAAGCTCCCCGACGTCGGTGAGGGACTCACCGAGGCAGAGATCGTCACCTGGCGGGTCAAGCCTGGGGACACCGTCGAGGTCAACGACGTCGTCGTCGAGATCGAGACCGCGAAGTCGCTCGTCGAGTTGCCCTGCCCATACGCCGGCACCGTGGCCGACCTGCTCGTCGGCGAGGGCGAGACGGTCGCCGTCGGCACCCCGATCATCGCGGTGTCCGACGGGTCCGACGGGTCCGACGGGTCCGACGGGGCTGTGGGCATACCGGCCGAGGAGGGTGCAGTCGAGCCCGGACTGATCGGCGGTCCCGCACCCGGGGGGCGCACCTCCGTGCTGGTCGGTTACGGGCCGAAGACAACCGAGGCCAAGCGTCGCCCACGCAAGACTGGTGCGGTGCCCACCGGGGTGTCGTCGGCGACCGCACAGCAGGGGGTGCAGTCGGCGTTCTCCACCGAGGTCACCCCACCCACACCCGAGCTTGACGTCGAGCAGGCCGAGCCGGCCGTGCCACAGGTGGCAGACGTGGTCACCCGACGCTCACCGGGGCCCCCGGTGGCAGCACTGGGGGGCGGAGCGGCGCGGGTGCTGGCAAAGCCGCCGGTACGCAAGCTGGCCAAGGATCTGGGCGTCGATCTAGGCGCCGTGCCGGCCACCGGTCCCGGCGGAGTGGTCACCCGCGCGGACGTCGAGGGTCACGCACGCGGCGCGTCATCGACCCCCGAGGCGGCGCCGACATCCGGGAGCGAGACCCGCATCCCCGTCAAGGGTGTTCGCAAGATGACCGCGCAGGCGATGGTCGCCAGTGCCTTCACCGCCCCACACGTCACCGAATGGGTGACGATCGACGCCACCCGCACGATGCGGTTGGTGCAGCGGCTGCGGGCCGACCGCGACTTCGCCGACGTCAAGGTGTCCCCGCTGCTGGTGGTCGCCAAGGCGGTGTGCCTTGCCGCGCGGCGTACCCCTGAGGTGAACGCCACCTTCGACGATGCGGCGCAAGAGATCGTGCTCAAGCACGGCGTCAACCTCGGTATCGCCGCCGCCACCCCGAGAGGGCTCGTGGTGCCCAACATCAAGGGTGCTGACCAGATGACGCTGCGTGAGCTCGCGGGGGCGCTCTCCGAGCTGACCGACACGGCGCGCGAGGGGCGGACCCAGCCCGAGCAGATGGCCGGGGGCACGTTCACCATCACCAACGTGGGGGTCTTTGGCGTGGACGCAGGCACGCCGATCCTCAACCCGGGGGAGACCGGCATCCTCGCCGTCGGTGCCATCGCCAAGAAGCCGTGGGTGGTCCGCAGCCGGGTGCGACCGCGATGGGTCACCACGCTGGCGTTGAGCTTCGACCATCGGGTGGTCGACGGTGCGCAGGGCAGCCGCTTCCTCGCCGACGTGGCAGCTCTGGTGCACGACCCGGCGCAGGCGCTGCTGCACTGAGCGCTTCACAGCGCTGATTGGGTCAAAGCACTGAGTGGGTCAGAGCACAGTGCCGCCGACGCTTCGTGAGGTGCCCAGGAACTCTGCCACCACCCGGCCACCCGCGTGCACGCTGACGTCGTAGGTGCCGGTGCGGCCCACCAGCGACCGCTCCTCGGCCACCGCGACCAGCTCATCCCCGGCCGCGGCCGGCGCCAGATAGGTGATGTCGCAGTGATAGGCCACCGACGCGACGTTGCGGCTGTTGCAAGCGAAGGCGAACGCACTGTCTGCCACTGCGAAGGCGAAACCGCCGTGCGCCGTGCCATGCCCGTTGACCATGTCCGGGCGCACCGGCATCGCCACCGTGGCCCGACCCGGGGCTACGTCGACCATCCGCATGCCGAGCGCCCGGCTGGCATGGTCGTCGGCCCACATGGCGTCGGCGCATGCCTTGGCCAACTCGTCCGGGGTCACGACAACTCTTTGGTGAGCATCGCGCAGGTCTTGCCGTTGAGCTGCCAGAGGTGGCCCTGCTCGACATAGCCGCGCGCGGCATGGAACGCCAGCGACCCGACGTTGGGTGGCCTGCTGTAGACCTCAAGGGTCATCCGTCCAGCGGTGCGAGCGGCTCGCTCGAGATGGTCATAGAGCATCCTGCCGACGCCGCTCCGCCGCTGCGCCTCGGCCACCACCACCCGGTCGAGGTAGTGGAAGTCGTCGTAGCGGTCGCCGAACCAGGCGTAGTTGGGGCTGTCGTACGGGCTGCCCGGTGCCAGCACCACGGCGAACCCGACCAGGACACGGCAGGCTGGGGTGTCGTCCTCGACCACCGCGACCTGCTCGGCCTGACCGACAAGCCGGTCCAGACCGGCAGGGTCGAGCGGTGTCACGGCATCCAGCGCTGACTGGTTGAGGGCCAGCACCGCGTCGGCGTCCGCCGGGTCGTAACGTCGGGTGTGCACGGCCGCATCCTGGCACGAGGAGGACACCGATGGCCCACAACAGCGCAGTCACCGAGCGTCTCACCCAGCAACATGGGGAGACTTTGGAGCAGGCGCTCGCGGCCATCCGCAAGCGGGATTACTGGTCGGCCTACCCAGAGTCGCCGAGCCCCCGGGTGTACGGCGAGCACGCCGCCGCCGACGGCGAGGCCGCATTCCGGCAGCGTCTCGGTGAGCCGTGGGGCGGGCAGACGCCGGGGGCCGCCGGGGTGGTGGCGACCGAGCGCTCGCCGTACGGGCTGGAGCTCGGCGTGCGCTATCCGCGGGTCGCCAGCGACGGGCTCGACGAGCTGCTGGAAGCGGCCCGACGGGGGATGGGTGACTGGCGCGCCGCCGGACCGCAGGCGAGGGCCGCGGTCTGCCAGGAGGTGTTGGCGCGGCTGCATGCTCGGGTCTTCGAGCTGGCGCACGCGGTGCAGCACACCAGCGGGCAGGCGTTCGTGATGGCCTTCCAGGCCGGCGGCACGCACGCGCTGGACCGGGCGCTCGAGGCCCTGGCGTACGGCTTCGACCAGCAGACCCTGCACCCGGCCACCGCGCTGTGGGAGAAGCCGGGACGCGGCGAGCCGGTGCGGATGGACAAGACGTTCACCCCGGTGCCGCGTGGGGTGGGGCTGGTGGTCGGCTGCAATACGTTCCCGACATGGAACTCGTGGCCGGGGCTGTTCGCGTCGCTGGTGTGCGGCAACGCCGTCGTGGTGAAACCGCACCCGCGGGCCGTGCTGCCGCTGGCGATGACCGTCGAGGCATGCCGCGAGGTGCTCACCGAGGCGGGCTTTGACGCTGACCTGGTGACCTTGGCCGCCGAGGCCGAGGGGGATGGCTTGGCGGCCGAGCTGGCGGTGCGGCCGGAGGTGCGGCTGGTCGACTTCACCGGGTCGAATGCGTTCGGCAGCTGGCTCGAGGAGCACGCGACCCAGGCGACGGTCTTCACCGAGAAGGCCGGTGTCAACACGGTCATCATCGACTCCACGGCCGACTTCTCCGCAATGTGCGACAACCTGGCCTTCTCGTTGGCGCTGTATACCGGGCAGATGTGCACCGCCCCGCAGAACCTGCTGGTGCCTGCGGACGGCTTCGACACCGACGACGGCCACAAGTCCTATGACGAGGTCGCCGCCGGTATCGGTGCCGCGCTGGACCGGTTGCTCGGTGACGACAAGAGCGCAGTCGAGCTGCTCGGGGCAGTCGTGTCCGACGCGGTGCTGGCCCGGCTGGACGCCGCCGCCGATGGCGGGACGGGACGGGTGCTGGTCGAGTCGCGGGCGATTGAGCACCCGGCGTGGCCGCAGGCCACGGTGCGGACACCGCTGCTGCTCGGGCTTTCGGTGGCCGACGTGCAGACGTACGGCCAGGAGTGTTTCGGTCCGGTTGCCTACCTGATCGCGACACCGTCGACGGTCGACTCGCTCGTCGCCTTCGTCCGGACGGTCGAGTCCGTCGGCGCGATGACCGCTGCGGTGTACTCGACGTCCGACGACGTGCTTGCCGACGCCCGAGATGCCGCGCTGGATGTCGGGGTCGCGCTCAGCGAGAACCTGACCGGGGCGGTGTTCGTCAACCAGTCCGCGGCGTTCAGCGACTTCCACGGCACGGGAGCCAACCCGGCAGCCACGGCTTCGTACACCGACGCGGCGTTCGTGGCCAGCAGGTTCCGGATCGTCCAGTCCCGCCGCCCCGCCTGACCCCATCTGCGGGGGACACCGTTGGCGATGAGGTCTGCGACCAGGTCGGTGGGGTCGACGCGCAGCTCGACGTTGGCACACCGCAGCACCCGGCGGCCGGGGCGTACGAAGGCACGTTCACGCTGCATGTCCCGAACCCAGTGTGCGGCCTCGAGATGGTGCAGCCCGTCCACCTCGAGGACGAGCACGGTGTCGTCGTCGCAGTCCCACTCACAGTCGAGGTAGCGACGCCGCCCCGATGAGTCTCGCCGCATGCGCTGGCGGTGCGGCTCCGCAATGCCGTGCCGACGGCACACTCGGGCGATGTCGATCTCGCCCAGCGTCTGCGCGCCTGCCCCGATGTCGGCGATCGCGGCCCGCATATGCCGTACGTTGCGGATCGCCCCCGCAGCTTCGAGCCGCTCGGTGAGCAGCCAGGCCGTAGTGAGCCGCTGTTGTACGACCGCGGCCAGCACCGCGTAGGCGAGGCGCGGACTGGGCTGCCAGGCGCACATATCGATAGCCGAGCGCGCCGCGTCGGTCGCTCGAATCCCCTGACGTACGACTAGATCACCTGGAACGAGACGCCGGCTCTCGTGCACCACCAGATCCGGCATTGACGGCACGGTGCTCGCCCGCGGGTGCACCACGTGCAGGCGGCCATCGGCAGGGTCGTCGAAGCCACTGAAGCCGTGCAACTCCAGCGCCGTACGGGTCGCCAGCCCGCCCTTGTCGCCGACCGTGATCGCGGCAGCCCGGAGCCGTTGCCGTCTGGTGAGCGGACCGTTGTGGCAGACGATTGCGTGTGGCCCCCACTCCTGCCACCGCCGTGCCTGTAGTTGTGCCTGCAGGTAGTCCTCGCTCACGCCCGCATCGCGCAGCCGGGCGCGACTGGTCCCCTCGTCCCGGCCGAGCATGTCGCGCGGCCGCCTGATGATGGGCACGGCAGGAGTCTGGGTCCCTGACGACGGCCTTTGGTGCGGGGTCAGGGCCAACTGACGCCGGTGGCGGCCTCGCTGGCCTCCCAGACGCGGCGACCAAGGTCGGGGTCGCTCGCCGCCGCCGACATGCCAACCAGCCGCGGCCGGCCGCGCACCTCACCCGGCCCACCTGGCCCGACATAGGCGCCACCGGGCAGTCCCGGCTGGGTGGCGGCCATCAGCAGCGGCCAGGCGCCATGTACAGCCGGCTGGGCTGCAACCTTGTTGGTCAGCGACATCAGCCTGCTGCTGATCGTGTCGCCACCGAGCCCAGGTCCCGCAGTCTGCAGCTCGGTGGCCGCATAGCCGGGGTGCGCGGCGACGCTCAGCAGGGCAAGGTCGCCGGTGGCCGCGCGGCGCTCGACCTCGAGCATGAACAGCAGGTTGGCCAGCTTCGACTCGCCATACGCGCGCCACTTGCGGTACGGCCGCGGGTCGGCCCCGGCGGCCAGGCTGCGCAGGTCGATACCGGAGACCGTCCGGTGCGCCACCGACGAGGTGATCACGACCCGGGCGCCGTGCGGCGAGGCCAGCAGCGCAGGCAGCAACAGCCCGGTCAGCGCGAAGTGCCCCAGGTGGTTGGTGCCGATCTGCAGCTCGAAGCCGTCTGCGGTCGTGCGCTCGGGGGTGGCCATGACCCCGGCGTTGTCGACCAGCAGGTCGAGGTGCTCATAGCTGTCGAGCACCTGCTCGGCAGTGCCCCGCACGGCGCTCAAGTCGGCGAGGTCAAGTGACACGCTGCGCACGTCGGCGGCGGGCACCTCGCGACGTACCAGGTCGGCGCTGGCAGCTAACCGGTCTGGGTTGCGACCCGCCATCACCACACCCGCACCTGCACGGGCCAACTCGAGCGTCACGTGGTGTCCGAGGCCGCTGCTGGCGCCGGTGACCATCGCCCACCGGCCGCTCAGGTCGGGGATCTGTGTTGTCGACCAGCTCACGGGGTCACCGCCATCGCTGCCGCCACTCGGGTAGCAAGCTCGTGATCACCGTCGACATCGAAGGCGACGTCGTCAACTGCGCGTCGACCAGCTGCGAGAATCGTGAACGTTTCGGTGTCCATCCGCAGCCAGGTGGCATCCGCGGGCGGTTCGCCGTCGAGCGTGCGGGCGCGGCCGTCGTCGCCGACCTGCAGCGCTAGCTGCACCGGGACCTCGCCGGTGACCTGCCAGCCGACCACTGTGCCCGGGCCGGGCGCCACCTTCTTGCCCAGCACGTACGGGAGTGCGGCGGCAAACAACGTGACGCTGACCTCGGCCCCGGGTGAGTCCATCCCACCCGGCAGGTCCACGGCTCGGCGGATGTCCTGTTCGTGCACCCACATGTCGATGGCGCGGTTGCGCAGCAGGGTCTGCCAGTCCCAGCCGAAGCCGGGCGACACACCGGGCGGCGGATCGTCCGGTCCGGACGGCGGGTCGGCGGCGAGAGCAGCAGTACGCCGCTCCACGGCATCCGCCAGCTCAGCAACCAACTGGTCGGGCTCTCGGTCGGTGCGCTGCTCGACGCCAGCGCGGGTCGCATCGGGAGCCATCTCGCGGCGGTCGCTCGCCCCGGTGTCCAGCGTGCCCGCGGCCAGCTCGATCTCGACGTGCGCGAGATGCGCCACCACGTCGCGGACTGTCCAGCCGGGCAGGTCGGTGCGGCTCGCCCACTGCCCGGAGGTCAGATCCCGGCAGAGACTGAGCACCCTGTCGGCGCTGTCTCGCCAGGCATACAGATAGGTCGCCAGGAGATCCACGTCCGCGATCTTGTCAGATGCTCTCGCCCAGGTGTCGATCTCGGGCAGGCTCGTTCGTCGAAGGGGTGTCCGCACCGACCAGCAGCAAGGGAGACCGAGATGGCCGAGTACCTGATCCTCATCTACGAGGACGAGAATACCTATGCAGATGCAGACCCCAGCGTGTACGCCGAGACGCTGGCAGCGCACGGCCGCTTCGCTGAGCAGATCGTGGAGCATGGCGGCAAGCTGGTCGGCGGGCAGGCGCTGCAGCCTGTCAGCACGGCAACGACGATCCGCGGCGATGTGGTGACCGACGGACCGTTCGCCGAGACCAAGGAGGCGCTCGGTGGCTACTACCTGGTCGACGCCGAGGACCTGGACCAGGCGCTGGCCATCGCCAAGCTCTGCCCGGCACCGGGCGGTGGCGTGGAGGTGCGCCCGGTGATGGTGTTCGAGTGACCGGTGCCTGACCGGGTGGACGTCGGCGCGGCTGCCGCCGTCGCGAGGGCCTACCGCGAGCAGTGGGCCTCCGTGCTGGCGACTACCGCCCGGCTCACCCGCGACCTCGACCTGGCCGAGGACGCCACCGCCGACGCCTTTGCCGCCGCGTTGCAGACCTGGCCGCGCGACGGGGTGCCACGCTCGCCCGGCGGCTGGCTCACCACAACCGCCCGCCGCCGCGCGCTCGACGCCATGCGCCGCGATCAGACGCTGCGTAACAAGCTGCCGCTGCTTGTCGAGCCGGCCAACTGTGCAGCCGTGGAGGGCGCCGTGCTGGAGGACCCACCTGCGGTTGCTGACGACTTGCTCAGGCTGGTGTTCACCTGCTGCCACCCGGCACTGTCACGGGAGGCGCAGGTCGCTTTGACGCTGCGGCTGCTGTGCGGACTGTCGACCGCCGAGGTTGCGGACGCGTTCCTGGTCAGCGAGTCGACGATGGCCGCGCGGGTGACCCGCGCCAAGAAGAAGATCGCCGCTGCGCGCATCCCTTACCGGGTGCCGGCCGCGGCCGAGCTGCCGGACCGGCTCGACGCCGTGCTCACCGTGGTGCACCTGATCTTCACCGCCGGGCACACCGCGGCAACCGACCAGCTCGTACGTCCCGAGCTGGTCACGCGTGCGGTGCATCTGGCGCGCACTGTGGTGGCAATAATGCCCGACGAGAGGGAGGCTCGTGGGTTGCTGGGCCTGATCCTGCTCACCGACGCCCGCCGCCCGACCCGACTCGATGCCGCCGGCAAGCTGGTCCTGCTCGCCGACCAGGACCGCACCCGCTGGGACCACACCGCGATCTCCGAGGGGCGCCGGCTGGCAACCGAGTCCTTGCGTGGAGGACGGTCCGGGCGGTTCGCCCCGCAAGCCGCCGTGGTCGCCTTGCACGCCGAGGCGCCGCGATCGTCCGACACAGACTGGCGCCAGATCGTCGGTGTCTATGACGTGCTGCTCGCTGCCTGGCCGTCACCAGTCGTCTCGCTCAACCGGGTGGTGGCCGTGTCGATGGTCGACGGTCCGCAAGCGGGTCTCGACGAGCTCGCGCAGCTGCGAGACGATCCGAGACTCGCCGGCTACCGTTACCTCCCGGCCACCCGCGCCGACCTGCTGCGCCAGCTTGGTCGCTTCCGCGAGGCCACAGCGGCGTACCGGGCGGCGCTCGAACACAGCGATGCCGGACCTGAACGGGCGTTCCTGCAGGCCAGACTGGCTGAAGTTGACGCACACGCACGCGGCGGGTGGTCGACGTCTCACCCCGACGATGCCGGTCCAAACGCTGCAGCCTGGTAACATCTGTCCCAGCCACGGCCCCGCAACGCGGGGCCGTCTCCGTGCCCGGCACCAGGCGTCGCCGCCAGAACTGATCGGGTGCTCAGCGTCCAGCAGGGCTCACACGGACCGCGCCGCGGTCCTGGCTCGGGCGCCCCGACAACGCAGGCCGATGCCTGTGTGCCCAACGCCTGGAGACCCCGACGTGCCCGTCGAGACCCCCGTCCTGCCCACCACCCAATTCGCCGCGATGGGTTTGCCCTCCCGGCTCACAGACGTCCTCGCCAGCCAGGCAATCACCGTGCCGACGCCGGTGCAGGCCGCGGTCGTGCCCGACGCGCTTGCTGGCCGTGACGTTCTCGGCCGAGCTCGCACCGGCTCGGGCAAGACGCTGGCCTTCGGGCTGCCGGTCTTGGCTCGGCTGGCCGGCGGCCGACGTCGCCCGCACGCGCCGCGTGCGCTGATCGTGCTGCCGACCCGCGAGCTGGCCAACCAGGTGCGCAGCGCTCTTGAGCCGCTGGCGCACGCCATGCAGTTGCGGCTGGTGACCGTCTACGGCGGGGCGCCGTACGACCGACAGCTCAAGCGTCTCAAGCAGGGCATCGACCTTGTGGTCGCCACTCCCGGCCGTCTCGATGACCTGATCAAGCGCGGCGCGTGCCGCCTGGACGACGTGGAGATGGTGGTGCTGGACGAGGCCGACCACCTGTGCGACCTCGGCTTCTATCCGGCGGTTGACGCACTGCTCAAGCAGACCCCGGCGGGCGGCCAGCGGATGCTGCTGTCGGCGACCTTGGACGGCGACGTGGACCGGCTGGTCCGCGCACACCTGAGCGACCCGGCACGTCACGACCTCGACCCCGACGACGGTGGGCCGGGTACGGTGGAGCACCACGTGCTGGTCACCGCCTCGAGCGCCAAGGCCGCTACCGCTGCCACCCTGCTTGCCGCCAACCCCCGGTCGATCGTGTTCACTCGCACCCGCGCGGCTGCCACCGAGCTGGCCCGCTCGTTGAGCCAGGCAGGCGTCCCCGCGGTCGATCTGCATGGCGACCTGTCCCAGCGGCTGCGTGAGCGGAACCTGCGGAAGTTCTCCGGCGGCAGTGCCGATGTCGTCGTCGCCACCGACGTCGCCGCCCGCGGGATCCATGTGGACAGGGTGTCCCTCGTGGTGCACTACGACGTCCCCGACGACTCCAAGTCGTTCCTGCACCGCTCGGGCCGAACGGCTCGGGCAGGCGAGTCAGGCGCCGTCGTCACGATGACCACCCCGCACATGCTGGACCGAGTGGTGCGACTGCAACGCTCCGCCGGCGTCCAGGCCAGGCACCACGACGAGCGCACCGCGCCGCGACCGATGACGGCAGAGTCGCTGGCCGAGTCAGGCTCGGAAGCTCCCGCTGTGCGGCGCGGCTCACGTACCAGCGCACCGCCGCGGCGCGGCGGTGCGAGCGGCGGCGGTGGCTACCGCGGCCGTTCTGCCGGGCCACGATCGCGGCGGCCCGCCTCGCGCTGACCGCCCGTCAGGGGCGGTTGTCGTAGCGGCGCTCTTCGACCGTGGAGTGCGTGCGATTCTTCTGGGCGGTCTGAAAAAGGCTCAGCACGATCGCCAGCACACCGCCGAGAATGAGGATCCAGCCGAGCACGTACTCTTCGACGCCCGCGAGGTTGAAGTCCAACGCGAAGGCGAAGATGGCCCCCAGCACGATGAGGACTACTCCTACACCGATACCCATGGTCGCTCCGTTCGTCGTCGCCGCGGCAGTCGCAGCGTCACGTCGAAGGTAACCCTCCGTATGCGTCGAGGCACGGCGCCGTGCCGGGTCGGCGTCTCAGAAGGCCGCGTCGTCGAGGTCCATCAGCATGAGGTCGGTGTCCTCGGCGATGGACCGCTCGGCGGCCAGCTTGGGCAGCACGGTCCGCGCGAAGAATGTGGCGGCGGCCACCTTGCCCTGGTAGAACGACCGCTCTGACCCGCTTGCCCCAGCATCGAGTGCCGCCTGAGCGACCTCGGCCTGGCGCAGCAGCAACCAACCGCACATCACGTCACCGAGTGCCATCAGCAGCCGCGAGGTGTTCAACCCCACCTTGTAGACGTTGCGTGCGTCGCCGCCGGCCCGCTGGTCGGCGCTCATCAGCTGGCCGATCATGGCGGCGACGATTGCTTGCACGTCGGCCAGCGCGGCAGCCAGATGCCCACGCTCGACCTTGAGCCGACCGTTGCCTGCCTCGGAGCGGACGAACTCCTCCACCTGCGCGGCCAGATGGGTGAGCCCTTGCCCCTGGTCCTTGACGATCTTGCGGAAGAAGAGGTCCATGCCCTGGATCGCGGTGGTGCCTTCGTACAGGGTGTCGATCTTGGCGTCGCGCACGTACTGCTCGACCGGGTAATCGGCCAGAAACCCCGACCCGCCGAACGTCTGCAGTGACTCGGTGCCCAGCAGCACCCAGGATCGCTCGGAGCCGTAACCCTTGACGATCGGCAGCAGCAGGTCGTTGACCCGCTCGGCGAGCTCGTCGCGGTGACCGTCGTGTGTGGCCACCGCAATCTGGTCCTGCCAGCTGGCGGTGTAGAGCACGAGCGCACGCAGGGCTTCGGTGAAGGACTTCTGCGTCATCAGCGAGCGGCGTACGTCGGGATGCGCGGTGATCGGCACCCGCGGGGCGGTCTTGTCCGACGACTGGGTCAGATCGGGCCCTTGCACCCGGCTGCGGGCGTAGTCGAGTGCGTTGAGATAGCCGGTGGACAGGGTGGCGATCGCCTTGGTGCCCACCATCATCCGGGCGCTCTCGATCACCTGGAACATCTGCGCGATGCCGTCGTGCACCTCACCCAGCAGCCAGCCCTTGGCGGGGGTGCCGTCACCGAACGTCAGCTCGCAGGTGCTGGAGACCTTGATGCCCATCTTCTTCTCGACGCCGGTCACGTGGACGCCGTTGCGCTCGCCGGTGAGTTCACCGGTCTCCAGGTCGAAGCCATGTTTGGGCACGATGAACAGCGAGAGACCTTTGGTCCCTGGCCCGCCGACCCCGTCGACGCCGACCGGCCGTGCCAGCACGAGGTGCACGATGTTTTCGGAGATGTCCTGCTCGGCGGAGGTGATGAAGCGTTTCACCCCTTCGAGATGCCAGCTGCCGTCGTCCTGGCGGGTTGCCTTCGTCCGGCCGGCACCGACGTCGGAGCCGGCGTCCGGCTCGGTCAGCACCATCGTGGTGCCCCACTGCCGGTCGATGATGTGCCGGGCGATCTGTTGGTCACGCGTGGTGCCGTTGCGATAGACGATGTTGGCGAAGTTGGGGCCCGCGCAGTAGATCCAGATCGCGGGGTTGGCACCCAGAACCAGCTCACCAACTGCCCAGTTGAGCGACATCGGGGCCGGCTGGCCGCCCAGCTCGGCCATCACCTGCAGCCGCCACCACTCCGAGTCCATCCAGTCTTGATAGCTGCGCTTGAACGGCTCGGGCAGCGTGACCGAGGTCGTGTCCGGGTCGTACACCGGCGGGTTGCGATCGGAGTCGGCAAATGAGGACGCCAGCTTGTCGCTAGCGAGGCGGTCGACCTCATGCAGGATCGTCTTGGCCGTGTCGATATCGATCTCGGCGAAGGGGCCGGCACCGAGCACCTGTTCGCGGTCGAGCACCTCGAACAGGTTGAACTCAATGTCGCGAATGTTGGACTTGTAGTGACTCATCGCCGTTCCTGTCCGCTGCCGATGCCGGGGTCTGACCCTTGTTACCTACTGGTAAGTAACTTAAGTATGCCACGCCAGTCCCGGGAGGCAAACATCACCGATGTGTCGGCAAAATCAAGTAAATCTAATCGACGGTGACCGTGCCAAGCCGTGGGTGGCGGGCCTGCTGCTGGGTCTTGGCGTCTACGTGTTGTACCGGTTCTTGGTCCTCGGTGGCCGGCGTCCGCAGATCCGGGGCCGGTCGTCGGTGGCGATATTGGTGCCACTGGGGTTGGTCGGCGGCACGGTGGACTCCCTGGTGGCGGCGGCTGGGGACCGGTGGGCACCACCAGCCTGCTGTCCTCGGGGCGCCTGGAGCCTCGCAAGGTCATCGGTTCGATCGACACCTCAGAGTTCGTCGTGGCCGCCGTCGCTTGGGTGCAGTTGATCGTGATCGCGGTCCGCGCCGAGCGCCGTCGCTTGTCGAGGAAGACCCGCTGCCGGCGTGAGCCTCTGACAGACTTGGCCGATGCGGGTCTCGGCGAAGTCTGACTACGCCCTGCGCGCCCTGATCGAGATCGCGCGGCGGGACGACGAGGCGCCGGTCTCGGCCGAGGAGATTGGGCGGTTGCAAGAGATTCCGCATGGGTTCCTGCAGTCGATCCTCGCCGACCTGCGCCGAGCGGGCATCGTGATGAGCCAGCGCGGCCAATCCGGGGGTTGGCGGATGGGCCGCGCGGCTGCGGAGGTGACCGTCGCAGACGTGATCCGAGCCGTCGACGGGCCGCTGGTCAGCGTGTATGGCCTGCGACCTGAGGCTGTCTCGTACAACGCTTCGGCCGAGACACTGCAGCAGGTGTGGGTCGCCGCGCGCAGCAGTCTGCGCGGTGTCTTCGAGGGTGTGACCATCCAGCATCTGGCCAGTGGGGCTCTGCCCGCCGACGTCGAGCGGCTCACCACCGACACCGATGCATGGCAGTCACACTGATCGTGGCTTGCGCCGGGCACCGGGTCACGTAGCGTTGTCGCATGCCCACCATTGATCGCACCATCACCACTGACGCCGACCCGCAGGCCGTGTGGGACTACATGTCCGATTTCACCAACACCAACGAATGGGATCCCGGCACCGTGCGTACGGTCCGCGCCTCCGGCAACGGCGGGGTCGGCACGACGTATGACAACACCTCGAAGTTCATGGGACGCGAGACCCAGCTGACCTACACCGTGGTGGAGTCACAGGAGCCGACGCTGCTGCAGCTGCGGGGCGAGAACGACTCCATACACGCCGTGGACACCATGACGTTCACCCCGCACGGCACCGGCACCAAGGTGCACTATGTCGCCGAGTTCGAGTTCAAGGGTGCGCTGGCCAAAGTGGGTCCGGCGCTGTCGCTGCCGGGGCTGAACCTGCCGTTCAAGCAGCTGGGTGACAAGGCTGAGCAGGGCATCAAGGACGCCCTCGCCAAGCTCTGAGGGTCCGCTAGGTTGGAGCGCGTGAGCCCCGACAACGGCAAGGCTGACTTCACCCATGTGTACGACCGCGCCGACCCGCGGGACTACTTCCGCTCGCTCGCGGGACTGGACTACGAGATGCCGCAGTTGGCGCAGCCGGTGTTTGACCAACTGCTGGCGGCGCTGGCCACGGACTCCGACGAGGAGTCGCCCTTGCGGGTGCTCGATGTGTGCTGCTCATACGGCATCAATGCGGCCTTGATGCGATGTGACGTCACCCTGGACGACCTTTTCGACCGCTACACAGACCCGTCGCTGGACGACGTGTCGCCGGCAGACCTGGCGAGGGCCGACGCGGACTACTACGCCGAGCGACGACACTCGGACGCGGTGCAGGTCTCCGGCTTGGACGCGGCCGCCAACGCCGTCTCGTACGGCCAGCGAGTCGGTCTGCTCGAGCATGCCTGGGGGGAGAACCTAGAGGCGGCCGACCCATCCGACGCCTGCACGGCGGATCTGTCCACGATCGACCTGGTGACGATGACGGGTGGCAGCTCGTACGTCACCGAAAGCACCTTCGGCCGGGTCGCGGCCGCAGCGGGGGACGGGTCGCCGCCCTGGGTGGCCGCGTTCGTGCTGCGGACGCTGCCTTACGACCACATTGCCGCACGGATGTCCGACTTCGGCATGCTGACCGAGCAACTAGAGGGCGTCAGCTTTCCGCAGCGACGCTTCGCCTCGGCCGACGAGCAGCAGTCTGCGCTGGCCGCCGTCAGCAGCCGCGGCCTCGACGCAGCCGGGCTGGAAGAGACGGGTCGCTACTACACCGACCTGTACATCTCCCGGCCGGCCGCAGAGGCGGCGGACCGATCGTTGCCTGAGTTGCTGGACTCCAGTGCGTGGTCAACCGGCGCGTAGTGTCGCGCTGAGGGCCACAACGTCGCCGACAGCGCCGTGTCGACCGCTGGCGGATAGTGTCCCGCCGGTGACCGCGGACCAGCCAACCAACGGCGACGCGGTCACTGGTGTAGGAATGCGCGACGGCGCCAAGACTGTGCTGCCGATCCTGGTCGGGGTGATCCCCTTCGGGTTCATCATCGGGCTGACCGCTGTGCAGACCGGGCTCGGGCTCGCCGGTGCGGTGATGTTTTCGGTCGTCATCTACGCCGGCGCCGCCCAGTTAGCAGCGCTTAACCTGCTAGGCGTCGGCGCGTCACTGCCCGTCGTGGTCGGCACGGCGCTGGTGATCAACGTCCGCTTCCTGCTGTACAGCGCCTCATTGGCTCCGCACCTGGCCGAGCAGAGTCGCCGCCGACGGCTGCTGGCGGCGTACCTGCTGACCGATCAGGCGTACGCGGTGTCCCTGGTCCGGTTCCGCGAGCGGCTGGACCCTCGGTCGCGGTGGCGTTTCTATCTGGGCGCGGGGGTCGCCATGTGGGTGACCTGGCAGCTGTCGACGGTCGCGGGCGCGCTGGGAGGCGGCACGGTGCCGGCGTCTGTCCCGCTGGGCTTCGCGGTGCCGCTGGCCTTCCTGGCGCTGCTGGTGCCAAACGTGACCGACCGGCCCACGGTTGCGGCGGCGGTGGTGTCCGGTGTCGTCGCTGTCGTTGCCGCACCCCTGGGCGGTGCCGCGCTGCCGGTTGCCGCCGTCAGCGGTGTGGCCGCAGGAGCGGCGCTGGCGCTGTCGTCGGGTCGCTCATGACGACTGCGGTGTGGGCCGCGGTGCTGATCGGGCTCGGCACGGTGGCGCTGCGGGCCAGCGTCCTGGTCTTCGCCGAGCACCTTGCCGACCTGCCGCCCCGGGTGCACGAGGTGCTGCGCATGATCCCCCCGGCGGCGCTGGCCGCGCTGGTGACGCCGGCGCTGCTTCGCCCCGAGGGTCAGCTTGCGGTCTTCGGCCCCGAGGCGCTGGCAGGGTTGGCGGCGCTGGTCATCGCCGTGCGGACCCGCAGCCTGCTTGCGACGATCCTGGTGGGTTTGGTCGCCGTGATCGCTCTGCAGTTGCTGTTGGGCTGAGGACCGTTTGTTGTGACCCAAAAGTGATCTGAAGGGCGCATCCTGTGACGTCACCGGCAAAGGAGGGCGTCATGAGCCAACACGACAGCCAGTTCACCAGGGTCCTCGGCCGCTGGGACGTTCTCGCCGTCGCCTTCGGGGCCATGATCGGCTTTGGCTGGATCGTCCTTGCCGGGGGCTTCCTGGACGGCGCGGGAACCCTTGGCGCAACCCTTGCCTTCGCCATCGGCGGCGTCATCATGGCGTTGGTGGGGCTCACCTACGCCGAGCTGGTCTCGGCCATGCCGAGCGCCGGTGGGGAGCACAACTACGTACTGCGCGGGATGGGATCGCGGCCCGCACTGCTGACCTCCTGGAGCCTCGTGCTCGGCTACGTGTCGGTTGTCGCGTTCGAGGCAGTTGCCCTTCCGCAGACGTTGCTCTACCTCGCGCCGGACATGCTGGTGGGCAAGTTGTGGACGGTTGCGGACTACGACGTGTACGCCTCGTGGGTAGCGGTCGGCATCGTCGGTGCCCTCATCATCACCGGTCTCAACTACGTGGGGATCCGGCCGGCGGCCGTCTTCCAGGGCTTCGCCGTGTTGTTCCTGCTGGCGGTCGGTGCGCTGCTGCTGCTGGGGAGCGTGGTCGGCGGTGAAGCAGACAACCTGCAGCCGCTGTTCACCGGGGGCGTCGCGGGCATCGTCGGCGTGCTCGTCGCGGTGCCGTTCCTGTTCGTCGGCTTCGACGTCATCCCCCAGTCCGCGGAGGAGATCGACCTGCCGTTCAAGCAGATCGGCAAGCTCGTCGTCGTGGCCGTCGTCGCGGCCGCCGTCTTCTACATGCTGGTCATGCTGACCGTGGGCTCGTCGCTGCCCAAGGACGTGCTCGCTGAGGCGGAGCTGCCCACTGCCGACGGTATGACGGCACTGTGGGGGAGCCAGGTCTTCGGCAACATCCTCGTGGTCGGCGGCATCGCCGGGATCCTTACCAGTTGGAACGGCTTCATGCTGGGCGCGACCCGGTTGATCTACGCCATGGCCGGCTCAGGCATGCTGCCGCGCTGGTTCGCCACCCTGCATCCGCGCTACCGCACGCCCAGCAATGCCATCGTCTTCGTGGGAGCGTTGTCGATGCTCGCGCCGTTCTTTGGCCAGCAGATGCTGGTGTGGCTGGTCGATGCGGGCGGCCTGGCGATCGTGATCGCGTTCTTCATGGTTGCCGTGACGTTCCTACTCCTGCGCAGCAAAGAGCCCGACATGGAGCGACCGTTCCGCGTCAGCAACGGCCGTGTTGTCGGAACATTGGCCGCCGTGTTCAGCCTCGGCCTGGCGGTGTTGTTCCTGCCGGGCATGCCTGCTGCCCTGGTCTGGCCGTACGAGTGGGTCATCTTCGGCCTCTGGTGGGTGGTTGGCGTGGCGCTGATGGCGCGGTTGCCGAAGATCGGCCCCGGCCGGCAGGCCGAGGAGCAGCTGGTAGCGGCGACCACGCGTTCCCGGCATTGAGGAGGTCACTGCAGTGGGAACGGCGGCTGCAGCCAGGCCGGCCGTGAGGTCAGCTCGACCCGGCGCACCCACTTGACCCACCAGTAGCCGCGTCGACCAGGAGCGACCAGACGCACCGGACCACCGTGCCCGTCGGACAGCGGAGACCCCGCGACGTGGGTGGCCAGCAGGAGCCGGTCGGCATCGGCCAGCGCGAACCGCCGGCGATAGCCGGTGACTGACACCACGTCGAAGCTCTGGGTGTCCGCGGGAGCGTCGGTGAGCAACCGGTCCAGGCGTACGCCGCGCCAGTCCTGTTCTGCGTACCACCCGCCCGTGCAGTCCAACACCGCCCGCACCCCGTCCGGCGAGGTGCTCAGCTCGGCGTACGTGACGGTGCGCGGGCCGATCTCGGCCTGCCAGCCGAGGCGGTCGACGGTCGGCACCCGGTCGGTGAACCATTGCGTCACCGGCATCTGCTCGGGAACGCCGGAGCCGATCTCGTACGACCCTGTTGCGCGTCGGTGCCGGCCGGGGAGCCGGAGCACCGCGTTGGCGGCCTCGACGGTGCCGTACGTCGCGAGGCTTCCGACCCCGAGCGCACCGGCGCGCAGCACCGTGCGGCGTGTCAGGTCGGCTCGCCGGAGCTGTTGGCGCCGCCCGCGGGCATGCGCCACGAGCAGCGGCACTATCAGCACGGCGGCGGCGACGTGCACCGTCAGCGCGGTGAAACCAAGCACGGAGTGATACCCCCCGACGGCATGCAGCACCCCGGCGGCTAGCGATGTGAGCAGCAGCAACCCCAACAGAATGCTGGCGGTGTGGTGTTGGGTGCTGCGGCCGATGCTGCGCCGGACGATGACCGACTTCCACGGCACCAACAGCAACAGGCCGAACCCGAACGCGCCGTGGGCGATCGTGACCACCCGGGCCGTGCCGGGGGTGCCGATGGCGTAGCCGAGCACCCCGGTGACGAGTGCGCTGACGAGCATGGCCAAGAGCGCCAGGTTGGTCCGTCGACCGGCGCGCAGGGTGCTGGGGGTGGACATGTCAGCTGGGTTGGGTGGCTCGCTGGGCAGACATCGTGCGCTGCGCGGCTCGGGTGGCACCGACGCCAGCCACCATAGACGCGACCACGACTGCGGACGAGATGTTCAGCTGGGCAACCCCGGACAGTCCGTGCCCGAGGTTGCACCCGCCGGCGATCCACCCGCCGGCGCCGAGCAGGGCGCCACCGATGGCGAGTTGCAGATAGCGCACCGGCTGCTCCCCGCGTACCCACCATCCGCCTGCAGTGCGGGCGGCGAGCAGACCCCCGGCCGTGATGCCGACCAAAAACGCGATCAGCCAATACTTCGGGGAGCCGCTGGCGATGCTGCTGACGGCCCCCACCGAGCTGGGTCCGAAGCTCACCCCACCGACCGCGGCGAGCACCCAACCGGCGGTGAGTGCCGCGCCCAGGCCCACCCCCAGTGTGCGCCACCCCCACTGCCAGCGATGTTGCAGTCGATCGTCACCGGGGCGTTGCCACAGCCACAGGGTCACCGCCGCGAGCACGGCGGCCGCGACGACGAGTCGGGGCAGGCCGAGCACCCCCGGCAGCGTGCCGCCGTCACCGCTCGGCAGCAGGGTGGGACCGGGCAGGTCGGGCAGCTGGCGGGCCACCAACTCACCGGTGGCCCAGCCCGCGAGCCCGACCACGGCTCCCAGCATCCCTTCACCCAGCTTGTAGAACAGCCCGGACGTGCAACTGAGTGCGACCGCCATTCCCACCCCGATGGTGAGTCCGCCGACCACATTTGCCACCGGCGTGAAGGCCAGGCCGCGGTTGAGCCCGTCGGTGCCCGGAAGCACGAACAGCACCGCCAACCCCACCGACCCGAGCGCAACCCCGAGCGCCCAGCCACGGGCCAGCAGGAAGTGGCTGTGGTACGTGCCGGCGATCGCGGAGTGAAAGCACAACTGTCCGCGCTGCAGCACGACGCCGACGGCAACGCCCGCGGCGAGTCCGGCCACACTTTCGGCGATCATCGGCCCATCCTGCACTGCCCAGGGGCGAATACCGACCGGCTAGGCCAGGTCACGTGTTCCGGTAGACCTCGCGCAGGGCTACTGCGTTTGGCCTGGACGACTTCGCGGACAACCGAACCGAGCGTGTCAGCGTGCAGACCTTCGGCAAGGGGCGGTCGAGTCCACGTCTGCAAGAGCGAAGCACCCCGAGTTGAGCCAACCGGGGTGCTTCGCCATGTGTGCCGTGTCGCTGCACTACATGCACTACAACGTTGCTCGGTCGCACAAGACGCTTAGGTAACAGACAAACCACGTCAGACGTAACCCTTGTCACACGTCGGTTGATCGTGTGAGGCTGTCGCCGCTGCCTGCCGCTCGGCAAACATCCGACACGGTGAACGACGGCTCGATCGTGGGGACCCGCCATGAACAGAAGGCTCCGCCAGTCAGTCATCGCCACCGCCGCGGGTGCACTCGTGGTCACCGTCGGCGTGGTCGGCATCAACTCCGGCGGCACGGCCGCCCCGGCCGTCCCGTCCGGGCGAGAAGGTGTGCCGGGCTCTCTCGGCCAGCATCTGGACGAGCTCAAGCAGGCTGTCCCGGGCGACGCGGGCATGTCCGAGGAGGGTCCGGGCGCCGCGGCCGAGGCCGCGTTCATGGAGCGCGCCTACCCCGCGGACACGATCTCGGTACGCAAGGTGGACTCGTCCAAGCAGACTTTCCGCCAGGTTCTGAAGACCACCAGGCAGACCGCCGCGCGCCAGCGCGTCGCCGATGACTGGGACAACGTCGGGCCGAGCCGCGCGCTCTACCCGTTCACGCGGTTCCGCAACAACAGCAACTACGTCCCCAACCGCTACATCGCGGGCGGACGTACCACCGACGTGGCGATCGCCGACCGCTGCGTCGCCGGCAACTGCCGCATGTACATCACGGCGGCCGGCGGCGGCGTGTGGCGCACCGCCGACGCCATGGCCCGACCGGTCGACTGGACGTACCTCGGCGGACCGCTGGGGATCAATGCCGCGGGCAGCGTCACGATTGACCCGACCGACCGCACGGGCAAGACGATCTGGGTCGGCACCGGTGAGTCCAACATCTGCGGCAGTGGGTGCGTCGCAGGCGTGGGCATCTACAAGTCCACCAACGGGGGCAACTCCTTCTCCGGCCCGCTCGGGAAGCGATGGCTCGACGGCAAGGGCGTCGCCGAGATCGCCGTCGACCCCCGTGACAACGGCACCGTCTATGCGGCGACCACGACGGCGCTGCGCGGCATGTCCTCGGTGTGCTGCACCGGTGTTACGCGGCCGGTGCCCGGTGCGGCCAAGTGGGGCCTGTACAAGTCCACCGACGACGGCCGGTCGTGGAGCTTCATTCACAACGGGTCCGTCGACTCCGCTGCGTGCACCGGGTCGCTGGCCGAGTTCGAGAACACCGCGACCTGCTCGCCGCGCGGCGTGCGGCACTTCGAGCTCGACCCCACCGACCCCGACACCATGTACGCCGGCTCGTACGCCCGCGGCATCTGGCGTTCCACCGACACCGGCGAGACCTGGGAGCAGATCAAGGAGTCGCTGGACCCGGCCGTCATCCAGAGCCGGCCGGCCTTCGACGTGGTCGAGCGTGTCAACGGCGCGACCCGGATGTACGTGCACGAGGGCAACTTCGGCACGCCGTACTCGCGGCTCTTCCGCAGCGACGACGTGTCCACCGGTGCACCGACCTTCGTCGACCTGACCAGCTCCAACCCGGCCAGCCCGGGCTATGCCACCTACAACCAGTGCGGCGGCCAGTGCTGGTACGACCTGTTCGTCACGTCGCCGGACGGACACCCGAACGTCGTCTACACCGGCGGTTCGTACGCCTACGGCGAGACCGGTGGGCTGTCCAACGGCCGGGGCGTGGTGCTGTCCACGAACGCGGGTCGCAGCGGCACCGACATGACGATGGATGCCACCGACTCGCTGCACCCCAACGGCCTGCACCCCGACCAGCACGCGCTGGTCACGCACCCGAGGGACCCGTTCCTCTTCTTCGAGACCAACGACGGCGGGGTCATGCGTTCGAACGGCAAGTTCGGCGACATCTCGTCGGTGTGCGCCCAGCGTGGCCTCGAGCAGGCGATGCTCGTGCGCTGCGAGCAGCTGCTGTCCAAGGTGCCGCGGCGGCTGATCGGCATGAACGACGGGCTGAACACCCTGCAGTTCATGAGCCTGTCGACGAGCTACTTCGACAGCGACCTGCTTCAGGGCGGTACGCAGGACAACGGCACCTGGCAGACCAACGGAAACGAGACGACCTGGAAGAACACGATGATCGGCGACGGCGGCCAGTCCGGCTTCTCCGTCGAGGACCCGGACTTCCGCTTCCACAACTTCTTCGACGCCACCACCGAGGTGCAGTTCTCCGGCGGCAAGATCGGGAAGTGGATCTGGACCGCGGACCCGATTTTCGGCATCGCGGGTACGCAGTTCTACGCACCGGTCATCAGCGACCCGGTCGAGGCCGGCACGATGTTCGTCGGTACCGGCCGGACCGTGCACCGTACGCAGACGTACGGCATCGGCGACCGGTCGCTGCGGGAGGCCCAGCGCATCTGCAACACCTGGACCGGCACCTTCGAGGAGCAGTGCGGTGACTGGGAGGAGACCGGGCTGGTCCCGCTGACCAGCACGGACTTCGGTGACCGCGAGGGTGGTGCGGTCGCGGCGGTCGAGCGGACCGCCGGTGACACCAACACCGCCTGGGCGGCCACCACCACCGGCAGGCTCTTCATCTCCACCAATGTCGACACCGACGACGCGCGCAGGGTGACGTGGCGCCGGCTGGACAACAACGCCAACAACGATCCCAACCGCTTCTTCAGCAGCATCTATCCCCACCCCCGGCGCAGCAACGTGGCGTTCGTGTCCTACAGCGGCTACTCGGCGACGACGCCGACGACGCCGGGACACATCTTCAAGGTGCGTTACGACGGCACCCGGGCGCACTGGAAGGACCTGTCGCACGACCTCGAGGACCTGCCGATCACCGACCTGGTCCGCGACGACAAGACCGGCGACCTGTTCGCGTCCACCGACTTCGGGGTGCTGCACCGGGCGGCCGGCACCAAGAAGTGGACCCTCGCCGCGGGCGGTATGCCCAACGTCGAGGTGACTGGGCTGACGATCCTGCCCGAGGAGCGCGTCTTGTACGCGGCCTCGCATGGGCTGAGCGCCTTCCGGCTCGATCTGTGAGCGGATCCACCGTCCGGCGGCGTGCGAGCTAGCAGCACGGGCGGCGGCTGGCGCTCCTCGGGGGCGTTGGTCGCCGCCGTGCTGTTCGCCCTGCCGCTGCTGCTGCTGGTGTCGGCGTCGCTGCGCCCGGCCGGGTCGGCGCCGCCGCCCACCCCAGAGCTGCTCCCCGCCCCGGCCTCGGTGGACAGCTATGCTCGCGCCGTCGAGCTCGGCGGACTGGGTCGGGCGACGCTGGTTTCCCTGCTGGTCTGCGCGCTGGCCGTACCACTCAGCGTGCTGGTCGCCTCGTGGGCGGGCTTTGCCATGACACAGCTCTCGCAGCGAATGGCCCGGCTGCTGCTGGCAGCCTCCGTGGTTGCGCTGATGGTGCCGGTCACGGCCCTGCTGGTGCCACGCTTCGTGCTGTACCGGCTGCTGGGGCTGACCGACACGGTGGTCCCGTTGGTGCTGCCGGCGCTGGTGGCGACCACGCCGTTCTACGCCCTGGTCTACTACGTCGCCTTCCGCGCGCTGCCGCGCGACCTCTACGACGCGAGCCGGCTGGCCGACCTGTCGCCCATGCAGACCTGGCGCC
>Ga0136640_10000071_pt1 | contig 32404 bp, 29 predicted proteins | sample AntDrymUQ8642106_2_FD_105498 | JGI IMG/M metagenome (GOLD analysis project Ga0136640, IMG submission 105498) | Polar desert sand microbial communities from Dry Valleys, Antarctica - metaG UQ864 (21.06) | ecosystem: Environmental > Terrestrial > Soil > Desert | place: Antarctica: Dry Valley...
GACGCGGCCGGCTTTCCGGTCCTCACCGCCGAGCAGGTCGCGGAGGCGCTGGCCCAGTGCCTGGCCGCGGGGGGGACCGGTGAGGCGTGGTTCGTGCAGCCCGGCATGCCCGCCGCGCCGTACCGCTTCCCTAACGTCCCTGCCGCCCGCAACGCAGACGGCTCCCACGCCGCCGTACCGGCCGGCCTCGACCCGCACGGAGCTCGGCGATGAGAGCCTGGCGGGTCCACGAGCTCGGCGAGCCGGCCGACGTGCTCCACCTCGACGAGGTGGCCGATCCGATGCCGGGCCCCGACCAGCTGCTGGTCCGGGTGCAGGTCGCCGCCCTGAACTTTCCCGACATCCTGCTCTGTCAGGGCAAGTACCAGGAACGCCCGCCGCTGCCGTTTACCCCCGGGGTCGAGCTGACCGGCGAGGTTGTCAGTGCCCCCGACGACTCCGGCTTCCAGCCCGGCGACCGGGTGCTCGGCGGCCCTTCCCCGATGGGCGGTGCCTTCGCGGAGTACGCCGTACTGCGGGTCACTGATGCGTTCGCGGTTCCCGAGGCGATGCCGGCCGACGAGGCCGCCGCGCTGTACCTCACCTACCAGACGGGACACGTCGGACTACACCGCCGGGCCGGCCTCGAGGCCGGAGAAACGCTGCTCGTGCATGCCGGAGCAGGCGGCGTCGGCTCGGCCGCCATCCAGCTGGGCAAGGCGGCCGGCGCAACCGTCATCGCGACGGCCGGCGGACCGGAGAAGATTCAGGTCTGCCGCGACCTTGGCGCCGACCAGGCGATCGACTACCTCACCGAGGACTTCGTCGCCGGCGTCAAGGAGTTCACCGACGGCCGCGGCGCCGACGTCATCTACGACCCGGTGGGCGGGGACGTCTTCGACGCCTCCCGCAGGTGCTTGGCCTGGGAGGGCCGGCTGATCGTCGTCGGCTTCACCAGCGGCCGGATCCCGCAGGCGCCGGCCAACCACGCGCTGATCAAGAACTACAGCGTCGTCGGCCTGCACTGGGGGATGTACCGCGTCAAGGAACCGGCGCTGATCACCGCCGTCCACGAGGACCTGACCCGGCTGTACGCCGAGGGCCGGATCCGGCCGTTCGTGTCGGAGCGGTTCGCCTTCGACCGGCTGCCCGACGCGCTGGGGCGACTGGCCGGCCGGCGTACGGTCGGCAAGGTCGTGATCACGGTAGCGGACTGACGACTGCGTGGAGCGAACGCGGCTAGAGCACCGGTCCGGGCAGGTTGCGGTGCCGCAGCCGCCGGCGTAACCACACCCGCCTGCTGCCGTCCGGGTGGACCAGCACCCGCGCCAGCTCCCAGCCGCCGGTCTCGGCCTGCATGCTCAGCAGCGTCGTGGTGAGCGAACGGGTGATGTCCCTCGGGATTCGCACCGGTGCGTACTCCCAGTCGGAGCCCACCGGTGCGGCGAAATGCATGCCGGGCATTCTGCCCTGTCAACCGCTCATCTGGTGGCTTTCCTAGTCTGAAGTTCCCGGTGGCTCGACCGGGCCGACGATGGTGTCCTGCAGGCAGGCTCCGGGGCCGCAGCTGTCAACGAACGTTCCCCGCACCGCCGTCTCGGGCCTCGATCTCCTCCTCCAGCAGCAGGCGCAGCCGGGTACGCCGCGGCCGGCCGCCCACGTCCCGCACCGCGCGGGCGACGACGGAGCCCGCCGCATGCACGACGGACAGGTGACGTTGGGCCCTGGTCAGCGCGGTGTAGATCAACGGCCGGCTCAGCATGCCGCTGGCCTCCGGCGGCAGTACGGCAACCACGCCCGGCCACTCCGAGCCCTGGGCGCGGTGGACGGTGATCGCCCACCCGTGCCGAAGGTCGGCCAGCGCCTTGCCGCTGACCTTCACCGGGCCGGAGGCGAACTCGATGGTCACTGCGCCCTCGCCGGCGCTCGTCACCACCCCGACCTCGCCGTTGGCGAAGCCCACGGGTTCCAGGTCGAGGTGGTTCGCCGTGGCCACCACGCGGTCGCCGGGATCGAACCCCGACACGGTGCCCTGACCCGGGTTGAGAACGCCTTTCAGGGCGCGATTCAGTTCGGTGGTGCCCGCCGGTCCGCGGTGCACCGGGGTGACCACCTGGACGTCGGCGGCCTGGATTCCCAGTGCGCGGGGGATCGAGTCGGTCACGAGCTGGACGGTCCGGTGGGCGGCCTGGGCGGAGCCGGTCGCCGTGACCACGACGACCTCAAGGTCCGGGGAGTCGACCGGCGGCAGCTCACCGCCGCGTACGGCTGTCGCCAGCCGGGCGATCGCTCCGCCCTCAGCCTGCCGGTACAGCGTGGTCAGCTCGGTGACCGGAATCCGACCCGAGGCCAGGAGGTCGGCGAGTACCTGCCCGGCTCCGATCGAGGGCAGCTGCGCCGGGTCACCGACCAGCAGGACGTGCGCACCGTCGGGACACGCCTCGAGCAGGGCAGCGGCGAGTTCGGTGTCGAGCATGGACACCTCGTCGACGACGATGACGGATTCGTCCAGCGGCCATCCCTCGCCGCGCGCGAAGTCGCCGGTGGTTCCCTGAGCACCCAGCAGCCGATGCACGGTCATTGCCGGGGCGTCGGTCAGCTCCTCGAGCCGCTTGGCTGCGCGGCCGGTCGGCGCGGCCAAGGCCACGCTTCGCCCGCGGGCCTCGACGAGGGACACGACCGCCGCGACCGTCCGGCTCTTTCCGGTTCCCGGTCCGCCGGTGAGGATGCAGAGCCCGTGCTCCAGCACGTTCTCCACGGCGGTCAGTTGGCGGGCGTCCAGGCCCTGGCTCACCGAGGTGGCCGCTGCCCGGTCGGCCAGCGGCTCGGCGGTGGCGAGCAGCCGTGCGCAGGACTCGGCCACCGAGGCTTCGGCGATCCCGAATCGCTGCAGGGCCAGCAACCGGGATCCGTCGTCCTCCTCGTACTCCAACACCGCGCCGGACTCCACCGCGGCCGCCGTCGCCACCGCCGGGTCGGGAACCCGCTCGGCGACGAGAGCGGCGTGCACGAGGGCGGCGGGCAGCACCGTGTGCCCGTCCCGCGCCGCCCGCGCAATCGCGTGCGACACCAGTGCCCGACCGCGCCGGGGATCCTCCCGCCGTACGCCGGGGACGATCGCGAGCGCGAGCCGGTCGGCGTCGGCGACCCGCACGTCGGGCAGTGCCAGCAGCAGCCACGGGTCCTCCCGCAGGGCCGGCGCCGCGGTGTCGCCGTACAGCTCGGTCAGCCGGCCGGCCAGCCGCGGCTCGACCCTGCCCGCGACGAGCAGCGTCACGACGTCGTACGTCGGTACTGCTGAGATCCACGACGACACCAGGCGCTCGGCGCGCTGCGTCGTGACGCGGGGGAGCGTCGCCAACGCGGTCGCGGTGACGGCGTCGGGCCTGTCGATGCCGGCCCCGGGCAGCGCCGCGGCCAGCGTCCGCCCGAGCCCCGGCCACAGCCCGGCGTCGCAGAACGCGCGAAACGCCGGGTCGTCAGACACGGCCACCGACCCTACTGACGGCGCTCTGGGTAGCTCTTCTCCGGCATCGACACGTCGTCGAGAGCGGTCCGGATCTCCTCGGGCAGGATGAGGGTCTCCGCAGCGAGCGAGGCCTGCAGCTGCCCGACCGTGCGGGCACCCACGATCGCGGCGGCCACACCCGGGCGGTCGCGCACCCAGGCGAGGGCGACGGCCAACGGTGACGTCCCGAGCCCGTCGGCGGCCGTCGCCACCGCCTCGACCACCCGCAGGGAGTCCTCCCCGAGCAGGTCGTCGACGAAGCCCTTGAAGTGGGGTGACGCGCCGCGGGAGTCCGACGGGGTGGCGTAGCGGTACTTGCCGGTCAGTACGCCGCGACCCAGCGGCGACCACGGCAGCAGGCCGAGCCCGAGCGCCTGGCAGGCTGGCAGCACCTCACGCTCCACGCCGCGCTGCAACAGGCTGTACTCCATCTGGGTGGAGACCAGCGGCGCCCGGCCCGGCCACGCACGCTGCCAGGTCGCCGCCTGCGCCGTCTGCCAGCCGGTGAAGTTCGACACCCCGACGTAGGAGACCCGCCCCGAGCTCACGGCCGCGTCGAGCGCGCCGAGGGTTTCCTCCAGCGGGGTGTCGGCGTCCCAGGAGTGCAGCTGCCACAGGTCGACGTGGTCCACGCCGAGCCGCCGGAGCGAGGCGTCCAGGGCGCTGAGCAGGTGCCCGCGGGAGGACCCACGCGACATCGCCGTGTCGCCGGTGGCGCCGAAGGCCTTGGTCGCGATCAGGACGTCGTCTCGGGGTACGACGTCGCGTAGCAGCCGGCCGAGCACCCGTTCGCTCTCACCCTCGACGTACACGTCGGCGGTGTCGACCAGGGTTCCGCCGGCGTCTACGAACGCGGTGAGCTGGGCGGCGGCGTCGTCCTCGTCGGTGTCCCGACCCCACGTCATCGTGCCCAGTGCCAGCCGGGACACCACCAGACCGCTGCGGCCGACCGTGCGCTGCTCCATGCCGATGCAACCTACCGGCCGCCCGTAGACCCCTCACCCGCCGTTAGGGTGACCCGCGAACGGCGAAGCCAGGAGTCGGGAGAAGCGCGGATGAAACTGGGGTTGAACCTCGGTTACTGGGGCGCCGGCAACGACGCCCGCAACCTGGCGTTGGCGCTGGAGGCCGACCGGCTCGGATTCTCGGTGGTATGGGCGGCCGAGGCGTACGGCTCGGACTCACCGACGGTGCTCGCCTGGGTGGGTGCCCTGACCGAGCGGGTCGATCTCGGAGCGGCGGTCATGCAGATCCCGGCCCGCACCCCGGCGATGACCGCGATGACAGCCGCCACCCTCGACACCCTGTCCGGTGGCCGGTTCCGGCTGGGGCTGGGGGTGTCCGGACCGCAGGTCAGCGAGGGCTGGCACGGCGTCCGCTTCGACAAGCCGCTGGGCCGTACCAGGGAGTACGTCGACATCGTGCGGTCGGCACTGCGCCGTGAGCGGGTGCGCTACGACGGTAAGCACTACCAGCTGCCGCTTCCGGACGGACCCGGCAAGGCGCTGGCGCTGACCGTGCACCCCGTCCGCGCCGAGATACCGCTGTACCTGGCCGCAGTGGGGCCGAAGAACCTTGAGCTGACCGGGGAGATCGCCGACGGCTGGTTGGCGATCTTCTACTCACCGGAGCACTCGGGGGAATCGCTGACGTCCCTTCGCGCCGGCCAGGAAAGGGCCGGTCGCCGGCAGGCGGCCATGGACATCGCAGTGACGATGCCGATCGTCGTCGGCGACGACGTCGCCGCAGCGGCGGACCCCGTACGTGGCTACTGCGCTCTGTACGTCGGCGGCATGGGCAGCCGCGAGCAGAACTTCTACAACGCGCTCGCGGTGCGGATGGGCTTCGAGCAGGCCGCGGCCGAGATCCAGCACCGCTACCTGTCCCGGGACTATGCCGGCGCAGCCGCCGCCGTACCGCAGGAGTTTATCGACGCGACCTCGCTGCTCGGCCCGGTCGAGCGGATAGCGGACCGGATGCAGGCGCTGGCCGATTCCGGCGTCACCACCGTCTCGCTGGCGCCGTACGCCGGCACGCTCGAGGAGGGTGTCGAGACGATGCGTGGGGCTGTCGCCGCGCTGGAGCGGGCCGGGCTCGCCGAGTGACCGAGCGCGCCACGTGAGCTGGTTCGAGGTCATCATCCTGGGGATAGTCCAGGGGCTCACCGAATTCCTGCCCGTCTCCAGCAGCGCCCATCTACGGATCCTGCCTGAGCTCGCCGGCTGGCAGGACGCGGGCGCGTCATTCACCGCGGTGACCCAAATCGGCACCGAGGCGGCTGTACTGATCTTCTTCCGCCACGACATCGCCCGGATCCTGACCGCGTGGTTCCTCAGCTTGTACCGGCGCCCGGAGTTGCGCTCGACCCTGGACGCCAGGATGGGCTGGTACGTGGGGCTGGGGACGATCCCGATCGGGATCCTCGGCCTGCTCTTCTCCGAGCAGATCAAGTCGCAGGCGAGGAACCTGTGGATCAACGCCACCGTCCTCGTCGTGTTCGCGTTGGTGCTCCTCGCCGCTGACATCGCCGGGCGCAAGCAGCGGGGCGTCGCCGACCTGACGCTGCGAGACGGCCTGATCATGGGCGGCGCTCAGGCTCTCGCGCTGATTCCCGGGGTCTCCCGCTCCGGTGGGACGATCTCGGCGGGGCTGTTCCTGGGGCTCACCCGGGAGGCTGCGGCCAGATTCTCGTTCCTGCTGGCGATCCCCGCGGTCGTGCTGGCCGGCGTGGTCAACATCCCGGACGTCGTCAACCCCGGCGGTGGCCCCGGCAGCGCGCCCAGCCTGCCGCAGACGGTGGCGGCGACAGCCGTGGCGTTTGTCCTCGGATACCTGTCCATCGCCTTTCTGCTGCGCTACCTCGCCCGACACTCGGTGCTCGTCTTCGTGGTCTACCGCATCCTGCTGGGAGGGCTCGTACTGATCCTGCTGTCGGCCGGGGTGATCTCCGCTACCTGATCGTCAACCGGCTCAGGCTCCTGCGCAGTGGTCTTGTTGCGGGTCGAGGGGGCAGCCAGCGCAGATCCGCAAGAGCCACGTCCGCGGCGATCCACGAGTGGACCCACCGTCGGACAACAGTTCAGCCCGCGTCGATGAGTGGCACGTCGTAGTCGGCGATGCGGCGGTCGGCAGTGACGATGGGTAGTCGCTCGGAACGGACCTGCGCGATGAGCAGCCGGTCGAATGGATCACGATGGTGCATCGGTAGGTCCGCACCGCGAGTCCATGATCGGCATCGAGGCGGAGAACCTCAACACCGCTCCGGAAGCTTGTCGAGCATCTCGTCAAGTTCGGCGCGTCGTGGCGCCAGGCGGTCAGGGTGGTCGGTGTTGTCGTTGCTGGCGTGCGGCGCTGCTCGGGGACGAAGCCGTCCCGCAGGCCGGTGGACATGCCCATGACGGCATCGACGCGTTCGAGGCCATGCCGCTGCCCGAGAGGAACCTGCGCATCTGGTCGTCGGGGATGCGCTCGACGCGCACAGTGCGGCCACAGGCGTCCGTACCTTCCGCTGCGGGATCCGCTACCGGCACGGCTGCCCCCGCCGCTGACTGCCGGCCTGATCGACACCGTTCCGTACGCTGGACCGGTGACCCCGACCGAGCCGAGCCCGTGACGACACTGCTCCTGCTCCGCCACGGCCGGACGGCCGCGAACGCCGGCGGCGTGCTCGCCGGGTGGACCCCAGGGGTGGGACTGGACGAGATCGGACAGGCTCAGGCGGCTGCCGTCGCGCAGCGGCTTCGCCCGCTGCCGGTGGCTGCCCTCGTCAGCAGCCCGTTGCAGCGCTGCGAGGAGACGGCCCGCGCGGTGCTCGCCGATCGGGACGGTCTCGCCCTGCAGCTCGACGACCGCTTCGGTGAGTGCCGGTACGGCGACTGGACCGGCCGCCCGCTCAAGGAACTGGCCAAGGAACCGATGTGGAAGGTGGTGCAGCAGCACGCCTCGGCTGCGGTGTTCCCGGGTCCAACGGGCGAGGGACTCGCCGACACGCAACGCCGGGCCGTCGCCGCAGTCCGCGACTGGAACGCGCGGCTCGGTGCCGACGCGGTGTGGCTGGCCTGCAGCCACGGTGACGTGATCAAGGCGATTCTGGCCGACGCGCTCGGACTGCATCTGGACCAGTTCCAGCGGATCGTGGTGGACCCCTCCTCGATCAGCGTCGTGAACTACACCGAGACCCGGCCGTTCGTCGTACGGGTCAACGACACCGGCGGCAGCGTGGACGCGCTCGTTCCACCGAAGCGACGTCGGGGACGTCGGCGGTCCTCCGAGGCAGTTGTCGGTGGCGGCAGCGGTGGGCCCGCGTAGGGTCGGAGCGTGGGGATCCCGGAGGCAGCTCAGTGACCCGGCAGGTGTTCCTCTTCGACCGCCCGGACCGCTTCGTGACGGGCACGGTCGGTCAGCCCGGTGAGCGCACGTTCTACCTGCAGGCCTCAGACGCCGGCCGCACCGTCAGCGTGAGCCTGGAGAAGGCCCAGGTGGCCGTACTGGCCGACCGGATGGACGAGTTGCTGGCCGAGATCGCACAGCGCAGCCTGGACGAGGGCGAGCAGGCGGCAGCACGATCACGCGAGCCGGTGGTGCGGGCTGTGCTCGCGGCCCTCACCGGCAACGCCGACGACGTCGCAGCCGTGGACGACGTCGACCCGCTGACCACACCGGTCGAGGAGGAGTTCCGGGTGGGGGCGATGGGCCTGGCCTGGGATGGTGACGGCGAGGCCGTCGTGGTCGAGGCGGTGGCCGGCGGTGAGGAGCCCGTCGACGAGGACGCGATCCTGTCGGACACCGCGGACGGGCCGGATGCGCTGCGGGTGCGGATCACCCCCGCCGCGGCTCGGGCGTTCATCGCCCGTGCCCGCCGGGTCATCGCGGCCGGCCGGCCGGCGTGCCCGCTGTGTGCGCTGCCACTGGATCCGGGCGGGCACGTCTGCCCCCGCCAGAACGGATACCGGCGCTGACCGAGGCCGCAGCTCCGGACCCCGACGAGCTGACGCAGCTCACCGAACGCGGCGACGTCGTCGGGGATCCACACACCCTGGGCTGCGCGGGAACCTTGGAGCTGCTGCGTACCGGCGAGATCGAGGTCGAAGGACGGCTCGTCGACGCCAGCAACGCCACGTTGTACTGCGGGCTGACCGGCAACGGCGTTCGGGCCGCCTGCGTCTACAAGCCGGTGATCGGGGAACGCCCGCTCTGGGACTTCCCGGACGGGACGCTGGCCGGCCGTGAGGTGTGCTCCTACCTCGTCTCAGAGGCGCTCGGCTGGGAGGTCGTGCCACCCACCGTGCTCCGGGACGGGCCGTTCGGCGTCGGCATGGTGCAGTTGTGGGTCGAGGGAGACGTCGGCGTCGACCTGACCCGACTCGTGCGAGCCGACCTCCCCGAACTGCGCCGGATGGCGGTGTTCGACGCGATCGTGAACAACGCCGACCGCAAGGGCGGTCACCTGATCCCGATGCACGACGGCCGGGTGTACGGCGTGGACCACGGCGTCTGCTTCTCCACCGAGGACAAGCTGCGCACCGTGCTGTGGCGGTGGGCCGGGGACCCGCTCACCGAAGCCGCCGTGGAGCGCTTGGGTGACCTGAGCGCCGATCTCGACGGTGACCTCGGTGAGCGCCTCGGGGAGCACCTGACCCGGCGGGAGGTGCGCGCTACCCGGCTGCGGGTGCGTCGCCTGATCCAATCGGGACGGCATCCGGAGCCGTCGGGGGAGTGGCCGGCGATCCCGTGGCCGCCGTTCTGACCACGGTCGCTGGCTAGGCTCGCTGTCATGCAGTCGTGGCCCGGGCCGCCGATCCCCAAGCTGCCCGGACGGGGATTCCCGCTGTGGCTGCACGACTCCGCGACGGGCCAGGTACGCCTGACCGCGCCGGGTGCCACCGCCCGGATGTACGTCTGCGGGATCACGCCGTACGACGCCACGCACCTCGGGCATGCCGCGACGTACCTCGCCTTCGATCTGGTCAACCGGGTCTGGCGCGACGGCGGCCACGACGTGCACTTCGTCCAGAACGTCACCGACATCGACGACCCGCTGCTGGAGCGGGCCGCCCGCGACCACGACGACTGGATGGTCCTCGGGATGCGCGAGACGGCGCTGTTCCGCGAGGACATGGCAGCGCTTCGCATCCTGCCGCCCCGGGACTACATCGGCGCCGTGGAATCCATAGACGAGGCGGTGGCGCTGATCGTGGCCCTGCTCGACGCCGGAGTGGCCTACCGCCTAGATGACGGCAGCGGCGACGTGTACTACGACGTCGGCCGGTCGCAGCGCTTCGGCTACGAGTCGGGCCTGTCGACCGACGCCATGCTCGCGTACTTCGCCGAGCGTGGGGGTGATCCGGACCGGGCCGGCAAGCGCAACCGGCTCGACCCCCACCTGTGGCGGGGAGCCCGACCCGGCGAGCCCGCATGGGAGTCCGCGGTCGGTCCGGGCCGGCCGGGTTGGCACATCGAATGCACGGCGATCGCGCTGAACCGCCTCGGCATGGGCTTCGACGTTCAGGGTGGGGGTTCGGATCTGCTCTTCCCGCATCACGAGATGTCTGCGGCGCACGCGGAGTCCGTGACGGGGGACTGGCCGTTCGCGCGGCACTACGTCCACGCCGGCATGATCGGACTGGCGGGCACCAAGATGTCCAAGAGCCGCGGCAACCTGGTGTTCGTGTCGCGGTTGCGCGGCGACAAGGTCGACCCGATGGTCATCCGGGCGGCGCTGCTCGCCGGCCACTACCGCGAGGACCGGCCCTGGTCAGGGTTGTTGCTCGACGAGGCGCGGGGGCGGCTGGGGCGGTGGCGGGAGGCGGTGGCACTCGACGCCGGCCCGGACGCCGGCCCACTGCTCGGCGCCGTACGCCGCCAGCTCGCCGACGACCTCGACACGGTCAACGCCCTGGCCGCCGTGGACCACTGGGCGGCGGAGGCGCTGCAGCGTCGCGGCCGTGACGCCGGCGCGCCGCCGCTGGTCAGGAAAACCGTCGACGCCCTGCTCGGGATCGCGCTGTGAACGTGGACGGCCGAGTGTTGTTGATCATGGAGTTCGACCGGTCCTGACCGGCACAACCCCATGATCATCAGCGGCGCTGGTGCGAGTCAGGAAGGGGCGGTGCCGGGACCGGACGGGCGGCGGCGGCGCAGGTAGCGTTCGAACTCGCGGGCGATCACCTCGCCGCTGGTCTGCTTCAGCTGGCCGGAGTGATCCCGCTCCTCCAGTGCCCGGACGTACTCGATCACCTCGTCGTCCTCGTTGGCCATCTCGTCTACCAGCGACTGCCACTCCTCGGCCTGCTCGGGCAGCGCCCCCAGCGGCACCGGCACATCGAGCACCTCCTCGACCCGGTGCAGCAGCGCCAGGGTGGCCTTCGGCGACGGGGGCTGCGACACGTAGTGCGGCACAGCCGCCCAGAACGAGATCGCCGGCAGTCCCATCTGCACGCACGCGTCCTGGAAGACGCCGGTGATCCCGGTCGGGCCCTCGTAGCGCGAGGCCTCCAGCCCGTACCGCTCGGCGGATGCCGCGTCGTACGACGAACCCGTGACGGGAACCGGGCGGGTGTGCGGGGTGTCGGCCAGCAGGGCACCGAGTACGACGGCGCTCTCGACGCCCAGTTCCCGGCACAGGTCCAGCAGCTCGTCGCAGAAACTGCGCCAGCGCATGTTCGGCTCGATGCCGCGCAGCAAGACGATGTCCCGCTTGGAGTTCGGGGGGCGGCATACGGACAGCCGGGTAGTCGGCCATTCGATCCGCCGGCTGACACCGTCCACCAGGGACACGATCGGCCGGTTGACCTGGAAGTCGTAGTAGTCGTCGGGGTCGAGCGCGGCCAGCGGCCGGGCGTCCCAGATGAGTTCCAGGTGCTCGACTGCGCTGCTGGCCGCGTCCCCGGCGTCGTTCCAGCCCTCGAACGCGCCGATCAGAACCGGCTCGGTGAGGTCCGGGAGGGTCTCGAACTGGCTCACGAGCGCGGCGGGGCGTAGTCGGCGCCGAGGTTGGGACAATGCATCGGTCCACCCTACGTCCGACCGGAGCACCGCTCCGGTTGAGCGGCGCGCTACGTCGGTACCCTCGTGGAATGTCCGATTCGCCGCCTCTGCTGGCCGCCATGCGGGAACGGGTAGTGGTTGCCGACGGCGCGATGGGCACGATGCTGCAGGCGCAGGACCTGTCCCTCGACGACTTCGAGGGCCTCGAAGGCTGTAACGAGATCCTCAACGTCACCCGACCCGGCGTCGTTCAGGCGATCCACGAGTCCTACCTGGCCGCCGGCTCCGACGCGATCGAGACGAACACGTTCGGCGCGAACCTGGCGAACCTGGCCGAGTACGAGATCGCCGAGCGGATCGGTGCTCTGGCTGAGGCCGGAGCGCGGTTGGCCCGCGACGTCGCCGACGGATTCAGTACGCCGGACCGCCCACGCTGGGTCATCGGCGCGGTCGGCCCCGGCACGAAGCTGCCCACCCTCGGGCACGCGGCGTACGCCGACCTGCGTGACGCCTACCAGCAGCAGGTCGACGGCATGCTCAGCGGGGGCATCGACGCGGTGCTGGTGGAGACCGCGCAGGACCTGTTGCAGGCCAAGGCCGCGCTGATCGGGGCGCGACGCGCCATGACCGCTGCCGGTCGCAGGGTGCCGCTGTTCGCGCAGGTGACCGTGGAGACGACGGGGACCATGCTGCTCGGCTCGGAGATCGGTGCGGCGCTGACCGCCATGGAGCCGCTGGGCATCGACCTGATCGGGCTGAACTGCGCCACCGGCCCGGCCGAGATGAGCGAACATCTGCGGTACCTGTCCAAGCACGCCCAGGTCGGCGTGTCCGTCATGCCTAACGCCGGGCTGCCGCAACTCGGTCCGCACGGCGCGGTCTACCCGCTGGGCCCCGAGGCGTTGGCCGCGGCGCTCGCGCAGTTCGTCCGGGAGTTCGGGACCACCCTCGTCGGCGGCTGCTGCGGCACAACGCCGGAACACATGCGCCAGGTCGTCGAGGCGGTACGTGACGTCGAGCCCTTGGTACGCCGCTCCCGTCCGGAGGCCGCCGCTGCCTCGCTCTACCAGTCGGTTCCGTTCCGGCAGGACACGTCGGTGTTGATGGTCGGCGAGCGCACCAACGCCAACGGCTCCAGGGCTTTTCGCGATGCGATGTTGGAGGGCCGGTACGACGACTGCGTGCAGATCGCCCGCTCGCAGACCCGTGACGGCTCACACATGCTCGACGTTTGCATCGACTACGTGGGCCGTGACGGCGTCGCCGACATGCGCGAGATCGCCCGCCGCTTCGCCACCGCGTCGACGCTCCCGCTGATGCTGGACTCGACCGAGCCGCCGGTGATCGAGGCGGGCCTCGAGTGCCTCGGCGGGCGCAGCATCGTGAACTCGGTGAACTACGAGGACGGCGACGGACCAGGGTCCCGGTTCGCCCGGATCATGCCGATCGTGGCTGAGCACGGTGCCGCCGTCGTCGCGCTCACTATCGACGAGAACGGCCAGGCCCGGACGGCGCAGTGGAAGGTCGAGGTCGCCGAGCGGCTCATCCGCGACCTGACCGGTGTCTGGGGGTTGCGCACCGGCGACATCGTCGTGGACACCCTGACCTTCCCCATCGGGACCGGTCAGGAGGAGACCCGGCGCGACGCCCTGGAGACGATCGAGGCGATCAGCGAGATCAAGCGGCGCTACCCCGACGTACAGACGACTCTGGGCCTGTCGAACGTCTCCTTCGGCCTGAACCCGGCCGCCCGTCAGGTCCTCAACTCGGTGTTCCTGCACGAGGCGGTACGCGCGGGACTGGATTCGGCGATCGTCCACGCGTCGAAGATCCTGCCGATGACGAAGATCCCCGACGAGCAACGCGAAGTAGCCCTGGACATGGTCTACGACCGGCGGCGGGGCGGCCCTGACCCCTACGACCCGCTGCAGCGCTTCCTGCAGCTCTTCGAGGGTGTCGACGCCCAGTCGAGCCGGGAGAGCCGGGCGCAGGAACTCGCCGGACTGCCGCTGTCCGAGCGCCTGGAGCGGCGCATCATCGACGGGGAGCGCAACGGCCTGGAGGCCGATCTCGACGAGTCGCTGGCAAGCCGTCCGCCGCTGGAGATCGTCAACGACACGCTGCTGGCCGGGATGAAGACCGTGGGTGACCTCTTCGGCGCGGGCGAGATGCAGCTGCCATTCGTGCTCCAGTCGGCAGAGGTGATGAAGGCAGCGGTCGCCTACCTGGAGCCGCACATGGACAAGTCCGACGATGCCGGCAAGGGCAAGATCGTGCTGGCCACGGTCAGGGGCGACGTCCACGACATCGGCAAGAACCTGGTCGACATCATCCTGACGAACAACGGCTACGACGTCGTCAACCTCGGCATCAAGCAGCCGATCGGCGCGATCATCGATGCCGCCCAGGAGCAGCGGGTCGACGTGATCGGGATGTCCGGCTTGCTCGTGAAGTCCACCGTGATCATGAAGGAGAACCTGCAGGAACTGAACTCGCGCGGGCTGGCCGGCACGTTCCCGGTGCTGCTCGGCGGCGCCGCGCTCACCAGGTCCTACGTCGAGGACGACCTGGCCGAGACGTACCACGGCGAGGTGCGCTACGCCCGCGACGCGTTCGAGGGTCTGCGCCTGATGGGATCGCTCATGGCGGTTCGCGCCGGCACGGCGCCAGCACAGTTGGCCGCTCCCGGCCTCGACGAGGCACAGTCGGCCGAGCGGCGGAAACTGGCGGAGCGCAAGAAGCGTCGGGTTCGCTCCCAGCAGATCGCGGCGGAACGCCGCGCGGCCGAGGAGGCAGAGGACCAGCCGGCCGGCCGGTCCGACGTGGCAGCGGACAATCCCGTGCCGACCCCGCCGTTCTGGGGCTCGCGGGTGGTCCGCGGCCTGGCGCTCGCCGAGTACGCCGCCATGCTCGACGAGCGTGCGACGTTCATGGGCCAGTGGGGTCTGCGCGGCGCCCGGCGCTCCGACGACAGCCGCGGGCCGACGTACGAGGAGCTGGTCGAGACCGACGGCCGGCCGCGGCTGCGCTACTGGCTGGACCGGTTCCACACCGATAACGTCCTGGAAGCCGCCGTCGCCTACGGCTACTTCCCCTGCGTCAGCGAGGGCGAGGACCTGATCGTCTTGCACGGCACCTGCGACGAACCCGGCGGCGAACGGGTGCGCTTCACCTTCCCACGCCAGCGCCGGGAGCGCCGGCTGTGCCTCGCCGACTTCTTCCGCGCCAAGGATTCCGGCCAGATCGATGTCGTCGCATTCCACGTCGTCACGATGGGCCAGCGGATCAGCGAGTTCGCCAACACGCTCTTCAAGGCGGATGCCTACCGCGACTACCTGGAGGTGCACGGGCTGTCCGTCCAGCTCACCGAGGCGCTGGCCGAGTACTGGCACCGCCGGACCCGTGAGGAGTTGACCTTTCCGGACGGTACGACGGCCGCGCGCGAGGACTCGGCGAGCCTCGACGAGGTCTTCCAGCAGGGCTACCGCGGCTCCCGCTACTCCTTCGGGTACCCGGCCTGCCCAGATCTCGAGGACCAGCGGCAGGTCATGGGGTTGCTCGACCCCGCTCGGATCGGGGTGGAGCTGTCCGAGGAGTTCCAGCTGCATCCGGAGCAGTCCACGTCGGCGATCATCGTGCACCACCCAGAGGCAAAGTACTTCAACGCCCGGTGAGCACCTTGCGGGCTGTGCTGTGGGACATGGACGGCACGTTGCTGGACTCGGAGAAGGTGTGGGACGTCTCGTTGGAGCAGCTCGCCACGAGGCTGGGCGGCGTACTGGGCCCGGCGGCCCGGGAGGCGATGGTCGGCACGAGCATGGCTACGTCGATGGACATCCTGTACGCCGACCTCGGCATCACCGGCCGGGACAGCGACGCGGACGCCAGGTGGCTTGACAAGCGGACCAGCGAACTCTTCGCGACGGGCCTGCTCTGGCGGCCGGGGGCTCGTGAGCTGCTCCTGGCCGTACGCCGGGCCGGCCTGCGTACGGCGCTCGTGACCTCCACCAGCCGGCCGCTCGTGGAGCAGGCGCTGCAGACGATGGGGGCCGAGCACTTCGACGCGGTCGTCTGCGGGGGCGAAACGGCGGCGAAACCCGACGCCGCGCCGTACCGGGAGTCGCTGTCGCTGCTCCGGCTGGATGTCGAGGATGCCATCGTGATCGAGGACTCCCCGACCGGAGTGGCCTCCGGCGTGGCGGCCGGTTGCGCCGTACTGGCCGTGCCGTGTGCCGTCGCGCTACCCGAGCAGCGGGGCGTGGTACTCCGCGACACGCTGGCCGGTCTCACGGTGGAGGACCTGCGCACGATCTGGAACCGGCCAGCGGTCCCGCGATCATGATGTGTCGTGCTCCGATCGTGGTGATGGTCAGCGAGTACCGGCGCCGATGAGGCTGTAGCCGCGCCTCACCGGCGGTGTGCCCGCTGTCAGTCGGACTCCTCGACCGGGGGTGGGTACGGCGGGGGAGTTCCACCCCACGCCGGGCAGAGCGCCTTATGATCACACCAGTCGCAGAGCCGGCTGGGCGAGGGCCGGAAGTCCCCGGTCTCGGTGGCCCTGGCGATCGCGGCCCACAGCGCGAGCAGGTTGCGCTCGAAACGAGCCAACTCGATCTCGTCCGGGGAGTAGGTCAGCGTGTCCCGATCACCGAGGTACATCAGCCGTAGCTCGCGGGGCACCACGCCGCGGACCCGCCAGACGACCAGGGCATAGAACTTCATCTGGAACAGCGCCTTGCCCTCGAACACGTCCCGCGGGCTCGCGCCGGTCTTGTAGTCCACCACCCGGATGTCCCCGGTGGGCGCCACGTCCAGGCGGTCGATGACACCGCGCAGCAGCAGGCCGCTGTCCAGGACCACCTCGACGAGTTGCTCGCGCTCGGTGGGCTCGACCCACGCCGGATTCTCCAGGGTGAAGTAGGTCTCGACCAGGTCGCGGGCCGAGGCGAGCCAGCCGGCCAGCCCGGCGACATCCTCGAAGAGCAGATCGAGCTCGGGTTCGATGTCACGCAGCCGATCCCACTCGGGCAGCAACAGGGCCTGGGCGGCGGCCAGCGTCCGGGCGGCAGCGGGAAGGTCGAAGAGCCGCTCCAGCACGCTGTGCACCAGAGTCCCGCGGGTCGCCGCCGGACTGGGCTGCTGCGGCAGGCGGTCGATGCTGCGAAATCGGTACAGCAGCGGACAGGTCTTAAACTCCGCCGCCCGCGAGGGCGACAGCGACCCGATGACCGGGTTCGGCAGCTCGGTGATGCTCACACCAGCCAGGCTAGGTGCCGGCACCGACATTTCCCGTCGCGTCCTCGATGATCATGGGGTTGTGCCGGTCATGACCGGCGAGAGTCCATGATCATCGCGGCCGGGGGTGCGTAGCATCGGCACGGTGAGCCGGCCGAGACCCACCTTCGAACCCGGCGACCGGGTGCAGCTCACCGACCCCAAGGGCCGCCTGCACACGGTCACGCTGGAGCCGGGCAAGGCGTTCCACACCCACCGCGGCGCGATCGCCCACGACGACCTGCTCGGCCGGCCGGAGGGGGTAGTCGTCACTGCGACCAGCGGTACGGCGTACCTCGCCGTACGGCCCCTTCTCGCCGACTACGTGCTGTCGATGCCACGCGGTGCAGCCGTCGTGTACCCCAAGGACGCCGCGCAGATCATCATGATGGGCGACATCTTCCCTGGCGCGCGGGTGATCGAGGCCGGAGCGGGATCCGGGGCGCTGACCTGCTCCCTCCTGCGCGCCGTCGGACCGGACGGGACGGTCACGTCCTACGAACGGCGCGATGATTTCGCGGCGACGGCGCGGCGGAACGTCGAGCGGTTCACCGGTACGCCGCCGGCGAACTGGGATTTGCGGCTGGGGGAGTTCGCCGACAACGACGTGGTCGACGTCGACCGCATCGTGCTCGACATGCTCGACCCGTGGGCGGTGATCGGCCCCGCCGCCGCGGCGATGCGTCCGGGGGGAGTCCTGATCGGCTACGTCGCCACAGTCACCCAGCTGTCACGGCTGGTCGAAGGGCTGCGCGAGCACGGCGGCTTCACCGAACCGTCGGCGTTCGAGACTCTGGTCCGCGCCTGGCACGTCGTCGGCCTGGCGGTCCGGCCCGATCACCGGATGGTCGCCCATACGGCGTTCCTCGTCACCACCCGGCGGCTCGCCGACGGAGTGACCGCGCCGGCCCGGCAGCGGCGGCCGGCCAAATCCTCGGTCTAGTTCCCAGGTCGTGCCGAGTGTCGGTGTCCGCGGTGCGGGCAGCACGACAACCGCGTGTATAGGCTGGGCTGGCGGAGGCTGACCGGCGGGAGGTGGCGAGCATGTCGAGCAGTGGACACGACGCAGAACGTGCTGCTGCCCGGTCCAGACGCGACCGGGACGCCGAAGCCATGCTCGCCCAGGTCTCCTTCCTCGAGGAGGAGGTGGCCCTGCTACGACGCAAGGTCTCCGATTCCCCGCGGCAGCTGCGCGCGCTGGAGGAACGCCTCGCCGAGGCGCAGGGGCGGGTCGCCTACCTCGCGGAACGCAACGACAAACTCTCCGGGACGCTGCGGGATGCCCGCGACCAGCTGATCAGCCTCAAGGAGGAAGTCGACCGGCTGGCCCAACCGCCCAGCGGTTACGGCCTCTTCTTGCGCAGTTACGAAGACGAGTCGGTCGACGTGTTCACCGGCGGACGCAAGTTGCGGGTGTCGGTGTCCCCGAACGTCGACGTGGAGGACCTGCAACGCGGTCAGGAAGTCATGCTCAACGAGGCTCTGAACGTCGTCGCGGCCAAGGGCTTCGAGCGGGCCGGCGACGTGGTCACCCTCAAGGAGATCCTCGACGGGGGCGACCGGGCCCTGGTGGTCGGTCACACCGATGAGGAGCGGATCGTCCACCTCGCCGACGTGCTGCTGGACGCCCCGCTGCGGATCGGCGACTCGCTGCTCATGGAGCCGCGGTCGGGCTACGTCTTCGAGCGCATCCCCAAGAGCGAGGTCGAGGAACTGGTCCTGGAGGAAGTGCCGGACATCGACTACACCGACATCGGTGGACTGAGCGCCCAGATCGAGGCGATCCGTGACGCGGTGGAGCTGCCGTTCCTGCACGCCGAGCTGTTCCGGGAGCACAAGTTGCGCCCGCCCAAGGGAATTCTGCTGTACGGGCCGCCGGGATGCGGCAAGACGCTCATCGCCAAGGCGGTCGCCAACTCGCTGTCCAGGCAGATGGCCAAGGAGCGCGGCGAGGGCGAGGCGAAGAGCTACTTCCTCAACATCAAGGGTCCCGAGCTGCTGAACAAGTACGTCGGCGAGACCGAGCGGCACATCCGGCTGGTCTTCCAACGGGCCCGGGAAAAGGCGAGCGAGGGTACGCCGGTCATCGTGTTCTTCGACGAGATGGACTCCATCTTCCGCACCCGCGGCAGCGGTGTGTCCTCCGACGTGGAGAACACCATCGTGCCGCAGTTGCTCAGCGAGATCGACGGGGTCGAGAGCCTGGAGAACGTGATTGTCATCGGGGCCTCCAACCGCGAGGACATGATCGACCCGGCGATCCTGCGTCCCGGCCGACTGGACGTGAAGATCAAGATCGAGCGCCCCGACGCCGAGGCCGCCCGCGACATCTTCACCAAGTACCTCACGATGGACCTGCCGATCCACAGCGACGACCTGATGGAGCACGTGGGCAGCGCCGAGGCGACGGTGTCGGCGATGATCCAGAGCACGGTCGAGCGGATGTACACCGAGATGGAGGAGAACCGCTTCCTCGAGGTCACCTACGCCAATGGCGACAAGGAGATCCTGTACTTCAAAGACTTCAACTCCGGTGCGATGATCCAGAACATCGTCGACCGGGCCAAGAAGATGGCCATCAAGGACTTCTTGAGTTCCGGGCAGAAGGGGCTGCGGGTCCAGCACCTGCTGACCGCCTGCATCGATGAGTTCAAGGAGAACGAGGACCTCCCGAACACGACGAACCCCGACGACTGGGCCCGGATCTCGGGCAAAAAGGGCGAGCGGATCGTCTACATCCGCACCCTGGTGTCGGGCAAGGGCAGCGAGGCCGGACGGGCCATCGACACCGCTACGAACACCGGTCAGTACCTCTGATTTCCAGCCGTCCTGCGGAGTGCCGAGCATGACGGTACGGCGGGTCATGGGCGCCGAGGTGGAGTACGGAATCTCCGTGCCCGGGCAGCCGACAGCCAATCCGATGCTGCTCTCCTCGCAGATCGTCAACGCCTGGGCGGTAGCAGAAGCACCGCGACTGCGGCGTACCCGGTGGGATTTCGAGGAGGAGTCGCCGCTGCGGGACGCGCGCGGGTTCGACCTGTCGCCGTCGCACGCGATGGACCACAACGATCTGGACGAGGATGCCGGTCTCGCCAACGTGATCCTGACCAACGGCGCGCGGCTGTACGTCGATCACGCCCACCCGGAGTACTCCACACCGGAGGTCACCACGCCACGCGATCTGGTGCTGTGGGACAAGGCTGGGGAACGGGTGATGGTCGAGGCCGCCCGCCGCGCAGCCACGGTGCCCGGTCAGCCGACCATCCAGCTCTACAAGAACAACACCGACAACAAGGGTGCGTCGTACGGGTCGCACGAGAACTACTTGATGCGCCGGCAGACGCCGTTCGCCGACATCGTGAAGCACCTGACGCCGTTCTTCGTCAGCCGGCAGGTGATCTGCGGTCAGGGGCGCGTCGGCATCGGCCAGGACGGCCGGGAGGACGGCTTCCAGATCTCCCAGCGGGCGGACTTCTTCGAGGTCGAGGTCGGCCTCGAGACGACGCTCAAGCGCCCGATTATCAACACCCGCGACGAGCCGCACGCCGACGCTGAGAAGTACCGGCGGCTGCACGTCATCATCGGTGACGCCAACCTGTCCGAGATCGCCAGCTACCTCAAGTTCGGTACGACGTCGCTCGTGCTCGCGATGATCGAGGAGGAGGCGATCGGAGCAGATCTGGCGATCGAGGACCCCGTGCACGCGCTGCGGGCCGTCTCGCACGACCCGTCCCTGCGCTACCTGCTCCGGCTGCGTGACGGCCGGCGGATGACCGCCGTTGAACTGCAGCTGGAGTATCTGTCCCTTGCTCGGTCCTATGTGGACAGTCGCCTCGGGTCCGATGTGGACGATCAGACAGCGGACGTTCTGGACAGGTGGGAATCGGTGCTGGATCGGCTCGTGCGTGACCCGATGCTCTGCGTGCAAGAGCTCGACTGGGTGGCGAAACTGCGGCTCCTGGAGGGATACCGGGACCGCGACGGCCTCAGCTGGGCAAGCCCGCGGCTGGCCCTAGTGGATCTGCAGTACTCCGACGTACGCCCCGAGCGTGGCCTGTTCCAGCGGCTGGTGGCGAGGGGCTCCATGCAGACGCTCCTTGCCGAGTCCGACGTGGACCAGGCGATGATGCGGCCTCCGTCGGACACCCGCGCCTTTTTTCGCGGCGAATGCCTGCGGCGCTATCCGGGGCAAGTCGCGGCGGCCTCCTGGGACTCCGTCATCTTCGACCTCGGACGGGAGTCGCTGGTCCGCATCCCGACCCTGGAACCGCTGCGGGGGACGCGTGAGCACGTCGGGGCCTTGCTCGACGAGTGCGAGACGGCCGCGGAGTTGGTCGACACGATCACCGGCGCCCGCTAGCAAACCTCCTCTCCGAAGGCCTTCTCCGCAGGCCTTCTCCGCAGGCCTTCTCCGCAGGCCTCTCCGCAGGGTCGAGGAGTTCACCCCGCGTTCACCCGGTGCATGCCGGTTCGCGAACAAGTTCCCTCACGGTAGGACCGGCGGATCACCGCCACGTGCGTACCTGACGTGATTGAGGGGTAGCGATGGCCGATCCGACGATCGATCGAGATGACACCGGCGATGCCGGGAAGCGCGGATTCTCCCGCCGGAGGTTTCTGGGAGCTGGTGCCGCGGGTGCTCGTCATCCTGCCGATCGATCGCGCGAAGTTCCAGGCCGGGATGCGGTTCGACCTGCGCATCGAGGCCACCGGGGTCGACACCGAGACCTCCCGCATCAACATCGCGGTGCGTGGTCCGAGCGGTCCTGCCCGCCTGCTGACGGATGACCCGGTGCGCACGAGTTCGGAACCGGACAGCTTCGAGGTGACCTACCTGGCCCTGCGGTACCCGGAGCCAGGGACCTACACGATCACGGCGTCGGTGACGTCCGACACGAGTCGGCCGGCGGCCGCTCGGGTGACCCACGAGGTGGTAGTCGCACGGGCTGGCGCTCGCACCGCCAAGAACGTGATCTTCTTCCTCGGCGACGGCATGGGCCAGCCGGCCATCACCGCCGCACGCTTGTTGTCCAAGGGCATCACGGAGGGCAAGTACCACGGCCTGCTCGAGATGGATCTCATGGAGCAGCGCGGCCTCGTCACCACGTCGGGCGTGGACTCGATCGCCACGGACTCGGCCAACTCCATGTCCGCGTACATGACCGGGCACAAGTCCTCGGTCAACGCCATGGGCGTCTACGTGGGCAACGACTCCGATCCCAACCGGCACCCCCGGGTCGAGAACGTGACGGAGGTGCTCAAGCGGACACGCGACATGGCGATCGGTGTCGTCACGACATCGGAGATCCAGGACGCCACACCGGCGGCGGTGTGGGCGCACACGCGGCTGCGGGCGGAATACATAGAGATCATGGACCAGGCGCTGAACGAGGGGCAGCGGCCCCACGTGCTCCTCGGCGGCGGCCGGGCCTCCCTCCTGCCGCAGTCCGAGGAAGGGTCGCGTCGCGAAGACGACCGTGACCTCATCGAAGAGTTCGAGGACCTCGGGTACGCCTACGCCGGGACCCGCAAGGAGCTGCAGGCAGCACTCGCCGAGGACCCCACGCATCTGCTTGGCCTTTTCACCCTCGGCAACATGAACGCCTACATCGACCGCGAGCACGACCCGGACCCGGACCTGCTGGGCGAGTTCACCGACCAGCCCACCCTGATCGAGATGACTGCCGCGGCCCTGGACGTGCTTCAGCGCAACAGGGCCGGATTCTTCCTGGTGGTCGAGGCAGCGAACATCGACAAGATGGAGCACCCGCTGGATGGCCCCCGGGCCGTGTACGACGCGATCGAGTTCGACCAGGCGATCGGGGTGGCCAAGCGGTGGGCGAGCAACCGGAACGACACGCTCATCGTGATCACGGCCGACCACAACCACTCCATGAGCATCGTCGGAACGCATGACCGGCGCGACGACCCGGATCCCGACCGCCAGGGTAACGGCGTGTACGCCGACGCCGGGTACCCCACCTACGTCGACAGCGACGGCGACGGGTTCCCCGACGACCCGGATCCCGACATCCAGCTCTTCTTCGGCTGGTCCAACCACCCCGACCACACCGACGACTTCCAGCATAACGAGACGTTCCTGCAGCCGGCGTTGATGAACGAGGACGGCGTCGCTGTGGACAACCCCGAGCGCGACCCGGACGCGGTGCTGCAGATCGGCAACCTCCCCCTCAACCAGACCAACTGCGTGCACACGGTCGAGGACGTCCCCGTCTTCGCCTCGGGGCCGCGTGCGGACGACTTCAACGCAGTACTGGACAACACCGAGGTCTTCCACCGGATGATCGAGTCCCTCGGTCTGGTGATCCCGGCTGAGTCCACTACCGGCTCCAGCGAGGTCGAGGTCACGCCGTAGCGGGTCTGCGATCGCGAGCTTGCGGTCGTGGCGCGGGTGCCGCGAGGTTTCTCGGACCCTCCCGGCACCCGCGGTCTTGTCGGGGGCCGCGAGTAGTCTCGCGCTCAGCACGCCGGCCACGCGGACCGGCTGCTCCAGACCGGCAGCGACGGGAGTGCACCATGACCACGAGGGATTCCGGCGGGCAGCAGCAGCGCCCGTCTCGCCGCGAGGAGGACGCGCCGGAGGTCGACGAGAGCGTCGCCCCCGACGTCGCCGAAAGGCACGAGAAGTTATCCGAAGATGTCGATGCAATGCTCGACGAGATTGACGGGGTGCTCGAGGAGAATGCCGAGGAGTTCGTTCGCGGGTACGTTCAGAAAGGCGGCCAGTGAATAGGTCCTCTTTGCCTCGAAAGACAGTCTGCATATGATGCATAAGTGGTGTCCTGATTGCAAAGAATTGCTTGATATCGGCTGCGCCGGGGCGCGAGCGAGTCAGTCACGATAAGCGGCGTGGAGGACCACCCACATATCGTTGTCCCCGGAATATCGAGGTTGCGTCCCCATGACAGTCGCAGCCAGGCGCCGAGTCGCCACGCAGCAAGTCAGCGACGGACCAGATGAACGCCGCGTCGGTGCGGATGACCTCGGACTTCACATGCCCGCGACAAGAGCTCCGGCCCGCCTCTCGGCGCGGGTAGGGTCGACACACCGGCGCCAGCTGCCGGTCGTGACCTGCCGGCCGGCGGAAGGGCAAGCGTGACCCACCAGTTCAGCGATCTGTCGGCCGCGTTCAGAACGACGGGTTCGTCGTTCAGCGACTTTCTCGGCGAGAGCGCGCCGCACCTGCTGCCCGGTCGCCGCGCCCTCCCGCCGACCGCCGCGGCGGGCCTGGCACCCAGTGCCACCACGATCGTCGCCGCCACGTTTCCCGGCGGCGTGGTCATGGGGGGCGACCGGCGCGCGACCATGGGCAACTACATCGCGCAGCGGGACATCCAGAAGGTCTACGCCTCGGATGAGTTCTCGGTCGTCGGCATAGCCGGCAGCGCCGGGATCGCCATCGAGATGATCCGCCTGTTCACTGTCGAGCTCGAGCATTTCGAGAAGATCGAGGGGACCACGCTGTCCCTCGACGGCAAGGCCAACCGGCTGGCGACCATGATCCGCGGCAACCTGGGCGCCGCCATGCAGGGGCTGGCCGTCGTACCGCTGTTCGCCGGGATCGACCCCGAGGCGGCCGACCCGGCCCGGCCCGGTCGTGTCTTCAGCTACGACGTGACCGGCGGGGTCTACGAGGAGTTCGGCTACGACGCGATCGGGTCGGGATCGCTGTTCGCGAAGAGCGCGCTGAAGAAGGTATGGGCGCCCGACCGCGACCGGGCTGCAACGGTGCGCTCGGTCGTCGAGTCCCTTTACGACGCCGCCGACGACGACTCAGCCACCGGCGGACCGGACCTTGTCCGCCGGCTGTTCCCGGTCCTCTACTCGGTCACCATCGAAGGCGCGGTCCGAGTCCCCGAGGACGAGGTGATCGCGGTGGCCGAAACTGTGATCGCCGAACGCAGCGCCGGACCGCGAACCGACTGAGCGACCGCACTCGACGTACCCCACACCCCGATGTACACAGGAGGAGCACACCGCCGTGACGATGCCGTTCTATGCCTCGGTCGAGCAGATCATGCGCGACCGCTCGGAGCTGGCGCGCAAGGGCATCGCCCGCGGCCGGAGCGTCGCCGTACTCAGCTACGCCGATGGGGTGGTGTTCATCGCCGAGAACGCGTCCACGGCACTGCGCAAGGTCAGCGAGATCTACGACCGGATCGGCTTCGCCGCGGTCGGCCGTTATAGCGAGTACGACAACCTGCGCACGGCCGGCATCCGGCTGGCCGACATGCGCGGCTACTCCTACGACCGCCGGGACGTCAGCGGTCGGCAGTTGGCCAACTCCTACGCCCACGCGCTGAACTCGATCTTCACCGAGCAGCAGAAGCCCTACGAGGTTGAGGTCTGTGTCGCCGAGGTCGGGAAGGAGGTGGGCGCCGACCAGCTGTACCGCATCACCTACGACGGTTCGATGGTCGACGAGCGCGACTTCGTGATCATGGGCGGTCAGGCCGAGGCGATGACGCTCACACTGCGCGAGATCTACCGCCCGGGGCTGCCCCTGGCCGAGGCTGTCGAGCTCGGCGTCCGGGCGCTGGCTTCTGTGGGCGGCAGCGCCGGCGCCCCCCGGGACCTGCCCGCGGACCAGCTCGAAGTTGCCATTCTCGACCGGTTCCGGCCGCAGCGGGCCTTCAAGCGCATCACCGCAGCGGCGCTGGCCGAGCTGCTGCCGGGTCCAGTGGCGCCCGACGTACCAGCCGGTGAGAGCGCGCCCGACACCCCCGAAACCCCCGAAACCCCTGAGACGACTCAGACGACCGACGGTGCCCCGGAAGTCGACGCCCCGGGAGTCATAGCGCCCCCGCCACCACCTGACCCCCACCCCGGGCAGCCGCCGGCGATGCCCCGGCCGGACGGTGCCGGTGGCGAGGCCGACGACGCGGCCGCCGGGCCGGCCGAGTCCGGCCCCGCGAGCCCAGGCAGCGCCTAGGCTCGCAGGATGGACCGGCGGATCTTCGGGATCGAGACGGAGTACGGCGTCACCTGTACCTTCCGTGGCCAGCGCCGGCTGTCTCCCGACGAGGTCGCCCGCTACCTCTTCCGGCGGGTGGTGAGCTGGGGTCGCTCGTCCAACGTGTTCCTGCGCAACGGCGCTCGGCTCTACCTCGATGTCGGCTCGCACCCGGAGTACGCCACTCCCGAGTGTGACGACGTCACCGACCTCGTCGCGCACGACAAGGCGGGGGAGCGGATTCTTGAGGGCCTGCTCGTCGACGCCGAGCACAGGCTGCACGACGAGGGCGTCACCGGGGACATCTTTCTGTTCAAGAACAACACCGACTCGGCGGGCAACTCCTACGGCTGCCACGAGAACTACCTCGTCAGCCGGCACGGTGAGTTCGGCCGGCTGGCCGACATCCTGATCCCGTTCCTGGTCAGTCGTCAGATCATCAGCGGGGCCGGCAAGGTACTGCAGACCCCGCGCGGCGCGATCTACTGCGTGAGCCAGCGAGCAGAGCACATCTGGGAGGGCGTGTCGTCAGCGACTACCCGGTCCCGCCCGATCATCAACACCCGTGACGAGCCGCATGCCGACGCCGAGCGCTACCGGCGGCTGCATGTGATCGTGGGCGACTCCAACATGAGCGAGGTCACCACCCTGCTCAAGGTCACCACCGCGGACATCGTCTTGCAGATGATCGAGGCCGGCGTGGTGCTGCGCGACCTGACTCTGGAGAACCCGATCCGCGCGATCCGCGAGATCTCGCACGACATGACCGGTCGCAAGCGGGTGAAGCTCGCCAGCGGCCGCGAGCTGTCCGCCCTGGAGATCCAGTCCGAGTACCACGCACGCTGCCACGACTTCGTGGAGCGCGAGGGGCTCAGTGCGACGTACCGGCGGATGATGGAGCTGTGGGGCCGCACGCTCAAGGCCGTGGACACCGGCGACCTCGGGCTGATCGAGCGCGAGATCGACTGGGTGATGAAGTACCAACTGATCGAGCGCTACCGCGCCAAGCACGACCTGTCCCTGTCCAGCGCGCGGGTCGCGCAACTCGACTTGGCCTTTCACGACGTCCACCGCGACCGCGGGCTCTACTACCTGCTCGAACGCAGGGGCATGGTCGAGCGGGTAGTGCGCGATCTCGACGTCTTCGAGGCCAAGAACGTGCCGCCACGGACGACCAGAGCCAGGCTCCGCGGCGAGTTCATCCGCCGGGCCCAGGAGCGTCGCCGGGACTTCACGGTCGACTGGGTGCACCTCAAGCTTAACGACCAGGCCCAGCGCACCGTGCTGTGCAAGGACCCCTTCAAGTCCGTCGATGAACGCGTGGAGAAGCTCATCGCCTCGATGTGACGACTGCGGTGAACGTTGCACCGGATGGGGCCGGCCGCCGCAACGGCGCATCCCGGCTGCGCCGGCGTCACGGATCCACAGCATGTGCCAGCAGCGAGGCGGCGTACTTGCCCGCCGCAGCGGCGGCGAGAAAGTACGCGTAGTCCTCATCCAAGCCGCGGCCCATGGTGGACAGTGTCACCAGGCAGGCCCGCAGGGCGGCGTCGAGACCATCGGTCGGCACCTCCACCACCCGATTGCGCTCCGGCTGATCGGCCAGGTCCGCCCGCACCCGGCTGGCGAGCGGCTCACCCAGACCAGCCGGTACGACGAGGTCGAGGCCGGTCAGTGCTACCCGGCCGAAGGCGGTGGTGCTGTGGTGGCTGACGCCGTGGTGGCGCTCCCGCGGGTCGCCGTCGGAGATCCGCAGGGCGCCGACGACGTTGCCGCCGAGCACGGCGGCGGCGTTGACAACGTCACCGGCCTGCACCCCGGAGAACCCCCACGGCGTTCCGGTGCCGAGGTTGCCGGGGCCTTGGGTGACCACAGTGACGTCGGCCTGCAAGACGTGCCGCGCCGCGAGCAGCGCCGTATGCACGGTGACCGCCTCCAGGTCCCCGCCGAAGGCCTGCCCGGCCGTGATCGTGCCGGCCAGCAGCGGCGCGAGGCCTGCGACGGTCCGGGAGAAGGCGAGGGGCAGCGCCGCCCCGTCGGTCATCAGGTAGGCGATCCGGCACTGCGGCCGGGCGGCCAGACAACCGGCCACGATCGCCGGCAGCGCGGAGTGCAGGTCGGCCACAACCACCGGCATGCCCGCCAGCGACTCCGCGGCAGCCAGCACGTCATGGAACGGCGAGTCCTGCTCGTCCACGCCGGCGACGATCGCCTGGGTCGGGGTGTAGCGCGCCTTGACCAGGTGCCCCGGCCCGCTCGAGTCGGACGGCAGACGCCCCGGTACGGCGACCACCAGCGCGTACCCGCCGGTACCCAGACCCATCGCCGCGGCGGTCGTGTTGAGCAGGACCTCGTCGCCGGGCTCGGGCCGGCCGACGAGGTCGGCGTAAGCCAGAGCGCGAGCCACCACCCCCCCGACCAGCACGTCGAGTTCCACCGCTCCCCGCCACTGCCGGCGTACCGCCTGCACAGTTCCGCTGCGCCACCTGATCACCCGCCCGAGGCTAGCGATCCTGCCCAGCGCGGCTTCCATGGTCCCCGGACACCCGCGGTCGCCTCTGCCCCCCGCCGGTACGCCGGGCGTTAGGGTCGCGCTGTGTCCGCACGCCGCGCCGAGCGCCTGATCAATCTGGTGATCTGCCTGCTCTCCACCAAGCAGTTCCTCTCCGCCGAGCGAATCCGCAGTGCGGTACCCGGGTACGGCGACGGCGACGGATCTGCGCAGGCCGACGAGGCATTCAAGCGGATGTTCGAGCGGGACAAAACCGAGTTGCGAGATCTCGGCGTACCGCTGGAAACCGGCCGGAACGGGTGGGGAGACACCGAGGACGGCTACCGGATCGCGCGCGGCGACTACGAACTGCCCGACGTCGAACTCACCGCGGACGAAGCCGCGGCCGTCGGTCTGGCCGCCCGGCTATGGGAGTCCGCGAGCTTGTCCCAAGCCGCGCACGGCGCGCTGCAGAAGCTGCGTGCGGCCGGCATCGATGTGGACAGCCACGCCGCACCCGGCATCGAACCCCGGGTGGAGGCGAGCGATCCGGCGTTTCAGCCCTGCTTGGACGCGGTTCGCGCCGGCCGGCCGATCAGCTTCGACTACCGCCGTCCGCGCGCCCAGGAACCCGAGCCGCGGGAGGTGGAACCGTGGGGCGTCGTGTCGTGGCACGGCCGGTGGTATCTCGTCGGCCATGACCGGATACGTCAGGCGACGCGGTGTTTCCGGCTGTCGCGCATTCTCGGCGGCGTACGGAACGCGGGACAGCCGGGTACGGTCACCGTCCCGGATGGCATCGACCTCACCGCGACCGTCGCGGACAGCGTCCCCCCGACCTCTCAGACCGCGACGGTGCTGATCCGGCCAGGCCTGGCGCAGGGTTTACGCCGGAGCGCGGTTCCCACCGGCCGGGACGGTCCGGAGGGAGAGGAGTTCGAGGTCAGCTACGGCGATCCTGAGGCACTCGCGGACCGGCTGATCGGTTTCGGCTCGGCGGTGATCGCGCTACGCCCGCCCGAGGTCAGGGACGCGATCACGGGCAAGCTCCGCCAGCTGGTGGGGACATGACCACCGAACGGCTGCCGCGGTTGCTCGCGCTCATCCCCTATCTGCAGGCCAGGCCCGGCGTCGCGGTCGCCGAGGCGGCAACGGACCTCGGTGTCTCCGAAGTGCAACTGCGCAAGGACCTCGAGCTTTTGTGGATGTGCGGACTGCCAGGACACGGCCCCGGCGACCTGATCGACCTGTCGTTCGAAGGCGACAGCGTGACCGTCACGTTCGACGCCGGCATCCACCGGCCGCTGCGGCTGACTGCGGACGAGGCGCTGTCGCTCCTCGTGGCCCTGCAGACGTTGGCCGAGGTTCCGGGGCTCGCCGAGCGCGATGTCGTCGACCGTGCGCTGGCCAAGATCGAGGCAGCGGCCGGCACTCAGGCCAAGGCGCGCAGCGGCCTGACGGTCAACCTGCAGGACAGGGACACTCAACGCCCGGACAGTGACGAGCATCTCGCCCTCATCCGCCGCGCCCTCGCCGACCGGCGGGCGCTCGACCTGACGTACTACGTGGCCGGCCGGGACGAGACCACCGAGCGGGTCGTGGACCCGATGCGCCTGCTGCTCGTCGAGGGCCGTAGCTACCTCGAGGCGTGGTGCCGGCGCTCGGTTGATGTCCGACTGTTCCGGCTCGACCGCATCGACGCTGTACAGCTGTTGGACGAGGCTGCCGTGGTGCCAACGGAGGCGCTTCCGCGCGACGTGTCCACGGGGGTCTTCCAGCCCTCCGCAGCGCATGACGCGGTGACACTGCGGCTCGCAGCCGGCGCGCGGTGGGTCGCCGACTACTACCCATGTGAAAGGGTCAGCGAGGTCGGTCCCGATCTGGAGGTCGTGCTGCGGGTGGCCGATCCGAGGTGGGTACGCCGCCTCGTCCTCGGCCTGGGCACCGAGGTCAGCGTGCTGGACCCACCGGAGCTCGCCGAGGAGGTGCGGCGGGAGGCTGCGGCGGCGCTGGCCGGCTACACCCAGGGGATACAGTCGTCGGCGTGATCGTGCTGGTCGGCTGGCTTGCCGCCCTCGGCGCGGCCGGACTAATCCTGGGCATCGTCGGTTTCGGGTTGTCCGGGCAGCTGACGCGGCTGCGGCGGGCGATGAACGCCATCCTGGACGACGTCCGACCCAGGGCGCTGGATCTTCTCGCTGAGCTCCCACGGCAGGAGTCCGCAGGGGAGCGCAGCGCCGAACGGCAGGGGAACAACCTCGATTGACCCCACCGATTCGGGGAGATTAGGTCGCAGGCGGTTACTATCGATACAGATTCCCTCATAGGGACACAAGGAAGGACGATCATGGGACTCGGCCCCTTGGAGATCGGTCTGATCATTTTGGCCATTCTGCTTCTCTTCGGCTACAAGAAGTTGCCCGACGCCTCGCGTTCACTCGGCCGCTCGCTGCGGATCTTCAAGGGCGAGATGAAGGGCATGAAGGACGACGACGTACGCACCCGGGCTGAAGCGGAGACCGTGCGCCCGGTGCTGGAGACGGAGCGGTTCGACCCGTACCAGAAGTCGGCAGACGCGCCGCGGGCCAACACGCCCGCGGATGCTCCGAAGGCGACAGCGCCGCCGGTCCGCAGCGACGACGCCCGCTGACCAGGGCACGGACCGCCAGGCATGAGCGGGCGGCTTCGTCGGCTGCCCAGACGTAGCAGACGCAAGGAGGCCGGCGCCGACGACGCCATGAGCCTCATCGCGCATCTGCGCGAGTTGCGCAACCGGGTCGGCCTGGCGCTGATCGGCATCGTCATCGCCACGGTCGTCGCCTTCATCTTCTATGACGAGATCCTGGCGTTCCTCAAGGCACCGTACTGCCGGCTCGATCTGGACGTCCGTGGCGCGCTCAGCGTGGACCAGGACGGCAGCTGCACGCTGCTCATCCTGGACGTCCTGAGCAACCTGACGCTGCGGCTCAAGGTCGCCCTGATCGCCGGCATGGTGCTTTCCGCCCCCTGGTGGCTCTACCAGCTGTGGGCCTTCATCACCCCGGGCCTCAAGCGCAACGAGAAGCGGTACGCCCTGAGCTTCGTCGGCATGTCCACACTGCTCTTCGCCGCCGGGGGAGCGCTGGCCTATGTGACCCTCGCCAACGGCCTGCGGCTGCTGCTCGGACTGTCCGGCGAGGGCGTCACACCGGTGCTCGGCGCCACCGAATACCTCGGCTTCGTCATCCAACTGCTCCTCGCTTTCGGCATCGCCTTCGAGGTGCCGCTGCTCGGTGTCATGCTCAACATCGTCGGGATCCTCAGCTACGACGTGCTGCGGAAGTCCCGGCGCTGGCTGTTGTTCCTGACGTTCGTTCTCGCCGCCTTCATCACGCCGACCACGGACCCGTTCACGATGCTGGCGCTGGCGATCCCGATGACCCTCCTGTTCGAGGGGGCCATTCAGTTCGCGCGGATCAACGACAAGCGGCGCGCCCGCAGGGATGCCGCCGAGGGGTGGCACGACATCGACGACGACGAGGCCAGTCCGCTGGACGCCCAGCCCTCGATGCTGGACGACGCGCCTTCGTCGCTGGACGACGAACGGGCCACCCAGCGGCCCGAGCGGCACGACGCCAAGACCTGACGCCTGGATGCGGTCGGTCTGCCTGCTGGCCAACGCCGGCGCCGGCGGAGGCCGGGCTGCCGACGTGGTCGAGGCCGTCGAGCGCCGGCTCCGCGAGCACGGGTGCGCCGTACGCCGCCGTACCGCCGGCAGTGCCGACGAGGCCACCCAGCTCACCCGGGGTATCGCAGGGGAGGCGGACGTGCTGGCTGTCGTCGGCGGGGACGGCACCGTGCATTCGGCGCTCCCGGCCGTCGCGGGTACGGCGACCGCGCTCGGCCTCATCCCCGCCGGCAGCGGTAACGACCTGGCCGCCGCCCTCGGCGTCCCGACCGACCCGCTGGCCGCTGCCGACCTCGTCGCAACCGGGAACGTGCGCAGCGTCGACCTTGCGCAGGCGGGCGATCGGTGGTGGGCGACCGTACTGTGCGCCGGGTTCGATTCGGCCGTTGCGGCACGGGCGAACCGGATGCGCTGGCCGGCCGGGCACCGACGGTACGACATGGCATTGCTCGCCGAACTCGCCAGGCTCCGCCCGCACCGGTTCACCCTGACTCTGGACGGCAACGCCGTACCGGTCGAGGCGAC
>Ga0136640_10000072_pt1 | contig 32390 bp, 32 predicted proteins | sample AntDrymUQ8642106_2_FD_105498 | JGI IMG/M metagenome (GOLD analysis project Ga0136640, IMG submission 105498) | Polar desert sand microbial communities from Dry Valleys, Antarctica - metaG UQ864 (21.06) | ecosystem: Environmental > Terrestrial > Soil > Desert | place: Antarctica: Dry Valley...
ACGCATCGAAGCACCCACCTCCCCGCGCACCCGACCGAGGACCTGAGACCATGCCCGCCGTCCTGCTGCCCGCCACGTTGTTCGGCCTGCTGATCGGGTCGTTTCTGAACGTCGTCGCGCATCGCCTGCCCAAGGGCGAGTCGCTCGCCTTCCCCGGCTCGCACTGCCCCTCGTGCGAGGAGCCGGTCAAGTTCTACGACAACATCCCGGTGCTGTCGTGGCTGCTGCTTCGCGGACGCTGTCGCAGCTGCTCGGAGCCGATCGGCGCGCGCTATCCGATCGTCGAGGCGATCACCGCCGTCCTCTTCGCCGCGGTCGTCGCCGTGCACCTGAACGACACGACGATGCTCGTGATGGGCCTCGTGCTCGTGGCCTTTCTCGTCCCGATCGCGGCGATCGACCTCGACACCCGCAAGATCCCCAACGCGCTGACGCTGCCGGCCGCCGGCCTGGCGCTCGTGCTCGGCACGGTGCTTGACCCGGGCGGCGAGCCCGAGCGGCTGATCGCCGCCGTGGTCGCCGGCGGCATCCTCGCGCTGCCGTCGCTGCTGCATCCGAAGGGTATGGGCATGGGCGACGCGAAGCTCGTCGCCGTGCTCGGCCTGTTCCTCGGCCGCGGCGTCGCGCCGGCCTTCGCCGTCGCCTTCGTCGTCGGGACGATCGTCGGCATCGCGATCATGATGCGCAAGGGCATGCACGCCGGCCGCAAGACCGCGGTGCCGTTCGGGCCGTTCCTCGCGCTCGGCGGCGTCGTCGGGCTGCTCGCCGGCGACGAGCTCGTTGATCTGTACCTGAGCACCTTCTAGGGCGCCGCCCGGCCTGCGCGCGGAGGGCGCTAGCCTCCGCGCCGCATGCTCCTCGGACTCGTCGTCGCCGCGCTCGGCGGGCTCATCATCGGCTCGCTGCTCGACGCGCTCGCCCTGCGCTGGGTGGGCGAGCGGCCGCTGGCGACAGCACACTTCGCGTGTCCGCGCTGCGATCACGCGCTCGCACGCAACGACCTCGTCCCGGTCGTCTCGTGGCTGAGCCTGCGCGGCCGCTGTCGCCACTGCGGCGAGCCGATCGCGAGGCGCTATCCGCTCGTGGAGGCGGTCACCGCGGCGGCATTCGCCGGGGTCGTGGTCGCCCGCGGCGACGACGGCGCCGAGCTCGTGCTCGGGATCGCGCTCGTCTGCGTTCTCGTGCCGCTCGCGCTGATCGACCTCGACACGCGCCTGCTGCCCAACAGGATCCTGCTGCCCGCCGCCGTCGTCGCCGTCGCGCTGGGAACGCTGCTCGATCCCTCGGGCGAGGTCGAGCGCCTGCTCGCGGGCCTCGTGGCGGGCGGGTTCTTCCTGCTGACGGCGCTGGCCTATCCGCGCGGGATGGGGATGGGCGACGTCAAGCTCGCCTTTGTCCTGGGGCTGTTTCTCGGACGCGACGTCGCGGCCGCGTTGCTGATCGCCCTTGTCGCGGGCGTGCTCGTGGGCGTGGCGATCATGCGCCGCAGAGGCGTCGCGGAGGGCCGCAAGGAGGCGATCGCCTTCGGCCCGTTCCTGGCGCTCGGCGGCGTGCTCGCGCTGCTCTTCGGCGAGGCGCTGGTGGACGCGTATGTCCGTACGTACTAGGTTCGCATCGGCGACGCCCAGTGGGTGTTGCACCCGGTGCTACACTGCTCGAGCATGCCGACCAAGCGTCCTCGCGTCACCATCACCGAGACCCCTGCGGTAGCTCGGCGTCTGGAGCTGGCCGCGACGCGGTTTCCACAGCGCGCCGAATCCCGCGCCGACCTACTGCTGGCGCTGACCGAGGTCGCGGAGGAGGTCTTGACGAAGGCGCGTGAGGGCGATGACGGCCGTTCCGCCGCGAAGCGGCGCCTGCTGGCACGAACCCGCGACATCACGCCGCAGGATGCGCAGGCGATGCTCTCCGCGCGCGAGATCGACTGGCAACAACCTTCGACCTCCTAGTGGTCCCTCCGGCAAGTTCTCGCACGCTTGGATCGGCCGCTGATCACCGCCTGGCGGCGTCCTCGCTCGGTCATGGCCCTAGAGGGCCACTCCCTCACTGCGTCCTTGCCAGCCGGCGCCAGCGGCCGCCCAAGCGCACGAGGACTTACCGGATGAACCACGAGAAGCCCTGGTGACACCGTTCCTCGTCGATCTGTCCGCGTGGGCGCGCAGCGGGCACGCGGATGTCCGCCAACGGTGGGAGATGCTGCTGGAGGGCGATCGACTCCTGTGCCACCCGGTGTTCGCCATCGAGCTGCTCCACAACGCCATCGACCCCGCGGACTATCGGCGGCTGAGGGCGGACCTGGAGGACGGGTTCGAATGGGTCTGGCCTGACGCAACCACCGCGGGGATCGCTCTTGGGATACAGCAGAAGATGGCGACGAGCATCCCCACCGGGCAGCGCGTGAAGACCGCTGACGTGCTCATCGCCGCGCTCGCGGTGCAATCCGGTGCCGGTGTCCTCCACTACGACTCGGACTACGACGAGATTCGCGACCGCGGAGGCGAATCGCTTCAGAGCGAATGGCTGGCAGCGCGCGGAAGCCTCGAGAGCGCGAAGGAGGGGAAGGTCATCGACGTGCCTCCGCGCAGCGAGTGCGATCGGGACCTCGGCTGAGGTCCTCGGACACCGACGTCCTGGTCGACCACCTGCGCGCAAGACGCCATTTCAAATGAGTCGCAGAGCTGCGCGTCGTGGCGCCGGCCTGAGCCTCCATAGACTGCGCGCCCTCATGGCGCTCCGTCTCATCACCGCCGGCGAGTCGCACGGCCCCGGCCTGACGTGCATCGTCGAGGGCCTGCCCGCGGGGCTGCGCCTGGACGCCGACGCGCTCAACCGCGACATGGCGCGACGCCAGCTCGGCCACGGCCGCGGCGGGCGGATGAAGATCGAGCGCGACCGCGCGGAGGTCACCGCCGGCGTGCGCCACGGCAGCACGCTTGGGGGACCGATCGCACTGCAGATCGCCAACCGCGACTACGCCAACTGGGAGGAGCGGATGAACCCCTGGCCGGTGATCGCGCAGATCCCAGAGGTTCATCTCCCGCGCCCCGGCCACGCCGACCTCGTCGGCACGCAGAAGTACAAGTTCTCCGACGTGCGCAACGTGCTCGAGCGCGCCAGCGCGCGCGAGACGGCGGCACGCGTCGCCGGCGGCGCGCTCGCGCGGACCTTTCTGCGCGCGCTCGGCGTCGAGATCCGCTCTCATGTCGTGCAGATCGGCAGCGTGCACGCGCCGCAGCGGTCTGCGCCGCTATTCGCCGACTTCGACGGCGTCGACGACGATCCCGTGCGCTGCCTGGATCGCGAGGCGAGCCGCGCGATGGTCGGCCACATCAACGTCCAGCGCAAGGCCAACGAGTCGCTCGGCGGCGTCTTCGAGGTGGTCGCGTTCGGGCTCGTGCCGGGTCTCGGCTCGCACGTCTCGTGGGAGGAGCGCCTCGACGGCCGCCTGGCGGGCGCGCTGTGCTCGATCCAGGCGATCAAGGGCGTCGGCCTGGGGGAGGGCTTCGAGCTCGCCGGCACGCCGGGATCGGCCGCGCACGACGAGCTCTTCCACGACGACGAGCGCGGCTACTTCCGCGAGACCAATCATGCCGGCGGGCTGGAAGGCGGCATGACCAACGGCGAGCCGCTCGTCGCGCGCGCGGCGATGAAGCCGCTGCCGACGCTGACCAAGCCGCTGCGCTCCGTCGACATCGAGACCAAGCAGCCCGCCGAGGCGCTGCGCGAGCGCACCGACTCCTGCACGGTGCCGGCCGCCGGCGTCGTCGGCGAGGCGATGGTCGCCTTCATCCTCGCGGACGCCTACCGGACGAAGTTCGGCGGCGACCACATCGACGACGTCCGCGCCGCCGTCGACGCCTACCGCGAGCGGATCGCGTGGCCGCTGCGTCGCTAGTCCTCGTCGGCTTCATGGGGGCGGGGAAGTCGTCCGCGCTGGATGGCGTCCTCGACACGGACTCACTCGTCGAAGACCAGCTGGGCATGAGCATCGCGTCGTACTTCGCGGCCTACGGCGAGGCGAAGTTCCGCCGCCGCGAGGAGTCCGTCGTGCTGCGGGCGCTGCGCAGCGGGGCGCCGGTCGTCGCGCTCGGCGGCGGCAGCCTCGGCTCGGATGCCGTGCGAGCCGCGCTGCTCGAGCACACCGTCGTGTGGCTGCAGGTCTCGCCCGAGACGGCGTGGGAGCGCGCCGTCGGCGGCGACCGGCCGCTGGCCGCCGACCGCGACGCGTTCCTTGCGCTGCACGCCGAGCGCGAGCCGGTCTACGCGGCCGCGGCCGACGCCTTCCTGCCTGAGGGCGACCGCGGGCTCGTCGGGCGCGCGCTGCCTTCGCTGCGGGCGCTGGCGGGCACGCCGCGGGGCACGAAGCTCGTCTGGGCGCACAGCGCCGGCGGCGAGTACCCGGTCTACGTCGGGCGTCAGATCGCGGGCGCCGTGCTTCCTAGAGCCGACGGCGGGCGCGCGTACCTCGTGACCGACGAGCACGTCGGCCCGCTGTACGCCGCACGGATGCGCGGCACGCACCACGCGATCACGATCGCCGCCGGTGAAGAGCACAAGACGCTGCTCAGCGCCGAGCGCGTATGGCGCGAGCTCGCACGCGAGGGCATGGGGCACGGCGACCACGTCGTGGCGCTCGGCGGCGGGGTCGTCGGCGACCTCGCCGGCTTCTGCGCCGCCACCTACCAGCGCGGCGTGGCGGTCGTGCAGGTGCCCACGACCGTCGTCGCCCAGGTCGACTCGGCCTACGGCGGCAAGACCGGCGTCGACCTGCCCGAGGCCAAGAACTACGTCGGCGCCTACCACCAGCCGTCGGCCGTCGTCACGGACGTCGAGACGCTCTCCACGCTCCCGCCCGAGGAGCTCGCCGCGGGCTACGCGGAGGTCCTCAAGACCGCCCTGATCGCCGGCGGCGCGCTGTGGGAGCGGGTCGCGCAGGGCGCGCAGGTCGACGAGCGGATCGTGCTCGAGTGCGCGCGCTGCAAGCTCGCGGTCGTCGCCGCCGACGAGCGCGACGGCGGCGTGCGCCAGCTGCTGAACCTCGGCCATACGGTCGGCCACGCGATCGAGACCGCGACGGGCTATCGCCGCTACCGCCACGGCGAGGCCGTCGCGCTCGGGCTGCTCGCCGCGCTGCGCCTGTCCGATGCCGGCGACCTGCGCGAGCAGGTCGGCGAGCTGCTGCGCGACGCCGGGCTGCCGACGCGCATGCAGGGCGCCGAGCCGGCCACCGTCGTGGCGGCGACGCGGATGGACAAGAAGCGCCGCGGCGCGGAGGTCCCGTTCGTGCTTGTTCGCGCTCCAGGCGACGTGCGCCACGGCGAGCGGGTGGCCCCCGACGCGCTGCTCGCCGCCGTGACAGAGTTGTGCACCGAATGAACCGCAACCGCATCCAGGTCATGCACGGCGTGAACCTCGACCAGATCGGCCGCCGCGACCCGGCGCACTACGGCGGCATCACGTTTCGCCAGCTCGAGCAGGCGATCGACGGCTTCGCACGCGAGCTCGGCCTCGATACGCGCTTCTTTCAGTCCAACTCCGAGGGCGACTTCGTCGAGCACCTGCACCGCGTTCGCGACGTCGCCGACGCCGTCGTCATCAACGCCGGCGCGTGGTCGCACTACTCGCGCGCGATCGGCGACGCGCTGCAGCTCGCCGGGCTGCCCGCGGTCGAGGTGCACCTGTCCGACGTCAAGGCGCGCGAGCCCTGGCGGCATGTGTCGGTGCTGACCGACAGCTGCTTCGCGACGGTGTCCGGCAAGGGCGTCGACGGCTATCAGGAGGCGCTGCGGGCGCTGAAGGCCGAGCTGACCGAATGAGCGCCCGCCTCGATGCGCTGGCGGCGGCGGTCGCCGGTCGCGAGCTCGACGTGCTGCTCGTCTCGAACATCGTCAACGTCCGCTGGCTGACGGGCTTCACCGGATCCAACGCCCTCGCCGTGGTGGGGCCGGCGCCACGCTTCCTGACCGACTTCCGCTACCTGACGCAGGCCGCCGAGCAGCTCGACGCGATCTGGGCACGCGAGATCTCGACCGAGCTGCTGCGTCCCGCCGTCGAGGGGCTGCCGGCGAAGCGGCCGCTGCGCGTGGGCTTCGACGACGGCGACCTGACTGTCAAGCAGCACGCCAAGCTCGCCGAGCTCGCCGGCGACGAGGTCGAGCTCGTCGCGTCCGGCGGCATCGTCGAATCCCTGCGCGCCGTCAAGGACGCCGCCGAGATCGACGCCATCCGTGCCGCGGCGCAGCTCGCCGACGACGCGCTCGAGGAGATCCTCGCCGCCGGACTCGTGGGGCGCACCGAGCGCGACGTCGCGCTGCAGCTCGAGGTCGCGATGCGCCGCCGCGGCGCGCAGGCCGCGTCGTTTGCGCCGATCGTCGCCGCCGGCGAGCACGGAGCGCGGCCGCACGCCGAGCCGCGCGACGTGGCGATCGGAGCCGGCACGCTCGTCGTGATCGACTGGGGCGCACACCTCGACGGCTACGCCTCGGATTGCACGCGCACGTTCGCCACCGGTGAGCTCGATCCGCGCGACCGCGCGATCTACGACCTCGTCGCGCTCGCCCAGGGCGAGGCGCTGGCAGCCGTGCGGCCCGGCCCGACCGGCCGCGAGCTCGACGCCGTCGCCCGCACGATCATCGACGAGGCCGGCCACGGCGAGCACTTCGGCCACGGCCTCGGCCACGGCGTCGGGCTCGAGGTCCACGAGGGACCGCGCCTGTCCAAGCTCGGCGAGGATGCGCTCGTCGCCGGCAACGTCGTCACCGTCGAGCCCGGCGTCTACGTGCCGGGTGCCGTCGGCGTGCGGATCGAGGACCTCGTCGTGGTGACCGAGGATGGCCACGAGGTCCTCAGCCACCTGACGAAGACCCTGCAGACCGTCGAATAGCAGCCGCGCGCGCTCAAGCGCCGGCGCCTCTGAACCGCGGTAGCGCCCCTCGCGGCGACCGTGGCGATCTGGGTGACGTTCCAGACGTTGCCCGCGCTGCTGGGCCCGGACGCACAGCACCTGGCGTTTCTCGCGTGGTCGCTGCCGCTGGTCGCGTGGCTCGCGCGCGAGTCGTTCGCTCCCGCGGCGCGGCTGCGCACCCGGCATGCGGTGCGCTCGGCGTACGCCTGAACGCCGTCGACCCATGACCCATTGCAGCGCGCTCGGGCATCGGCTATAGCTAGCGCACGCCCATGAGCCCCGCGCCAGAGCACTTCGATGTCGTCGTCGTCGGATCCGGATTCGGAGGATCCGTCTCGGCCTACCGCCTCGCCGAGGCGGGCCAGCGCGTCTGCCTGCTCGAGCGCGGCAAGGCCTTTGCACCGGGGTCCTTCCCGCGCTCGCCGCTGGGGCTGAAGTCGCAGTTCTGGGATCCCAGCGCCGGCCTGCACGGGATGTTCAACATGTGGGGCTTCGAGGGCATCGACGCGATCTGCGCCAGCGGCCTTGGCGGCGGCTCGCTGATCTACGCCAACGTCCTGCTGCGCAAGGACGAGAAGACGTTCGTGCGCGAGGAGCCCGGCCACGGCAGCTGGAAGGGCGGCTATGAGCACTGGCCGGTGACGCGCGAGGACCTCGACCCGCACTACGGCGAGGTCGAGCGAATGATGAACGTCCAGAAGTACCCGCTCGCCGAGCCGCCGTACGATCGCACCGCCAAGACGCTCGCCTTCCGCGATGCCGCGCAGGCGCTGGGCCACGAGTGGCTGCTGCCGAACCTCGCCGTGACGTTCGCAAACGACGGCGAGAAGCCGGTCCTCGGCGAGCCGATCCGCGAGGCGCGGGCCAACTACCACGGCCGCACGCGGCTGACCTGCCGGCTGTGCGGCGAGTGCGACATCGGCTGCAACTACGGCTCGAAGAACACGCTCGACTACACGTACATCACGCACGCGATGCATGCCGGCGCGGACATCCGCACGCGTTGCGAGGTCCGCGCCTTCGAGCCGCGCGAGGGCGGCGGCTACGCGATCCACTACGTCGAGCACGATCCCGAGTGCGAGGGCACGCCGACCGACACGAGCGCCCTGGAGCGCCACACGGTCACCGCCGACAAGCTGATCCTGTCGGCGGGCACGCTCGGCACGACGTACCTGCTGCTGAAGAACCGCGCCGCCTTTCCGAACATCAGCCCGGCGCTCGGCACGCGCTTCGGCGGCAACGGCGACCTGCTGACGTTCGCGCGCAACTGCCGGCGGGAGGGGCCCGACGGCAAGCGCGAGCCCTACCGGCTGAACGCGGCGCAGTCGCCCGTCATCACCAGCGCGATCCGGATCCCCGACGAGCTCGACGGCGGCGAGGGCCGCGGCTTCTACCTGCAGGACGCGGGCCAGCCGGAGTTCGTCAGCTGGATGCTGCAGCTGCTCGCCGCTCCGAAGTCCCTGATCGACCTGCTACCCGACCTGCCACGGCTCGCAGGGAACTTCCTCTCGCACAAGGACACCGACATCGGCGACCAGGTCTCCGAGCTGCTCGGCGACTGCGGCGAGTCGGCGGGCTTCCTGCCGCTGCTGGGGATGGGCCGCGACGTCCCGGAGGGAGTCATGTCGCTGCAGGACGGCGGCCTCGCGATCGACTGGCGCAAGAACGGCGCCTCGAAGGAGTACTTCGAGCGCGTCCGCGACATCTCCAGGCAGGTCGCCGAGGAGATCGGCGGCACGTTCCTCGACAACCCGATCTGGCTGCTCAGCCGCGTCGTGACCGTGCATGCGCTCGGCGGCTGTCCGATGGGCCGCAACGACCAGGAGGGCGTCGTGGACTCCCACGGGCGCGTCTTCAACTACCCCGGCCTCTACGTCGCAGACGGCGCGGTCATGCCCGGCCCGGTCGGACCCAACCCCAGCCTGACGATCGCAGCACTCGCCGACCGCTTCGCCAGCAGGATGGTCGACGAGCTGAAAGGAGCCTCCGTGCCCGCACCGCCGCCGAGCCAGGACGACGCCGCAACCTCCGAGCCCAGCGCCGCGGGCGCGCCGCCGGCAAGCAAGCGTCCCGCCTCGCTGCAGTTCACGGAGAAGATGCGCGGCTTCGTCACCTTCGGCGAGGACGACTTCGACAAGGGCTTTCGCGCCGGCAAGAAGGCCAAGACCGACCTGATGTTCCACCTGACGGTGCTGATGGACGACGTCGAGCGCTTCATCGAGGACGAGCAGCATCCCGGCACGATCACGGGCCACGTCCAGTGCGACGCCCTCGGTGGGCGCCTGGAGGTGTCGCAGGGCTGGTTCAACCTGTTCGTCGAGGCCGGCGGCGAGCGCAAGCTCATGAAGTACCGCCTGTTCATGGATGACGGGGAGGGGCACCCGATCACCCTGCGCGGCTTCAAGGAGGTCGAGAACGATCGTGGCTTCGACGTGTGGTCGGACACGTCGACGCTCTTCACGCACATCTACGCGGGGCATGTCGAGCCCGAGGGCGACGACGACGCCGAGATCGTCGCGACCGGCATCCTGCACATCCGCCCGACGGACTTCGCGGTGCAGTGCACGACGTTCCGCGTGGACCCCGCGCACCGCGTCGATGCGATCGGCCGCTTCGGCGCGCTGTTCGCGGGCGACCTGTGGGAGGTCTACGGCCCCGGCGGGCGCGACTGACCCGTGACGACCGCGGCCGCTCACGCCGACGAGCGCCACCCGTTTCTGACGGCCGACGGCGTGCAGTGCAGCGTGACCCACGTCACCGGGCCCAAGCCGCCGACGAAGGGCCCGGTGCTGCTCGTCCACGGCGTCGGCGTGCGCACGGAGATCTGGCGCCCGCCGACCCCGCGCACGCTCGTCGAGGCGCTCGTCGACGACGGCTACGACGTCTGGATGGAGACCTGGCGCGCGAGCAAGGACGTGCCCAACAACACCTGGACGCTCGACCAGGCGGCGGTGCTCGACCACCCGCTCGCGGTTCGCAAGGTGCTCGAGCAGACGGGCGCCGACTCGATCCAGGCGATCACGCACTGCCAGGGCTCCACGAGCTTCGTCATGTCGGCCTGCGCCGGCCTGCTGCCCGAGGTGCGCACGATCGTCTCGAGCGCGGTCTCCCTGCATCCGGTCATGACCGGGGTGGGGCGCTGGAAGCTCATGTACGTCATCCCCGTCGTGTCGCGCCTGCTCGGCTACATGGACCCGCAGTGGGGCGAGCACGGCGCGCCGTGGGTGCTGCCGAAGCTCATGACCGCGTATGCGAAGGCCTCCAGGCGCCACTGCGACAACGGCGTCTGCAAGGTCTCAAGCTTCATGTTCGGTGGCAGCGACCCGACGCTGTGGACGCACGAGCAGCTCAGCCGTGAGACGCACGAGTGGACGAAGGGCGAGTTCGGCGCCGCGCCGCTGACCTTCTGGAAGCAGATCCGCCGCTGCGTCAAGGCGGGGCATCTGATCAGCGTCGACGGCCGGCCCGAGCTGCCGGCGAGCTTCGTCGCGCAGGCGCCGCAGACCGACGCGCGATTCGCGTTCATCACCGGCGGCGAGAACCACTGCTTCGCGCCCGAGAGCCAGCAGCGCACGTTTGACTGGTTCGAGCGCCGCGAGCCCGGCCGTCACTCGCTGCACATCATCCCGGGCTACGGCCACATGGATGTCTTCATCGGCGAGCACGCCGACGCGGACTGGCACCCGATCATCCTCGGCGAGCTCGCCGGGAAGGATTGAGCGGCGCGGATCCAGCCGTCCGCGTGAGGACGAGCGCGCGGCTCAGGCGAGGAACTCGCCGATCTCGGCGGCTGCTCGCTCGATCGCCGCGGACGGCAGCAGTACGTGGCCGCAGCTCGGGATGGCCACGACGCGCCCGCGCGGCTGCACCGCCGCCCGGACGCGATCTGCGTCGCCCCGGGGCATGAACCGGTCGCGCTCACCGAGCACGACCAGCAGCGGCTCGTCGAGCCGGCGAAGCAGCGGCGCGAAGTCGCGGGCCAGCTGCCACGCGGTGCGGCGCCTGGTGCGACTGAAGACGCTCCTGCGCGACGCGGAGAAGAAGGGATGCCGACGACCGTCGCCGACGGGGCCGCAGACGAGCGCGAGCAGCGCCGGGGACGCCCACCGCTGCAGCGCGTACGGAGACAGGGCCGAGAGGGCGTTGCCGATCCGCAGCGAGCGGTCGCGGACGCGCGTGAAGGTGCCGATCAGCGCGATCCGGCGAACCGCCAGCGTGCCGCCGGTCGCGATCTCGGCGGCCAGCAGCGTCCCGATCGACTGGCCCAGCAGGTCGATCTTGCCGGAGGTCGCGTCGCGCGCCGCTGCCGCGATCTCCGCTGCCAGATCTTCGAGCGTGTGGTTGTGCTCGGCCGTGTAGTCGGCGACGAGCACGCGCCGATCTGCGGCCAGCCGCTCGACGATCGGCTCGATGCTTGCGACCGAGCCGTCGAGGCCGGGGACCGCAAGGATCGGCGGCCTCCCGCGGTCTTCGCCGTACGCGCGCAGCCGCACCCCCACGCGGTGCGCGCCGAGCGCTGCGCCACCCTCCATCGACGACCGGCAGACGTAGCGGAAGTGCGCGAGCCAGAATCGCCGCAGGCGCACGTAGTTCGGGCCCTCGGCGACCTCCCAGGAGCCGAAGCGCGAGCGGTCGGGGCCGAGGGCTTCGAAGCGGTAGCTGTGCAGCGCGTGAAAGCCGGGCAGCGTGACCTCCCAGGTGGCCCGCTCGTACGGACGCCATTCGACGATCTTTGCCCTCGCGGGGAGGCGGTACGGGTACCGGCGCCGGATGGGGTTGAAGAGCCAGACGAAGCTGTCGCCCTCGCGCAGCCGGCCGCCGCGCACCCACACCCGCGAGAAGCACGGGTTCCATGCGGGCCACGACTCGGCGTCGGCGAACGTGTGCCACAGGCGCTCGACGGAGAGCGGGACCTCGGTCCAGCCCTCGATCGGCAGCGCCGGGTCGTCGTCGCCGATGCTCATCCGTCAGCCTGCCCCAGCGCGCCGCCCGAAGACCTTGACGAGGTGCCCGGCGAACGCCCACCCGAAGCGCAGGACGGCCCGCATGCCTCCGAGCGGGCCGGGACCGCGGCCGTCGAACGTCGTGAGCTGGCGGGCGAAGGCCGACGGCGAGATCCGCAGGACGCCGGCCCCAACGACGGCGGCGTCCTCGCCGGCCGCGACATGGCCCTCGAGCAGATGCACGTACAGCGTCGTCGTGTCGCTCCAGGCATCGAAGCCGTCGTCGTCGCGAACATGCTTGACGCCCGAGAAGGTCAGCGCCCGGCCCGTCGCATCGCGGAAGAACAGCCGGTAGCGCATCTCCTTGTGGCGCGCGTCGCCGACGTTCACGAACAGATTGAAGGCGCCCTCTTCGACGGCCAGCCGGCCGCCCAGCTGCGGGGCCTGCACCCAGCCGAACGCGGGCGCCTCGTGGAGGGGATCGTCGAGCATTCGCTCGAGGTCGTCGATCTCGATCGTGAGGTGAACCATCAATCGCGATCCGTCCTGCCGCGCACGCCGGTGGCCGCGCTCGGGATCCTCCTCGCCCAGTGCGACGGCGCCCGCCATCTCCTCGGTGAACGAGACCGACGAGGAGCCCGCGGCGGGGGCCTCTGCCGGGGCGCGCAGCGGGACGCCGAGCTCGCGACACCAGTCGCGCCCCGCCTGCACGCCGCGCTCGACCGAGGCCCTGAACGGTGCGCGCGAGACGTTGACGATGTAGTGCAGTGGCACCTCGGCGTAGAGCGTGTGGACGGTGATAGGCCGGTCGTACTCCGCGTGCTCGCCGGCGGCGAGCGCGCGGTTGCTCGCTTCGATGCGCTCGAGCGACCGCTTGAAGTGTCCGTAGCCGGCCGTCTCGACGATCTGGAAGTAGTGGCGTACGAACCCGCGCCTCCAGCGACCGCGGCGCGACACGGTCCAGATGATCCACAGCTCGTCGGCACCGCGACGGATCGCCTCGTCGAGGTTGGCATCGGTGATGAAGACGGGATCGATGAGATCGTTGCCGAGGTGGCGCACCGGCGGAAACCACATCGGCAGCGACACGCAGGCGACCAGCAGGTCGGGCGTCATGTCGGCCGGCGTGAGCACGACGAGCTCGTGCCGCGTGAAGTTGTAGACGTTGAACGTCGCATCCAGCGGCGACCGCCGGATCTCGTTGAAATCCAGCCCCCACATGGGAAACACCTGGTCGCGGAGATTCTCGAGGCGTGCGATCGATTCGCCGAGCGGGAGCTTCGGGTTCGGCTGGACGATGCTCAATGGCCGAAAGCGCCGCCAGTTGTCGGCGATCCGCCGGCCGTCCTGACCCTGGCAGAGCATCGCGAGATTGAACGACCCGCCGCTGGCGCCGTCGACATGGTCGAAGTCGAGATCCACCGCCTCGTCGAGCAGCACCTGCAAGACGCCGGCCTGGAAGGCGACCTTCACGCCGCCACCCGCGAGGATCAGGGACCGCCGCGGAGCGCCCCGCTGAACCTGCTCATCTCCCGCCATCGAGCACCTCGTCGCGGATGATCCTGTCGGCGCAGCGCTCAGCGAACGCCGCGATGGCTGTCATGCACCGCGCGCAGTGTCTCCAAGTGCGTCGCTCGAAGTCAAGCGGCCCCAGCGCCACACTCACGATTCATGAGGTGTCGGCAGAAAGGTGCCCGTCCGCCTTCAGGCTCGGGTCCAACCCTGCCGGGTCAGACCGACGAATCCCACCGAGCTCTCGGGCACGTTGCGCCGCACGATGTCGGCGAGCGAGGTCGTCGTGCGGATGATCTCCATGCCCAGCGGCGAGAACGTCTGCGGGTTGTAGATCCGCGAGGACAGCAGCGGGTTCGTGTACACCTGCGAGAACGCGTCCAGCCCGACCATGCGGCCGATCAGCGCCGGCAGCACGGAGTTCGTGCGCGGCTCCTCGGCGAACAGGCCGACGAAGAACTCGATGTCGTCGACGCTGCCGTAGAGCCGTCGCAGGCCCTCGCGCACCTTGGCGTCCGCGGTGATCTGGTCGAAGGCGGTGACGCGCGGAAAGCCGGCCAGCTCGCGGTAGTCGTTGTAGGAGCGCAGGCGGACCTCGCGTCCCTGCTGGATGCTGGCTGCCTCCACGTGCCACAGCTCGGGCGGCGTGTTGCGCAGGCCGACCGCGCCGGCCGCCTGCGCCGAGGCGTCCTCGAACATCGCGCCGAGCCCGTTGCTCGTGACGAGCTCCGTCTCGAACAGCGTGTCCCAGATCGCGACGTCCTGCCCGCGGATCCGATAGGTGGGCGGCACGAGGCTGTGCCAGCGGTACAGCAGCTGGAACTCGACCGCCATCCAGTTCTGGCGGTACCACTTCGGGTTGGGGAAGCTGCCCGGCTGCAGACGCAACTTGAACAGAAACGGCGTGATGTGGTTGATGTAGTCCTCGATCACGACCTTGATCAGCAGCACGGTGAGGACGTTGCGAGCCGTCGCGAACAGCTGGTCGTCGTCCCAGCGCGGGTACGCGGCGGCAAGCTGGCGCGCGATGCGGTTGTGCTCGCGCAGGAACAGCACGTTGTGCATCACGAAGCCGACCTGCAGGTTCGAGGTGTCGCTGCCCATCGCAAAGAGCCGGTTGCGCTTCTCGGCGCTCTGCTCGTCGAAGCGCAGAACCTCGATCAGCGAGAACTCGGGCTTGGGCACCCCGTCCTCGCAGAGGTACGGCGGGTACTCCTCGCCGTTGATCTGCTGGCTCTTGAGCAGGCCGCCCTCGAGCGCGCGCAGCTGGCGCGTGACGTCAGAGCGCAGGCCGTGGAGGTTCGTCAGGTCGATCTCGTGGTTGGACTCGTTGCGGCGCAGGTCGCGCGTGCTCCCGGGCTTCGCCCGCTCGCTGCGCAGGAAGCCGTCGGTGAACCACTGCGCGAAGTACGAGAACAGGACCGTCGACTTCGGCGACTCGACGAACCGCTCGCGCTCGTACAGCTCGGCGAGGTCCTCGACCTTCGGCAGGCGCGGGTTCACGGCCGCCGTCGCCGGCAGGTGGCGGCCGCTGAAGGTGCGGTCCGTGAGCGAGTCCCACGACGTGTAGTCCGCCATCGTCGAGTACGGGTTGGGACGCGTCGGGACCTTCAGGATCGCCAGGTTCGTGAGCACCTTGTTGACCGCGCTGCGCACGGGCGGGACCGCCTGGATGACGTTCCAGACCGGTGCGCCGCGGGTGGTCAGCAGCAGCTCGAGCTTGTTCGCCCGGCCGTCGTTCGCGGTGTCGCGCCCCCGGTCTGATCCACCGGCGCAGCGTACCCGCGGGCAGCGCCGCGCGGGCGGAAATCTCGCTGTACCGACGCTGCGACGGCGCCGCCTGGCACGACGACAAGCTCGTTCGCGAGGACGATGCCGAGCGGCAGGCGCGGCCAAGAGCAAGCGGCGAACACGTCCTGCGCGTCACCTGGCGCCAAGCGGTCGCCCAGCCGCAGCAGACGCTCGCCCCCTCGTCGCCGCAGGCGCGCCCTACACTGACCGCCAGCCATGATCAGCACCAACCAGCTCAAGAACGGCAACCACATCGAGGTCGACGGGACGATCTTCAAGGTCCTCGACTTCCAGCACGTGAAGCCCGGCAAGGGCGGCGCGTTCGTGCGCACGAAGCTGCGCCGGGCGAGCGACGGCAACGTCATCGACAAGACCTTCCGCGCCGGCGAAAAGTTCCGCTCGGTGCACACGGAGTCGCGCAAGATGCAGTTTCTCTACGTCGACGGCACCGACGCGCACTTCATGGATACCGAGAACTACGAGCAGCTCGCGATGGACCAGGCGAAGGTGGCCGGGGCGCTGCGCTGGACGAAGCCCAACGACGAGGTCGACGTGCTGTTCATCGACGATGCGCCAGGTGACATCCAGCTGCCCACCACCGTCGAGCTCGAGGTCACGCAGACCGACCCCGGCCTGCGCGGCGACACGGCGTCGGGCGGCGGCGACAAGCCGGCGACGCTCGAGACCGGCGCGACGCTGCGCGTGCCGCTGTTCGTCAACGTCGGCGATCACGTGAAGGTCCAGACCGCGACGGGCGACTACATGTCGCGCGCGTAGCAGCGGCCGCCCGCTTCGGTGTCCCGCCGGTCAGACCAGCGCCGCGATGCGGTGTTCGCCCTCTATCAGTCCGAGCTCACCGGCCGCGAGCTCGACGACGTCTTCGAGCGCAACGCCACGATCTTCACGCGCGCCCTCGCGCACGCCGCCCAGGACCGCGGAGCGCAGCTCGACGTCCTCGTCGCCCGCCATTCGAAGGGCTGGGCGCTCGACCGCATCGCACCGCTCGAGCGCGCCATCATGCGCGTCGCGCTGCTGGAGATGTGCCACCCCGACGCGGCCCCGGGCGACGCGCCGATTCCCCCGGAGGGCGCGATCGACGAGGCCGTCGAGCTCGCCAAGACGTACTCCGGCAGCGAGGCTCCCGGCTTCGTCAACGGCGTGCTCGCGGCCGTGCACCGCGAGATGGGACACAATCCAGCCAGCTCATGACCGCCGCCGACCCAGCCGACGCATCGCTCGACGACCTCGTCGGCCGTCTCGAGCGCGCCGCCGAGCAGCTGCGCTCCGGCGACCTCAGCGCTGACGCGGCGGCGACCGTCGTGGAGGACTGCGCCTCGCTGGCGTCGCAGGCCTCGGCCGAGCTCGAGCGCCGCTCGCGCGAGGCCGACCGCGCGCCCGCGCCCGGTCAGGACTCGCTGCTGTAGTGGCCTACCCCAACGGCCTGCGCACGCAGATCGAGGGCTATCTCGAGGCGCTGCGCTTCGCCGAGGAGCCGCTCACCGAGCGCCTGGTGGAGGCGATGCGCTACAGCCTGCTCGCAGGCGGCAAGCGCATCCGTCCGGTGCTGGCGCTGGCGACGGCGCGCGCGATCGGCCGCGACGAGCGCGAGCTGCTGCCGCTCGCCGCGGCGATCGAGCTGATCCACACGTACTCGCTGATCCATGACGACCTCCCGGCGATGGACGACGACTCGCTGCGCCGCGGGCGCCCGACGTGCCACGTGGCCTTCGGCGAGGAGGTCGCGATCCTCGCCGGCGACGGTCTCTACGCCGAGGCCTTCCGCCACGTGCTCACCCGCCAGCGCGGCGAGCCGCAGCACATCCTCGCCGCGGTCGGCGAGCTTGCCGCCGCGACCGCCGTCGACGGCATGGTCGGCGGCCAGTACCTCGACGTCGCCGGAGGCCACGACGGCGACCCCGAGGCGACCGTCGCGCTGCGGCGCACGCACGAGCTCAAGACGGGGAGGCTGATCGGTGCCTCGGTAGAATGCGTACTCCTCCTAGCAGGCATGAGTGGATCCACGACAACCGACTTTCGCAACTACGCCGCCGAGCTCGGCGTCCTGTTTCAGATCGTGGACGACATCCTCGACGTCACCGGCACGGACGACGCGCTCGGCAAGCCGCAGGGCAGCGACGAGCGCCACGGCAAGCGCACCTACGTGACCGAGTACGGCCTGCAGGGCGCGCAGCAGCTCGCCGCCCGCTCGCACGAGGAGGCACGCGCGTCGCTCGCCGCGGCCGCGCCCTCCGGCGCCCCGGAGCTCGAGCAGATCACCGACTTCATCGCCACCCGCTCGTCATGAGCCTGCTCGACCGCATCAGGCGCCCGCAGGACCTGCACGCGCTCTCCGAGGCCGAGCTCGCGCGCATCGCGCAGGAGGTTCGCGAGGACATCATCGACACGGTCGGCGAGATCGGCGGGCACTTCGGCGCGAACCTCGGAACCTGCGAGCTGGCGGTCGCCCTGCACTCGCTGCTGGACTCGCCGCGCGACAAGATCCTCTGGGACGTCGGCCACCAGGCCTACCCGCACAAGATCCTCACCGGCCGCCGCGACCAGCTGGGGACGATCCGCAAGTACGGCGGCCTCGCGCCGTTCTGCGCGATCGGGGAGTCCGAGCACGACATCATGGGCGCCGGCCACGCCTCGACCTCGATCGGCTACGCGGTCGGCCTGAAGGAGGGCATGAAGCGCCTCGGCCGGCCCGACTCGGGCAAGGTCGTGGCCGTCATCGGCGACGGCTCGATGACCGGCGGCGTCGCCTTCGAGGCGATCCACCAGGCCGGAGGGCAGGGCACGCCGATCGTCGTCGTGCTCAACGACAACGGGATGTCGATCTCGCCCAACGTCGGCGCCATGTCGCGCTACTTCAACCGCGTGCGCCTGAACCCGAAGCTGTGGCAGACGCGCGAGAGCGTCGAGGAGCGCCTGAGCGCGATGCCCCGCATCGGTCCGGCCTTCGAGCGCCTCGGCCCGCAGCTGAAGGAGTCGATCAAGGCCTTCTGGGCTCCGGGGCTGTTCTGGGAAGAGCTCGACTGGGCGTACGTCGGCGTCATCGACGGCCATGACATCCGCGCGCTGCGGATGGCCCTGCGCAGCGCGTTCGCCGCCGGGCGCCCGGTCGTCGTGCACGTCGCGACCGTCAAGGGCAAGGGCTTCGCGCCTGCCGAGGACGGCGGCCTGGAGGGCATGGAGCGCTGGCACGCCGCCAAGCCGAAGTCGATCTCCAACGGGATCGCCGCACCGTCGCCGCCGCCGCCCGAGCTCGACCCGCCGCCGCAGTACACGGCCGTGTTCGGCAACGCGCTCGTCGCAGAGTGCCGCCGTGACCACCGCGTCGTCGGCATCACGGCGGCGATGAACTCGGGCACCGGCCTGAACATCCTGCAGAAGGCGATGCCCGAGCGCTACTTCGACGTCGGCATCGCCGAGCAGCAGGCGATCCTGTTCGCCTCCGGCCTCGCGCTCGAGGGCGTGAAGCCGGTCGCCGCGGTCTACTCGACCTTCCTGCAGCGCGCCTACGACCAGATCGTCCACGACGTCTGCCTGCAGAAGCTCAACGTCGTCTTCGCGCTGGACCGCGCGGGCCTCGTCGGCGACGACGGCCCAACCCACCACGGGGTCTTCGACATCGCCTACCTGCGCCCGTTGCCGAACATCACGCTGATGGCGCCGCGCGACGAGGCGATGCTCGTCCACATGCTGCGCACCGCGCTGCTGCACGAGGATGGCCCGGTCGCGCTGCGCTATCCGCGCGGCGAGTCGATCGGCGTGCCGCTGCCGGCGGTTCCCGAGGCGATCGAGATTGGCACGGGCGAGATCCTGCGCGAGGGCGACGGCAAGGTCGCGATCATCGGCTACGGCAGCGGGGTGGCCCGCGGACTGGATGCCGCCGACCTGCTCGCCGAGCACGGCATCGATGCGACGGTCGCCGACGCCCGCTTCGCCAAGCCGATCGATGCTGCGCTGATGGCGCAGCTGGCCGAAGGTCACGAGCTGCTCGTGACCGTCGAGGAGGGCGTGCTCGCCGGCGGCTTCGGCAGCGCGGTGTGGGAGACGCTGAACGACGGCGAGGTCCTCGACGTGCGCATCCTGCGCATCGGCCTGCCGGACCGCTACGTGACCCACGGCTCGCCCGCCAAGCTCTACGAGGAGGTCGGCTTCACCGGCGAGCGGATCGCCGAGCGGATCCTCGCGGCGGTCGCCGGGCGCGCGATCGCCGGCACGTAGACACCGTCGCGGCCCAGCGCGGCTGCGGGCCGCGCTCGCCATCCTGACTGCGACGTGAGAACCCTGCGACACCCGATCTGCGCGCTGGCGGTCATCGCCGTGCTCGCGAGCCTCGCCGGCGGGTGCGGCGACGCCCCGCTGCAGCGCGTGCGCGTGCTGCAGGTCGACCCGGGGACGTTCGTCCCGCGGCAGGGCCCGGACGCGGCCCGTCCCGCCGTCCCCGCGCGGGCCTCGCTGACGGCGCCCGGCGCGGGTGCGCCGCCGCCCGTGCAGGTGCCGCAGGTCGGCTCGATCGCAGTCGGCGCGCCGAACGACGGCCGCCTGGTCAACTCGCTGCAGCTTCCCGAGGCCGGGCAGGACTGGGTGACCTGGGACGGGGTCCTGCAGCGCAGCCCCAATCGGCCCGAGCGCCGCTGGGCGACCGACCGCCTGCTGGCGTTCCTCGTCGCGGTGCTGCGCGACTACCGCCTGGCCAACCCCGGCGCGCCGCCGGTGCTCGTTGGCGATCTCAGCCTTCCCCATGGCGGTCCGTTCGGCAGCGAGTACGGCGGCCTCGGCCACGCATCCCACCAGAACGGCCTCGACGTCGACGTGCTCTACCCGCGCGCCGACCGCGCCTTGCTGGCGCCCGAACGCGTGCAGGACGTCGACCGCGCACTCGCGCAGGATCTCGTCAGCCGCTTCGTCGCAGCCGGCGCGCAGTTCGCGTTCGTCGGTCTGCGGGTCGGCCTCGGCGGTCCGCCCACTGTCGTGCAGGCGATCGAGCATCACGACGACCACGTCCACGTGCGCATCGCCAACCCGCGTCGCTGAGCGAAACGAAGACGACCCGCCGGGGAGGGCGGGCCGTCTCGGGGAGGAGAGAGTCACTGCTATGCGATTGTCGATCGCGCTGGAGGGCTGAACTCGGGACGACCCCTGCAAGGAGCCGCTTCAGCGCACGTATGAGTCTGGCGGCCGGCCGCCCGCTCGTGCGTGAGTGACGTCACACAGCGTGCGCCCGTTACGGTTGTCGTGGCCATGGCCCGCGTTCGCCTCGACACCCTGCTGGCCGAGCGCGGCCTGTTCTCCTCGCGCACGCGTGCGGCGGCGTCGGTGATGGCCGGGGAGGTGCGCCTCGGCGGCGACGGCGAGCGCGCGCAGAAGCCCGGCCAGCTCGTGCATCCCGACATCGCGCTGGCGATCGACGAGCGACCGCGGTTCGTCTCGCGCGGCGGCGTGAAGCTCGCCAACGCGCTCGCCGGGTTCGCGCTGGACCCGGCCGGGCGCCGCTGCCTCGACGTCGGCGCGTCGACGGGCGGCTTCACCGACTGCCTGCTGCAGGGCGGCGCGGAGCACGTCGTCGCGCTCGACGTCGCCTACGGCGAGCTCGACTGGGGGCTGCGAAACGACGAGCGGGTGACCGTGCTCGAGCGGTCCAACGCCCGCGCGCTGGCGGGAACGGAGCTGCCGTACGCGCCCGACCTCGTCGTCATCGACGTCTCGTTCATCTCGCTCGCGAAGATCCTGCCGGCGGTGCTCGACTGCATCGCGGCGCGCCACGACATCCTCGCGATGGTCAAGCCCCAGTTCGAGGTCGGCCGCGGCAACGTCGGCAAGGGCGGGGTCGTGCGCGAACCCGCCGGCCGCCGTGGAGCGCTGGTCGCCGTCGCGCAGTCCGCGCGCGGGCTGGGCGAGACCGTGCTCGGCTTCGCATCGTCGGGCCTGGCGGGGCCGAAGGGCAACCTCGAGAGCTTCGTCTGGCTGGCGGAGTCCGGACGCGACGGCGACGTCGGCGACCTCGACGCCGCGGCGCGCGTGGTCGAGCCATGACGGCCGTGCGCACGGCCACAGTCATCACGCATCTGCGCACGGCCCAGGTCGCGCCGGCGCTCGAGCAGCTGATCGCCGCGGCGCGGGGGGCCGGCGTCGTGCTGCACTTCGACGAGGACGAGACGCGCAAGCACGGCCTGAGCCCCGGCGAGTCGGTCGTCGTCGACGCCGAGCCGAGCGAGGACGTCGAGCTGTGCATCGTGCTCGGGGGCGACGGCACGATCCTGCGCGCGCTGCGCCAGTACGCGCGCAGCGCGGTGCCCGTCTTCGCCGTGAACTTCGGCGAGGTCGGGTTCCTCGCCACGGTCGAGCCCGACGACCTCCACTCGTTCGGCTTCGCACGCGCATTCGCTCGCGACTTCGAGGAGATGCAGCTGCCCGCGATCACGTTCGAGACCGCGGCCGGGCTGCAGACGGCGATCAACGACATCTCCCTTCACCGTCTCGTCGGCGGGCGCGTCGCGCAGCTCGCCTACGGGGTCGAGGGCGTGGAGGCGGGCTCGGTGCGCTGCGACGGGCTCGTCGTCTGCACCGCCGCCGGCTCGACGGGCTACAACCTCGCCAACGGCGGACCCGTGCTGGCGTGGGGGGTCGAGGGCTTCGGCGTCTCCTTCATCGCTCCGCATTCGCTGACCGCGCGCGCGCTCGTCGTGGCCCCCGCGGACGCGCTGAGCGTGTCGAACTGCGGTCGCGAGGCGGTCGACGTGTCCGTCGACGGACGACCGGCGTGCCAGATCGAGCCCGGCGACGAGGTCTTGGCGCACTACGAGGCCGGCGCGGCGCGGCTCGCCCAGCTTCCCGGCTGGTCGTTCTACCGCCGCCTGCGCACGAAGTTCGGCCGCCTCTCGTCCTGACTTCCGCGCAGTTTGCGACGGCACGCGCGCGGATCCCCCGGTGACGCCGTGCGGGCGGGGATTCCGTCGGGTGGCGCTGGTACACCGTGACGATGCTCACCGAGTTGCGCGTCGAGAACCTCCTGCTGATCGAGCGAGCCGAGCTGCGCCTCGCGCCGGGCCTGAACGTGCTCACCGGCGAGACGGGAGCCGGCAAGACCGTCCTGGCGCACGCGCTCGATCTGCTGCTGGGCGGGCGCGCGCGTCCAGGGATCGTCCGTCCCGGTGCCGCCGAGGCCTACGTCGAGGGGGTCTTCGAGCTCCCTGCGCAGCTGCGCGACGAGCTCGGCGAGCGCCTGCCCGAAGGTGCCGAGGAGGTCGTCCTGGCGCGCCGGATCGGTGCCGACGGGCGCACGCGCGCGCTCGTCAACGGACGCTCCGCGACGCTCACCGACCTGCGCGAGCTCGCCGAGCCGCTGATCACGTTCTACGGCCAGCACGAGCATCGCCGGCTGACCCTGGCCGGCGCCCAGCTCGAGATCCTCGACGGCTTCTGCGGCGAGGCGCATCTCGCCAGGCGGGCGAAGGTCGCCGCCGCCTACGCCGTCGCGCGTGCCGCGCGCGGCGTCCTGGGCGAGCTGCGCGAGCTCGAGGGCGCCCGCGAGCGCGAGCTCGACCTGCTCGACTACGAGCTCGCGGAGATCGAGGCCGCCGTGCCGGCCGAGCACGAGGCGCTCGCGCTGCGTGCTGAGCGTGACCGGCTGCGCCACGTCGAGGCGCTGCGCGGTGCGTCGCTCGGCGCCGCCGAGGCCGTCCACGCCGACGAAGCCGGAGTCTCGGCCGCGCTGGCCGGGGGCGCTCGCGCGCTCGCCGCGATCGGCGGCATCGACCCTGACCTGGACATGCTCGCCGCCCGCTGGGAGGCGCTTGCGATCGAGGCCGACGATCTCGCAGGCGAGCTGCGCCGCTACGGCGAGGGCCTGGACGCCGAGCCCGGACGCCTGGAGGCCGTCGAGGAGCGCCTCGCGGTGCTCGACCGACTCGAGCGCAAGCACGGCGGGTCGGTCGCCGCCGTGCTCGCTCATGCCGAGCGCTGCCGCGAGCGGCGCGCCGAGCTCGCCGGTGCGGAGCTCGCGATCGAGGCCGCCACGGCCCGGCTGGCCGACGCCGAGGCCAAGCTCGCGGCCGGCGAGCAGGCGCTGCGCAAGGCGCGCGCGGCCGCCGCGCCGAAGCTCTCAGCGGCGGTGCGCACCCGCCTCGCCGAGCTCGCGATGAAGGGCGCTTCCTTCGAGATCGAGATCGCGCTCGGTAAACCGGGACCCAGCGGCGCGGACGCGGTCGAGTTCCTGATCGCGCCCAATCCGGGGGTGCCGGCAGGGCCGCTGCGCGAGACCGCGTCCGGCGGCGAGCTGTCGCGGATCATGCTCGCGCTGATGGGCGTGGCGGCCTCCACGAGCCGCGCGACGCTCGTCTTCGACGAGGTCGACGCCGGGATCGGCGGCCAGACCGCCCGCGCTGTGGGCGATCAGCTGCGCGACCTCGCGTCCGGGCGCCAGGTGCTGTGCATCACGCACCTGCCGCAGATCGCGTCGCTGGCGACGAGGCACTTCTCGATCGCCAAGGACGCCTCGGTCAACCCTGCACGCACCACCGTCGCCCAGCTCGCCGACGACGAGGTCGTCTCCGAGCTCGTGCGGATGCTCGGCGCCGACGGCGCCGGCGACGGGGCCGCCCGCCGCCACGCCGAGGAGCTGCTGCGGGCAGCCTGAGTCAGGCCAAGCGCCTGGACGGCTGACTCGAGCCCGCCGTCACGCGGGGCGCTGTCCTGGCGCGCGTCCGCTGAAACGACGAGTCAGCGCGGCGGGGGCTCGTCGCGCCGCCTCGCGGCGTCATCCGGCGAATGGCTCCCGTCGGCCTCCCCGTCCTCTGTCGCAGCGGGTTCGGCAGGAGGAGCCTCGTCGGGGGACTCACCGCCGTCGGACCGGCTCTGGCTCTTGTTGCCGACGCGGATGATGGCCCCGTTGGGCACGTGCCAGACCGTCCCGTCCTCGGCGCGCAGCCGGGTCGTGCGCAGGGACACGGCCTCGACCGTGCCGGTCGTCTGGCCGTCGAGCTCGACCAGGTCGCCGACGCCGAACTGGTCCTCGACGAGGATGAACAGGCCCGACAGGAAGTCCTTGACGAGCGACTGCGAGCCGAAGCCGAGCGCCACGCCGACGACGCCGGCGCCGGCGAGCAGCGGTGCGACCTCGACGCCCAGCTCGCTCAGCACCGCGAAGGCGGCGAGCAGCAGGATCACGAAGCCCGCGACGCTGCGCAGGACCCCCGTGATCGCGCTGATGCGCTGTTCGGTGCGCAGGCTCGCCTCCGACGGCGCCAGCAGCCCCGCCGGCGTGCGGCGCCGCACGCCGCCGATCCGCTCGCCCACGACGCCGGAGCTGAGGCTGCGCAGGCCGCGCTTGATCGCCCGGCCGACGAGCCGGTTGGCGATCAGCGCGCCGAGCGCGATCAGCAGGATCGTCAGCGGCGTCCCGACCACCGCGTCCGCGGCCGCGGCCAGCCTGCGGTTCTCCGTGCCTTCGAGGATCTCCCGGCACAGCCAGTCCGGCTCGCGTCCGCAGGCATCCGTCAGCCGGCGGGGACTGATGTCGGCGAACACGAGGGCCACGGCGTCCGACGCTAGCACCCGCTCTCGCCGCGATGGCGTTCCCGGCGGCGCCGACACTTCGCAAGCCCTTAACACGCCCATCTAGACTGACCCGATGGCCGTCGCCGCTGGCAGAGACGTCGCTGGGCCGGCACGCCTGGGCCGCCGCACCAAGCTTCTCGTGAAGACGCTGCGTCCCGGCGCGGTGGCCGTGCTCGACCACCGCGACCTCGACCGCGTCTGCGCCGAGGACCTGATCGCGGCGGGCGTCCTCGCCGTGCTCAACTGCAGCCCCTCCTCGACGGACGCCTATCCGAACATGGGCCCGCTGCTGCTCGTCCAGGCGGGCATCCACCTCGTCGACCTGCCCGACGACGCGATCTTCGACGCCGTCGCCGACGGCGAGCGGATCTCCGTCCACGGGGGCGAGGTGCGGCGCGGTGGTGAGGTGCTGGCGATCGGCAAGGTCCAGGAGCCCGACGCCGTGCGCGCGGCGACCGACGATCGGCGCCGCGAGATCGGCGACGCGCTCGAGGCGTTCGCGCAGAACACGATCGAGCACATGCTCGAGGAGCGCGAGCTGCTGTCGGGCCGCATCGAGCTGCCTCGCTTCGACACGGACTTCCGCGACCGCCCGGCGCTGATCGTCGTGCGCGGGGTCGACCACCAGAAGGACCTGCGCGCGCTGCGGCCGTACATCCGCGACATGAAGCCCGCCATCCTCGCCGTCGACGGCGGTGCGAACGCCCTGCTGGCCGAGGGCTTCGCGCCCGACATGATCGTCGGCGACATGGACTCGGCGACCGAGCAGGCGCTGCGCTGCGGCGCCGAGCTCGTCGTGCACGCCTATCCGGACGGCAGGGCGCCCGGCCGCGATCACCTCGAGGCGCTGGGACTGCCGTACAAGCTCGTCCCGGCACCGGGCACCAGCCAGGATGTGGCGATGCTGATCGCCTCCGAGAAGGGCGCGGAGCTGATCGTCTCGGTCGGGTCGCAGTTCAACCTCGTCGAGTTCCTCGACAAGAACCGCCGCGGGATGGCGTCGACGTTCCTCACGCGCCTGCGCCTCGGCGAGATCCTCGTCGACGCCAAGGGCGTCAGCCGCCTGTACCGTCCGCGTGCCGGTGCGGCGCCGCTCGTCGTCGTCGTCGCGGCCGGACTGCTGTGCCTGCTGGCGATCGTGCTGCTGACGCCGGCGCTGCGCGACGTGGCCGACCTGCTGTGGCTCAAGGCCGAGGTCCTCCTCGGGCTCGAGTAGACGATGCGAGCGTGACCCATCTTTGACTACCGCTATCACGCGCTGTCGCTGGCAGCGGTCTTCATCGCGCTCGTCGTCGGGCTGCTGCTCGGCGTGGTGATCGGCGACAAGGAACTCGTCTCGTCGGCGCGCACGGACGTGCGCAACTCCCTGCGCAACGACGTGCGCCAGGCCGCCGGCGAGCGCGACGCCGCGAAGTCCCAGCTCGCTGCCGAGCAGGAGTACGGCGACAAGGCGTTTCCGATCCTGACCGACGGACGCCTGCGCGGGCGCCGGATCGGGCTCGTGCTGCTCGGTCCCAGCGACGTCTCGCCCGACGACGTGCGCGAGTGGCTCGAGCCCGCGGGCGCCACGTTGTCGCTCGTCGCGCAGCTGCAAGACGAGGTCGACCTCGAGGCGCTCGCCGAGCGCGCGCAGGGCACGCGCTACGAGACGATCGACGACGAGTCACAGCTGCTGGGAGGGCTCGGCCTGCGCGTCGGCGTCCAGGTCGTCGAAGGCGGCCGGCTCGCGGACCGGCTGCGCACGGCGCTCATGCAGTCGCTCAGCGGCGAGTTCGGCGGCCTCGACGGCGTCGTCGTCGTGCGCCCGCAGAAGCCGCCCGAGGACCGGACCGTCGCCCGTCGCCTGGAGGTGCTGCAGGACGGCATCGCGCGCGGGCTCGCCAGGACGGGCGTGAAGGCGGTCGGCGTGGAGGCGGGCGACAGCGATCCGTCGCAGATCGAGTGGTATCGCGATCGCGAGCTGTCGACGGTCGACAACATCGACGAGACCGCGGGCCAGGCGGCGCTCGTGTTCGTCCTCGCGGGCGCCGACGGTGCGTTCGGGCGCCGCGACGGCGCGCAGGATCTGCTGCCGCCGGTCGTCGCGACGTCGCCTCGCCGGCCCTGACCCGCGCGCGCAGATTGCGGGCTGGACTGCGCGCGACGAGCGTTTCGGTCCGCTCGCGTCGCTAGGTTGCCCGGGGTGCAGGCTCTGCCATTCGTCTTTGCGCTGATCGCGGCCGTGGTCCTCACGCCGCTCGTCTCACGGCGGCTCGCCGAAGCCGGCATGCAGCGCGAGAACTACCGCGGCATGCTTCTGCCGGTGCCGATCGGGGTCGTGATCGTGCCTGCCGCGCTCGTCGCGCTGATCCCCGTCGCCCTGCTCGCGCGCCTGACGTCCGCTGACGTGTTTCCGGCCGATCTGTCGCTCGTGATCGCGTTCGTTCCCGGCATCGCGCTGCTCGGCCTGATCGACGACGTGTTGTCGGGCGAGGCGCGCGGCGTGCGCGCGCATGCCAGGGCCGCGCTGTCGGGCGGCTTCTCCACCGGCCTGCTGAAGGCCGTCGGCACGCTCGGGCTGGCGCTGCTGGTCGCCTCCTCGCTGCCGGGGTCCGACGGCGAGTTCCTGCTCGCCGCCGCCGTGCTGGTGCTCGCGACCAACGCCTTCAACCTGCTCGACCTGCGCCCCGGGCGCTCGGTCAAGGCGCTGCTGCTGCTCGGAATCCTGCTGACGGTCGCGACGGGGCTGACCGGGCCGCTGTGGTCGCTTGGCATCTTCCTCGGACCCGTGCTCGTCGCCGGCTTCTACGACCTGCGCGCGAAGGCGATGCTCGGCGACACCGGCTCGAACGTCGTCGGCGCGATGGCGGGCATCTGGCTCGTGCTCTCGCTGAACACCTCCGAGCAGGTCGTGGCGCTCGTCGTCCTGATCCTGATCAACCTCTACGGCGAGTTCCGATCGATCTCGACGGTTATCGAGAAGCTCCCCGGACTACGTCACCTAGACTCGCTTGGGAGAACGTCATGACGCCGAGAAGCCCAAAGACCCGCTTCATCTTCATCACCGGCGGCGTCGTCTCCTCGCTGGGCAAGGGCATCGCCGCCGCGTCGATCGGGCGCCTGCTCGTCGCCCGCGGGCTGTCGGTCGGCCTGCAGAAGTTCGATCCGTACATCAACGTCGATCCCGGCACGATGTCGCCCTACCAGCACGGCGAGGTGTTCGTGACCGAGGACGGCGCGGAGACCGACCTCGACCTCGGCCATTACGAGCGCTACACGGACTCCAACACGTCGCGCGCCTCGAACGTCACCGCCGGCGGCATCTACAACTCGGTCATCCGTCGCGAGCGCCGCGGCGACTACCTCGGCGGCACGGTCCAGGTCGTCCCGCACATCACCGACGAGATCAAGCAGCGCGTGCGGCTGCTCGCCGAGACGCAGGACTCCGACGTCGTCATCACGGAGATCGGCGGCACGGTCGGCGACATCGAGTCGCTGCCGTTTCTCGAGGCGATCCGCCAGTTCCCGGTCGACGTCGGACGCCGCCAGTGCATGTTCATCCACCTCACGCTCGTGCCCTACATCGGCCACGCCGGCGAGCTGAAGACCAAGCCGACGCAGCACTCCGTCAACGAGCTGCGGCGCATCGGCATCCAGCCCGACATGCTGCTGTGCCGCTCGGAGTCCGAGCTGGGCACCGACATCCGCAAGAAGATCGCGCTGTTCGCGTCGCTGACGGTCGAGGCGGTCATCAGCGCCAAGGACGTCGACAACATCTACAAGGTGCCGCTGTGGTTCGCCGACGAGGGCGTGGACGACCTGATCTGCGAGCACTTCGACTTCGACGCTCCGCCGCCGGATCTGACGGAGTGGTCGCAGATCACGCGCCGCGCGGCGCAGACGACGGAGACCGTGAAGATCGCGCTCGTCGGCAAGTACGTCGCGCTGAAGGACGCCTACCTGTCCGTCAGCGAGGCGCTGCGCCACGCGGGCTTTCATCACGATTGCGGGGTGGAGATCGACTGGGTCGACTCCGAGTCCCTGGACGACGACCACGGCGCCCGCCTGCGGCTCGGCGGCGCGCATGCGATCCTGATCCCGGGCGGCTTCGGCGGCAGGGGCATCGAGGGCAAGATCCGCGCGGCGCGCGTCGCGCGCGAGCTGCGCATCCCCTACCTCGGCGTCTGCCTCGGCATGCAGATCGCGGTGATGGAGTTCGCCCGTCACGTCGCCGGCATGGACGGGGCCAACTCGACCGAGTTCGACCCCGAGACGCCGCACCCGGTGATCGACCTGCTGCCTGAGCAGAAGGAGGTCACCGACCTCGGAGGGACCATGCGCCTCGGCGCCGACCCCGTCAAGATCCATGCCGACACCCGCGCGCGCGAGCTCTACGGCGAGGCCGTCGTCTACGAGCGCCACCGCCACCGTTATGAGGTCAACCTCTTTCTGCGCAAGCGGCTGGAGGCTGCGGGCCTGATCGTCAGCGGCACCTCCCCGGACGAGCGCCTCGTCGAGATGATCGAGCTCGACGACCATCCGTTCTTCGTCGCATCGCAGTTTCATCCGGAGTTCAAGTCACGCCCAGAGCGGCCCGCACCGCTGTTTCGCGAGTTCGTCGGCGCCGCACGGGAACGGTCGCGCGAGCATGCCGGCGGCTCTGAGTTCCGCGCGTCGCGGGCGTAGCGCGTTTCGGGCCATGCCCGGGGGGTAGGAGCCCGCCCGTGACGATCCTCGCGCTGCTCGTCCCGTCGGTGCCGGGATCCGTACCAGACCGATGTCGTTGCTGATGCAGCTCGAGCAGCCCGAGCGCGAGGACGAAGCCGAGCCGCAGGACGAGCGCCCCGCGCACGTGCAGGTCGAGGACGACGGCGACGCGACGTCCGCCGCTCCGCCGGCCACGACGCCCCCGCAGCCTTCGGAGTAGCACGCCTGCGCGCTGTCGCGCACGTCAGACTGCACGGGCATGCGTCCCGCCTGCGATGTCGAGCGCCGCCGCCTGAACGACACGTTCGCGCGCCTGTGCGCGACCCCGAGCCCGTTCGGCGCCGAGCGGGCGTGCGCAGAGGCCGTCGCGCGCGAGCTGCGCGGCATGGGCGTCAGCGTCGAGGAGGACGGCGCCGCGGCCGAGGCCGGCGCCGAGTGCGGCAACCTGCTCGCGCGCATCCCCGGTCGCGGCGAGCGCACGATCATGCTGTGCGCGCATCTCGACACGGTGCCCGAGGACGGCGCGATCGAGCCTGTGCTCGACGACGGCGCCTGGGTGAGCGCCGGCGACACGATCCTCGGCGCCGACAACAAGGCCGCGGTCGCGGTGATCCTCGAGCTGGCGCGCCGCTGCGCGGTGGAGAGCTCGCCGGTGAGCCTCGAGCTGCTGTTCACCGTCAGCGAGGAGAATGCGCTGGCGGGCGCGAAGGCCTTCGACGTGGCGACGCTGCGCAGCGACTGGGGCTACGTCTTCGACCATGCGTCGCCGATCGGCGAGATCATCGTCGCGTCGCCGACGTACTACCGCCTGGAGGCGAGCTTCCGCGGCGCAGCGGCCCATGCCGGGATCCGCCCGGAGGACGGGCGCAGCGCGATTCAGGCAGCCGCGCGCGCGATCGGCGCGATGGCCCTCGGGCGCATCGACGCGGAGACGACCGCCAACGTCGGCTCGATCAGCGGCGGGCAGCTCGGTGGCACGAACATCGTTCCCGAGCGCTGCCGGATCGTGGGGGAGGCGCGCTCGCTGGACTCCGCGAAGGCCGAGCGCACGGTCGCCGAGCTCATCGAGCACGTGCACGACGCCGCGAACACCCCGCACTGCTGCTGCGACGTCGACGTGACGACCTCGCGGCTGTTCGAAGGCTACCGCCATGCCGCGAACGCCCCCGCCGTGCTGGCCGCCGAGCGGGCGCTGGGCGCCCTCGGCTACAGCACCACGCGCCGCAGCACGGGCGGCGGCTCGGATGCCAACGCCTTCGAGGCGGCGGGGCTGCACTGCACGAACCTCGCCAACGGCACGGAGTACAACCACGAGTCGCGCGAGCGCGTCAGCGTCGCCGCGCTGGAGGGCATGCTCGACGTCACGTTCGCGCTGCTGGACGCATGCTCCGGCTGAGGCGCGCCACGGTGCTCGTCGCCGGCCCAGCCGACGCGCTGGAGCAGCGCCTGGCGATCCAGGTCGGCGCCGACCGCCGCTCGGCGATCGCCGACGTCGGGCTCGTCGGGGCCGCCCAGCCGGGCGACGAGCTGATCGTCAACGTCGAGGCGGCCGATCTCGGCCTCGGCTCGGGCGGCTTCGACGTCGTGCACGTCAACCTCACGCGCGGCCTCGACGGGGAGGGCACGCCGCGCGCACACGTCATGAAGCTCAACTACACGAGTCTCCAGCACGCCATCGTCCCGGTCGAGGAGGGCGACGCGGACGCGACGCCCTCGCCACCACAGCTGCCGCTCGGACGCCCGGTCGCCGTCCTCGCGCTGCACGGCCAGCTCGCACCGCTGGCGTGGGCGTTCGCGCAGGCGCTGCCCGGGGCGCGCCTGGGCTACGTCCAGACGGCCGGCGGTGCGCTGCCCGGCGGTCACTCGTGCGTCGTGCGCGACCTGCGCGACAGCGGCGCGCTCGCCGGTCACCTGACCGCCGGCCCGGCCTTCGGCGGCGCCGACGGCGATGCGCTCACGACCGCCGCCGCGCTGCACCACGGCCTGACGGCGCTGGGCTGGGACGCCGCCGTGGCGGGCCCCGGGCCGGGCATCCTCGGCTCGGGCTCGGCGCTCGGCCACGGCGGCATGCAGGCGCTGGACTCCGCCCACACGGCGCTCGCGCTCGGCTGCCCGGTCCTGCTCGTCGCGCGCATCTCCTCGACGGACCTGCGCGCCCGCCACCGGGGGCTCAGCCATCACACGCGCACGGTGCTCGACCTGCTGCTCGCGCCGGTCGCGGTCGCCGTGCCGGAGGGCTTCGTGATGCAGGATCCCGGCGTGCACCGCTGGCTCGCGCGCGCCGGCGACATGGGCGCATACCTCGACAGCGGCCTGCCGGCGCGCTCCATGGGCCGCGAGGACCCCCTGTTCTTCCGATCCGCGCTGTCGGCAGGGACGGCGCTCGCGGAGCTCTCGGAGATCGCGACCCCGGCATGACGCAGCGCCACATCCAATCGCTCGGCGGCGAGACGGTCTTTCAGGGCAAGACGTTTGAGGTGCGCGTCGAGCGCTTTCGCCACGACGACGGCGAGGTCGTCGAGCGCGAGGTCGTGCGCCGCCAGGATGCGGCGGCGATCGTCGCCTACGACGAGGAGCACGTCTGGCTCGTGCGCCAGCCGCGCGAGGCGATCGCCGGCCACACGCTCGAGCTGCCCGCCGGCAAGCTCGACGTCGAGGGCGAGTCGCCCCTGCAGACCGCCCAGCGCGAGCTCGCCGAGGAGATCGGCCGCGAGGCCGGCGAGTGGGAGCCGATCGTCTCCTACCACCCCTCCAGCGGCTACACCGACGAGGTCGTGCACCTCTTCGCCGCGACGGGGCTGCGCGACTCTGACGTCGAGCCCGACCCCGGCGAGCGGATCGAGATCGTCCCCTGGCCGCTGTCGGACCTCGCCGGCGCGATCGCCGCGACGAGCGACGCGAAGACCCTGCTCGGCCTCGGCTGGCTGCGCTCGAAGCTCTGATCCGCGGCCCCGGCGGGCGCACGCACGGTTGCACCGCAAAGGGGA
>Ga0136640_10000073_pt1 | contig 32200 bp, 30 predicted proteins | sample AntDrymUQ8642106_2_FD_105498 | JGI IMG/M metagenome (GOLD analysis project Ga0136640, IMG submission 105498) | Polar desert sand microbial communities from Dry Valleys, Antarctica - metaG UQ864 (21.06) | ecosystem: Environmental > Terrestrial > Soil > Desert | place: Antarctica: Dry Valley...
CGAAGCGGCCCTTGTCCATCACCACGAGCCGGTCGCACAATTGCTCTGCCTCGTCCATGTAGTGCGTGGTCAGCACCAGGGTGACGCCGCGTTGTTTCAGCCGGAACAGCCGGTCCCAGAGCGAGTGCCGGGCCTGCGGGTCCAGGCCCGTTGTCGGCTCGTCCAGCAGCAGCATCTCGGGGTCGTTGACCAGGGAGCGGGCGATCGTCAACCGCCGTTTCATGCCGCCGGACAGGGGCTCCACCTTGTCCTTGGCGCGGTCGCTGAGCTGAACGAAGTCGAGCAGCTCCTCCGCCTTGGCCCGGACGGCGGCGCGCGACATCCCGAAGTACCGACCGTAGATCAGCAGGTTCTCCCGAACGCTCAGTTCGGTGTCCAGCGTGTCCTGCTGCGGTACGACGCCGAGCCGGGCCCGGATGGCAGGTCCGTCGGTGCGCGGATCGAGGCCCAAGATGCGCAGGGTCCCCTCCGTGGGTGGCGAGACGCAGCCGATCATCCGCATGGTCGAGGACTTGCCGGCACCGTTCGGACCGAGGAAGCCGAACGCCTCACCACGGGCTACGTCGACGTCGATCCCATCGACCGCTGTGAAGTCTCCGAAGCGCTTGGTCAGCCGGCGAGCGTGCACCAACGGAGGACCGGACGACGCTGCAGGCACGGTTTCGACGTTAGCCACGGGCACCGGCACCTGTCACCTCGATTCCGCAACGGGCCCTGCGGCACCGGGATGAACCTGTCCAGGGAGGAACGGTCCTCACAAATTCGGGAAGAACAGGCCGATCTCACGCATGGCCGACTCGGTCGAGTCCGACCCGTGCACGATGTTGTTCTGGACGGCCAGGGCGTAATCGCCCCGGATGCTGCCGGTCGCTGCCGCCACCGGGTCGGTCGCACCCGCCAGCTGGCGGAACGCGGTCACCGCCCGGGCCCCCTCGGCAACCACAGCGACAAGCGGACCGGAGGTGATGAACTCCACTAGATCGGCGAAGAACGGTTTGCCCTCGTGCTCGGCGTAGTGTCGCTGCGCCGTCTCCCGGTCCAGCGTGCGCAGCTCCAACGCCACCAGGGTCAAGCCCTTGCCCTCGATCCGCGAGATGACCTCGCCGACGAGCCCGCGGCCGACGCCGTCGGGTTTGACCAGGATCAGGGTGCGTTCGGACACAGGCTCTCCAGGGAAAGTAGCGACGGGAGGTGTTGACACTAACCGGCGCCCGGTCGCGGCCCGTCGGAGCGGGCGCGCAGGTCGTGCTGTACCCGGATGGTGTACAGCCAGATCACCCCGAAGACGCCGCCGAGGAAAAACATCGCCGGCTCGATGAAGCCGGTCGCGATGAACGCCACCTGCGCGGCCGACCCCGCCGCGAATCCCCAGCGCCGTCGTTGCATCCCGGCCAGTACGGCGAACGCGGCCGCAAGTCCCAGCGTGACCGAAAGAGTGACGCCGGTCAGCCCGCCGCCTTGGGCCGCGGTCCGCGGGACGAGGAGCAGGGTCAGCGCCTCCAGCGCGAGCGTCGCGGCGTACACCCCGGACATCACCCGGTCGATCCGGCCCCGTTCGGCACTTGGGGGTGTGGTCACGAGGAGGCACCCAGCAGCACCCTGGCCTCCCCCGCCGTGACCACGGACCCGGTGACGAGGATCCCGCTGCCGCCGTACGCCTGCACGTCTTCCTCGGCCAGCCGTACGGCGGTGTCGAGCGCGTCGTCCAGGCGCACCTCGACAGTCACCCGATCGGCTCCGAACACGTCGACGGCGATAGCGGCCAGGTCGTCCGGGGGGAGGCAACGAGGCGAGGAGTTGGCGGTGGCGACGAGCTGGTCGACTACCGGCTCGAGGACTTCCAACATCCGCCGGACGTCCTTGTCGGCCATGCTCGCGACCACCGCAACAAGCCGCCGGAAGTCGAAGGCCTCCTGGACTGCAGCCACTGTCGCTCGCATGCCGGCCGGATTGTGTGTGGCGTCGACCAGCATGGTCGGAGCGCTGCGAACAACCTCCAGACGTCCGGGCGCGCGAACGCCGGCAAAGCCGGCACGGACCACGTCGATGTCGACCCGACCCTGTGCCCCGGCTCCGAAGAACGCCTCCACCGCGGCGAGTGCTACCGCGGCATTCTGCGACTGGTGCGCTCCATGCAGCGGGAGGAACACTTCGTCGTACGTGCCGCCGAGACCCTGCAGCGTGATCAGCTGTCCCCCGACGGCGATCCGACGCTCGACGAGACCGAACTCCATGCCTTCACGGGCCACGGTGGCGTCCACCTCGACCGCGCGCTGCAGCAGCGGATCGAGAGCCTCGGGCGGCTGCCGGGCGAGCACGGCGGTCGCGCCGGACTTGATAATCCCGGCCTTCTCCTTCGCGATGGAGCCGACGTCATCGCCCAGGTAGTTCGTGTGGTCCAGCTCGATCGGTGTGACGACGGCGATCTGGGCATCGGCGACCGACGTACTGTCCCACCGGCCGCCCATCCCGACCTCAACCACCGCGACGTCGACGGGAGCGTCGGCGAAGGCGGCGTAGCCGAGCGCGGTGAGCACCTCGAAGTAGGACAGCGCGATCGGCTGCCGGTCGTCGACCATGGGCAGGTACGGCGCTACCTCGTCGTACACCTGCGCGAACCGGGAAGCGGTGATCGGGGCGCCCTCGATGCTGATGCGCTCGGTGATAGAGGCGAGGTGCGGACTGGTGAAGCGCCCCACGCGCAGCCCGAAGCCACGCAGCAGCTGATCGATCATCCGGGCTGTCGAGGTCTTGCCGTTGGTGCCGGTCACCTGGATGACCGGATAGGCCAGCTGGGGATCACCGAGGACGTCCATCAGCGCGGTGATCCGGGTCAGCGACGGCTCCAGTCGCGTCTCCGGCCAGCGCGGACGAAGATCTGCCTCGACGCGAGCGAGCTCATCGCCGTGGTGACTCAGCCTCATTCCAGCGATGCTACGGACGCACCGGATCCCCGCCGACGCGGCAGTGGCTGATCCACAGGCCGGATCGGCGCGCTCGACCGAGGTCAGCGGCTCGACAAGCGGCTCCAGGCCCTGCAGTGAGCGCGAGACGGGGAAGCCGTCCGCTCAGGCGGACTTCTCGCGGCGCTCCCGTTTCGGCAGTTCGCGGGGGACGATCGTCGGGTTGACGTGGTCGAGGACGACCTCGCCGGTGATGACCACCCGCGCCACATCCTCCCGGCTGGGCACCTCGTACATCACCGACAGGAGTACTTCTTCCATGATCGCGCGCAGGCCACGAGCGCCCGTTCCCCGCAAGATCGCCTGGTCGGCGATGGCCTCGAGGGCGTCGCCGGTGAACTCCAGCTCCACGTTGTCCAACTCGAACAGCCGCTGATACTGCCGCACCAACGCGTTCCTGGGCTCGGTCAGGATCGCGATGAGCGCCTCACGGTCGAGTTTGCTCACACTGGTGACGACGGGCACCCGCCCGACGAACTCCGGGATCATCCCGAACTTGAGCAAATCCTCGGGCAGGACCTCGGCGAACACGTCGGTAGCGTCGGCATCGGCCTTGCCGCGGATGTCCGCACCGAAGCCGATGCCCTGCTTTCCGATCCTGGCCTCCACGATGCGCTCGAGACCGGCAAAGGCACCGCCGACGATGAACAGCACATTGGTGGTGTCGATCTGAATGAACTCCTGGTGCGGATGCTTGCGTCCGCCCTGCGGCGGAACCGAGGCCGTCGTACCTTCCAGGATCTTCAGCAGCGCCTGCTGGACGCCCTCTCCGGACACGTCGCGGGTGATGGAGGGGTTCTCGCTCTTGCGGGCGATCTTGTCGACCTCGTCGATGTAGATGATCCCGGTCTCGGCCCGTTTGACGTCGTAGTCGGCAGCCTGGATGAGCTTGAGCAGGATGTTCTCCACGTCCTCACCGACGTAGCCGGCTTCGGTGAGCGCAGTCGCGTCGGCGATGGCGAACGGGACGTTGAGCAACTTGGCGAGGGTCTGGGCGAGGTGGGTCTTGCCACAGCCCGTCGGGCCGATGAGCAAGATGTTGGACTTGGCCAACTCCACGTAATCAGCCGCGGAGCCGCGCGGCCCTTCACTGCCCGCCTGCACCCGCTTGTAATGGTTGTAGACGGCGACGGCGAGGGTCTTCTTCGCCGACTCCTGACCGATGACGTACTGCTCGAGGAAGTCGAAGATCTCAGTGGGCTTGGGCAGTTCGTCGAATTTGAGGTCGGAGGTGTCGGACAGCTCCTCCTCGATGATCTCGTTGCACAGGTCGATGCACTCGTCGCAGATGTAGACGCCGGGGCCCGCGATGAGCTTCTTGACCTGCTTCTGCGACTTGCCGCAGAAGGAGCACTTGAGCAGATCACCGCCGTCGCCGATACGTGCCACCTACGACCCTCTTCCCAGGGCGCCGGGTGACCGCCCGGCGCTGCTCCCATCCAGGCACCGGGGACACCCGGTGCGTTCGGACGACGTTACCGGCTCAGGGCCGGGTTGCGCCCTTATTGCCCGCCGTGTGTTGACCGGCGCCCGGCGAGTTATGCGGGCACTGCGTTGAGCTTGCGGCTTTCAATGACGTTGTCCACCAGACCGTAGGCCTTGGCTTCCTCGGCCCCGAAGATCTTGTCCCGCTCGATGTCCGTGCGGATGGTCTCCTCGGACTGCCCGGTGTGCCGGGCCAGGATCTTCTCCATCTGGTGACGCACCCGCTGGATCTCGTCCGCCTGGATCTCGAGGTCCGACAGCGAACCGCTGCCCTCTCCGGAAGGCTGGTGGATGAGGATGCGCGAGTACGGCAGCGCCATCCGCTTGCCCGGCGTACCAGCGGCGAGAATGACTGCCGCCGCCGAGGCGGCCTGACCCATGACCACGGTCTGGATGTCCGGCCGGACGAACATCATCGTGTCGTAGATGGCGGTGAGTGCCGTGAACGAGCCACCGGGTGAGTTGATGTACATGATGATGTCCCGGTCGGGATCGGTGGACTCCAAACAGATCAGCTGGGCCATGACGTCGTTGGCCGAGGCATCGTCGACCTGGACGCCCAGGAAAATGATCCGCTCCTCGAAGAGCTTGTTGTACGGGTTCGATTCCTTCATGCCGTAGCTGGTGCGCTCGACGAAGGACGGCAGCACGTAACGGCTGTCTGGGCTGTAGAGCTTGCTCACGTCGTGTCCTTTTCCCAGGATGTGTTCGGCCGCGCGGTCAGCGGGTCTTGGCGGCGGGGTTGTCGTCCTTGTCAGGCACCTGTCGAGCCCGGGCGACCACATGGTCGACGAAGCCGTACTCCAGCGCCTGCTGCGCGGTGAACCAGCGGTCGCGGTCGGAGTCCTTCGTGATCTGCTCCACCGACTTGCCGGTGTGCTCGGCGGTGAGCTGCGCCATCTCCAGCTTGCTCTGCCGGAACAGGTCGGCCTGAATGGCGATATCCGACGCCGTACCACCGACGCCGGCCGAGCCCTGGTGCATCATGATCCGCGCGTGCGGCAGTGCATAGCGCTTTCCCTTGGTCCCGGCGGACAGCAGGAACTGCCCCATCGAGGCAGCCAGGCCCATCGCGTAGGTGGCCACGTCGCACTCGATGAACTGCATCGTGTCGAAGATCGCCATCCCGGCGGTCACCGAGCCGCCGGGTGAGTTGATGTAGAGGTTGATGTCGCGGCTGGGATCCTCCGCCGCAAGCAGCAGCATCTGCGCGCAGAGCTGGTTGGCGATCTCGTCACCGACCTGCGAGCCGAGGAAGACGATCCGCTCGCGCAGCAGGCGTTCGTAGACGGAGTCGCCAAGATTCATTCCGGCGACGGCGGCCCGCATCTGCGGCGCCGAGCGGTTAGTCACCGCCGGCGGGCCGTCAGTCACGGGCTGGACGCCGGCGGTACCCGGCTGGATCAGCTGGTTCACCGGCTGGAGGAACGAACTCGGGGTGCTCACAACACCTGCCTTCACGCTATGGGATCGCATTGCTCCGGTACTCAAAGATGACCTTGCTGCCGACACTAACCTCCGGTGCCGACAAGGAAGTCCCGCGCGAAGGGCTGTTCGCTGTCAGCGCAGGCAGCGCGGCGGGCGCTGGGATCAGCGGCCGACGTCTGTCGGAACAGCACTGGCCTCGTCCACGACTGCAACGGCCGCCGCTTCGCGGCCGTCCTCCTCGGTGCCGTCCTCGGCTGCCGCGGCCGGTACGCCGGAGCCTGCGGCTGGTCCACCGCGCACCGCCGCAAGATCCACCGGGTTACCGCTCTCGTCGGTGATCGTGGCCGCCTCGAGCAGCAGCGCCAGTGCCTTGTTGCGACGAACGTCGGACATCAGCGCCGGCAGCTGACTGCTCTGCGTCAGCTGCTGGGCGAACTGCTCGGGCGTGACTCCGAAGCGGCGGGCCTGCAGGACGATGTGCTGGGTGAGGTCCTCCTCGGAGATACCGACCTGTTCTTGATCGGCGTACGCGTCGAGGATCAGCTGGCTGGACACCGCCTTCTCGGCATTCGACCGCAGTTCGGCCTGGAACTCCTCCTCAGACTGCTCTTCGCTGACGAGGTAGCTCTCCAGCGTCAGCCCGGTCTCCTCCAGCTGATGGGTGATGTTGTGCCGGCGCCACTCCACCTCGGCGGCGACCACAGATTCCGGCAGCGGCACCTCGACGGAGGAGATCAGTGCCTCGACCAGATGGTCGCGCGCCTGCGCGCCCTGCTGGACAGCCTTGACCCGCTCCAGCCGGCTGCGGGTGTCCCCACGCAGCTCCGTCATGGTGTCGAACTCGCTGGCGGTCTGTGCGAACTCATCGTCGAGCTCCGGCAGTTCCTTGACCTTCACCGAGCGCACCGTGACGGAAACGTCCGCCGTACCCCCGGCGGCGCCTCCCGCGGGCAGTTCTGTGGGGAAGGTGCTCGACTCACCCGCCGCCATGCCGACGAGGACCTCGTCGAGCCCATCGACCAGTTGACCACTGCCCACCTCGTGCGACAGCCCGGTAGCGCTGCCGTCCTCGACCGGCTCGCCGTCGACGGTCGCCTCCAGATCGATGCTGACGTAGTCGCCGGTCTCGGCCGGCCGGTCGACGCCGGTGAGGGTGGCGAAGCGCTCGCGCAGGGCGGAAACCTGCTCATCGATCTCCTCGTCGGACACGGCCACGTCCTCGACGGTGACCGCCAGCGAACTCATCGGCGGCAACTCCATGTCCGGTCGGACGTCCACCTCGGCGGTGAACGCGACCACGTCGCCGTCGTCAATCTTCGTGACCTCGATCTCGGGTCGCCCGAGCACGCGTACGGCGTTCTCCCGGATCGCCTCGTCGTACGCCTTGGGAACAGCGTCGTTGATTACCTCCTCCAGGATCACCGGCCGGCCTATCCGCTGTTCGAGGACACGCCCCGGCACCTTGCCGGGGCGAAAGCCCGGTACCCGGACCTGCGCTCCGATCTTCTTGTACGCCGCGTCGAAACTCGGTTTCAGCTCATTGAAGGGCACCTCGACGGCGAGCCGCACCCTCGTGGGGCTCAGGGTCTCGACAGTGCTCTTCACAGCTGGCTCTCCTCAAGAACGTGGGTTCCGGTGTCGTTGGTCGGGGTGGCGGGATTTGAACCCACGGCCCCCCGCTCCCAAAGCGGGTGCGCTACCAAGCTGCGCCACACCCCGTGGCAGCCTGAGTCTAGTGCGCCTGGAGCGGCTACCCTGACCCGTGCGCCCCATGGGGCGACCATGCGGGTGTAGCTCAATGGTAGAGCCCCAGTCTTCCAAACTGGCTACGCGAGTTCGATTCTCGTCACCCGCTCTGCAGGTCATCCTCGTACGACGAGTCATCCCAGTACGACGACGATCGGCGGACCCGCCCACCGCCATCGCGCTTGGCCTCATACATCGCCTGATCAGCGCCGTGCAGCACGGCTGAGCCGGCTTGGGAGGCCGGCCCACATGCGACGCCGACGCTCACCGACGACGTGTCGCCGATCGCCGCTGTTACCGAATCCACGACGCGCTGCGCGAGGACGTCGCCTGCCTCGGCCGGCATGTCGGCGCAGACGACGAACTCGTCGCCTCCTACCCGCGCGACCAGGTCGTCGCGCCCGGATTGGGCTCTCAGCACCGTGGCGATCGAGCGCAGGATGAGATCGCCGGCCGCGTGACCACCCACGTCGTTGACCGCCTTGAGATTGTCGACGTCGACGACGAGCACGCAGACCGAGTCCTCGTGGCGAGCGGTGCGACGCGCCACCCAGGTGTCAAAGGCGCGCCGGTTGCCCACACCGGTCAGCGCGTCGGTGTAAGCAAGTTCCTGGATGCTGTCTCGTTCCCGTCGTACGCGCTCGAATACCTGCATCGAGCGAGCCAGGTGCAGGGCCCGCAAGCGGTGGCTCGACAGCGCCTGCGCGAGGTGGTCGCCGTAGGCCAGAATCTCTGCCACCTCGTGAGGTCCGGTGTTGACGAGCAGGTCGGCCCTGGTGTGGTACGCCGCCGCGGTCAGCGTGCCGAGCGCGCCGCGCGGAAGCTCGGCGCAGGCGCGCCGCGCCGCGTCCAGCGCAGCGGATGAGTCGCCGGCCCGGAACAGCGCCCGCGCGAGGAACAGCCACGCCATGGCTGCCTCGCCGCGCTGACCGCCGACCGTCACCTGATCCAGGCCCGCTCGGATGGCGCCGATCACCACAGCCGGGTCGCCCGTGTCGCCCTCGGCGCAAGCCGACAACAAGGCGGCCCTCGCGTGGTAGTTGATGGTGTCGTCGAAGACGGTCAACTCCGCCACCTCATCGGCGTAACGGCGGGCGGCTCGACTGTGCCCGATGGCCGCCTTGGGGTGGCCGATCCGGCGCAGTTCCAGACCCCAACCGAGGTGGAGCTCGGCCAGATTCAGCCGGGTCGTGACGGCGGTGACCCGCAGCAGCTCCGGATGCGCCGCACTGATGTCGACCGCGGCCTGCAGGTGCGGCTCGGCGAGTTCGTACAGCCGAAGATGCAGATAGCACGCGCCGACCGCGGTGTGCGCCGTTACCAGAGCGAACGGGTCACTCCACGCTTCGGGGATGTCCACCTCGGCGCGGGCCAGTTCCTGCAGGAGGACGTCTCCGTCGCCGCTGTCCGGGTTTGACTCGGCGCGCAGCGTCGCCTGTAGTACCTGGAACGCCCGTCCGACTGATGCCCATGCCTCATCGCCACCCGACTCGGCTGTCTGCAGCACCGACCGGCCCGCCTCGAGTGCCGCCTCGTGGTCGCCCGTGCAGTGCAGGGCGACACCGCGGACGTAGTGCAACGACGCGTGCCAGCTGACATCAGAGCCGTCACCCGCCGCTTGGGACTCGGCATCACCGAGCAATGTCGCCCCGGCGGTGTGGAGGGCCGCCTCAGCCGCGCCGCCCTGTGCCATGCGCAGCAGCCGGATGACATCGGCAGTTCGCTCGCGCACCCTGCTCCCCTGTAGCCATCCCGACACTGTGGGGAATCATAGGCGCCCTTCGGTAACGGCGGGGAATCTCGTTTGGACTTGTGTGCGCGCCGGAGTAGAAAGTGCCACCGTGGCCTTCTCGAATCCGCTTCTTCGCCCACCCACCGCCGAGGAGTTCCCGGCGATGTGGCGCTCCATGGTGGACACCTTCGCCGAGACCCCGCACGATTCCGACCGGGACCAGGACGCCGGCGTATTCGAACCCGAACGCAGCCTGATCGCCGTCGATGGAGAGGACATCGTCGCCACTGCGGGCATCTTCAGCCGTGAGCTGACCGTCCCCGGCGCGATCGTCCCCATGGCGGGGGTGACCTTCGTGACCGTCGCGCCGACGCATCGGCGGCGCGGTCTGCTGAGGCAGATGATGACCCGCCAGCTCACCGAGTTGCAGGAGCAGGGCGGGGAGGCGGTAGCGGCGCTGTGGGCCTCGGAGGCGTCGATCTATCAGCGCTTCGGCTATGGCAACGCCGCACCGCGCGCCATCCTGAGCGGCGCAACGCGCGACACGACCTTCCGGCCGGAGGTCGACCTGGGCACCGGCCGGGTGCGTCGCCTCGGCGAGGACAAGGTGCGCCCGCATGCCCGCGCCGTGTACGACGCACTACGTCCGGCTGCGGTCGGGTGGCTGGACCGCACCGAAACCTGGTGGGCTCGCCGGCACTATGACCCGGAGCACTGGCGTGACGGCGCCACGGAGCAGCGGTACCTGGTGCATGAGGAACGCGACGGGCAGGTGACCGGGTGGGCGTCCTACCGGATCAAGGGCGAGTTCGGACAGACCGGGCCCAACGGAATGCTGCAGATTCTCGACCTGGGTGCGACGACACCGCCGGCGTACGCCGCGCTGTGGCGGTTCCTGCTCGACCACGACCTGGTCCGCCGGTTCCGCCGCCGGATGAGCGCACCGGACGAACCGCTGCAGCACCTCCTCCTCGACCCACGCGCGCTGGAAACCGAACTCAGCGACGCACTGTGGGTGCGGCTGGTTGACGTAGGCCGGTCGCTGGCCGCCCGCCGTTACAGCACCGAGCTGGACATGGTGCTCGACATCGACGACAGCGTGTGCCCGTGGAACGCCGGCCGGTGGCGGCTGACGGCCGGCCCGGACGGGGCAGAGTGCTCGCGGACCAGGGATCCGGCCGATCTGCAGCTGACCAGCACCGAACTCGGCGCCGCCTATCTCGGGGGCCCATCGCTTGCCGCGCTGGCCCGGGCCGGTCGGCTGCGGGAGCTGACGCCGGGCGCTCTGCGGCAGGCGGCGACGTCTTTCGGCTGGCACACCGCGCCGTGGTGCCCGGAGGTGTTCTGAGACCCTGGGGCGATGACAGGGACGCCGGTCGGCAATGACGAGCTCGGCTTCACTGCACAGGCGATGTTATGCGACTCGGCGGCCGCCGTGGACGGCAAGCTGTACATCCAGGGCGGCGGTTGGAACGCGATCGCCGCCGGGGTGATGCCCTTCGCCGCCCCCCGGATCGGCATGGCGCTGTTGATCGGCGTTCCGTACGGCGACACCGAACGCCGCCATCAGCTCACCGTCGGACTGGCGGACGAGGACGGTTCCCAGCTGCCACTGGGGCCGGTGACCGACACCGGCCGGGCAAGTCACCTGCAGCTGGGCTTCGAGGTCGGCCGGCCGGCCAAGCTGCCGCCGGGCGACACCCAGCTGCTGCCGTTCGCATTGAACATCGACGGATACGCGTTCGCTCGGCCCGGCGGCTACGCCTTCGTCATCGCGGTGGACCAGCAGGAGATCACCAGGCTCCGGTTCCGGATCCATCTCCGGTCGTAGCACTGTGCGGCTGGCAGACCGGGCACCAGAACAGGTTCCGCGCCAGCAACGTCTGCGTGCGCACCGGCGTGCCACAGACCAGACACGGTTCGCCGGTACGACGGTAGACGTAGACCCGACTGCGTCGTCGGTACGGCGGCCGTGTCGTCACGATCCGACCGCGGCGAACGCCGTCGCGCATCAGGGTCACCAGGTCGATCCACATCGCTGCCCACTGCTCCGGTGACACGTCCCGGCCCGGACGGTGCGGGTCAATCCCGTGCCGGAACAGCAACTCCGCGCGGTACACGTTGCCGACTCCGGCGAGCACCGACTGGTCCATGAGCAGCGCCGCGATCGGCGCTCGACTCCGGCCGAGCCGGGCATACACCCGATCGGGATCGGCGTTGCGACGCAGCGGATCCGGGCCCAGCCGGTTACGAATCGCGGTGACCTCCGGCCGAGTCAGCACCTCACAGGCCGTCGCACCACGCAGCTCCCACCACACGTTCTCGGTCCACAGCCGCAGGCGCAGCGCCCCGCGGGCCGGTGGGAACGGCGGCGTACCGGTGCGCCATTCGCCGTACAGGCCGAGATGCACGTGCAGCCAGAGCTGACCGTCGTACTGATGGAAGAGATGTTTGCCCACCGCCTCGGCGCGAAGCAGCGTCCGCCCGTCGATAAGGGCCGCTCCGGCCGCGAAGCGGCCCTGTGGGCTGTCGGCCCGGACGGCGTACCCGCGCAGGGTGTGGTTGTGTTCCCGCGCCTGGCGGTAGATCGTGTGTCCCTCGGGCACGGCGCTCCGATCGAAAGGGCCCGCCACATGAGCGACGAGCGACGCCGGAGGCGGGTCCGTGACGTTGCCACGACCCAAGCAGACGAAGCGGCGACCACGGCACGCGGGAGCGGGCGGGTTGCCCGTCCGCGCACCGAGGGCACCGACGCCGAGCGCGGGCTCCGCGGACTGGTGGGCGCCGGACCCACCCAGGTCGACATCCGAGCAGCCATGCGCGCCCGGGACGCCTCCCGCCCCCGCCCGGCCGACCTGGCGGCCGCCGAGACGGATCTGGTGATCATCCGCCGGCACTGGCAGCCGCCGGACTAGCCGAGGTCGGGCAGCTCCCGTGTTCGCTCATACGCATCGAGTTGGCCGATCCGGCGCTCGTGCCGCTCGCCGCCACTGAAACCGGTCTCGATAAACGTGTCCACGATGGCCATTGCCTCGGCAGCTGTGTGCATCCGGGCGCCGACACTGACGACATTCGCGTCGTTGTGCTCCCGCGCGAGCCGGGCAACCTCGGTGTTCCAGGCCAGCGCAGCGCGCACGCCGGGCACCTTGTTCGCCGCGATCTGCTCCCCGTTGCCCGAACCGCCGAGGACGATACCGCGGCTACCGGGATCAGCGACCACGGCCGCGCCGGTGGCCAGGCAGTAGCCTGGGTAGTCGTCGTCCGGGTCGAAGATTTGCGGACCCACGTTGACAACGTCGTACCCGGCGGCGCTGAGCCGCTCGATCAGGTGGCGCTTCAACTCGAATCCGGCATGGTCTGAGCCCAGGTACACGCGCATCCGCGGAGTCTGTCAGGCCAGCGTCCCGCCGCGACCCTCCGCCGTCCGACGATCACCCGCCGCTGCCCGCTTCCGGCCCTTCCGCCCCTTCCGGCCCTTCCCCCGACGATCATGGAGTTACGGACGCGGAGATAGGTACTTTGCGAACAATTCGGGCCACACATCTCCATGATCGCCGGCAGGAAGGGCGGCGGGGCGGCGGGGGGATTGGCGTGCGGTCGCTCAGACCGTGTCGAACTGCGGGCCCTCGGTCCGGGTGCGCTTGAGCTCATGGAAGTACGGCCAGCCGGCGAGCAGCCGTGCACCGTCGAACACCTTCCCGGCCTCCTCGCCCTTCGGCACCCGGCTGATCACCGGGCCGAAGTAGGCAGTGCCGTCGACATGGAGGACCGGCGTACCGACGTCGTCACCGACCGGGTCCATGCCCTCGTGGTGGCTGGCCCGCACCGCGTCGTCGTACTCGGTCGAATCTGCGGCGTCGGCCAGCTCCGGTGGGAGTCCGACCTCGATCAGAGCGGCCTCGATCATGTCCCGGCCGAGCCCCGACTCCTCGTGGTGGATCCGAGTTCCCATGGCGGTGTACAGGCCACCGAGCACCTTGTCCCCGTGCTGGTCGGCAGCTGCCATCGCTACCCGGACCGGGCCCCACGACCGGTCCATCTTCTGCTGGTAGCCCTCCGACAGGTCCCGGCCCTCGTTGAGCACGGCCAGCGACATCACATGCCACTGCAGGTCGAAATCGCGCACCCGCTCCGCCTCCAGGATCCACCGGGAGGTCAGCCAGGCCCACGGGCACAGCGGGTCGAACCAGAAGTCAACGGTCGTGCGGTCCTCGGCTGCCAAGCTCATGCGGTCTCCTCGTATCGGCGTCAACTACTCACTGGGGACAGCGTCGCCGGCCGAGCAGGCATTCCCCGTGCCGCTCCGTGGGAGACTGCGCCGATCCCCTTCACCGACGAGAGGTACACACCGCAGTGGCCGTCCCCAACCTCACCCGGACCGACGCCGAGACCCGCGCGCGACTGCTCCAGATGACGTCGTACGACGTCGTCCTGGACCTGACCGACGGAGGGGGTAAGCCCGGCGACCGGACCTTCCGATCCCGAACGACGGCCCGCTTCGCCTGCACCGAGCCCGGCGCCGACACCTTCATCGACTGCATCGCCGAGGGGTTCCGCGAGGTGACCCTGAACGGCGAGGAGGTGGACGTCTCGGCGTACACCCAGGAGTCGGGAATCGCGCTGAGCGGGCTGTCCGCCGACAACGTTCTGGTCGTCGACGCCGACTGTCTCTACACGAACACCGGGGAGGGCCTGCACCGCTTCGTGGACCCGGTCGACGGCTCGGTGTACCTGTACTCACAGTTCGAGACGGCCGATGCCAAGCGGATGTACACCTGCTTCGATCAGCCCGACCTCAAGGCGGAGTTCACGTTCACGGTCACCGCCCCGCACGACTGGGAGGTCGTCTCCAACGCACCGGAGGAATCCACGGAGGAGGGAGCTGGCGGGTCGCGGATCGTGCACTTCGCCACGACCCCGCGGATGTCGCCGTACATCACGGCGTTGGTGGCAGGGCCGTACTTCCTCGCCCGGGACAGCCACGACGGGATCGCTCTGGGCATCTACTGCCGGGCCTCACTGGCCCAGCATCTCGATGCCGACGAGCTGTTCACGATCACCAAGCAGGGCTTCGACTTCTACCACCGGGTCTTCGACTACCGGTATCCGTTCGGCAAGTACGACCAGCTCTTCGTGCCGGAGTTCAACGCCGGCGCGATGGAGAACGCCGGCTGCGTGACGTTCCTCGAGGACTACGTCTTCCGGTCCAAGGTCACGAGCTACCAGTACGAGCGGCGGGCCGAGACGATCCTGCACGAGATGGCGCACATGTGGTTCGGCGACCTCGTGACGATGAGGTGGTGGGACGACCTGTGGCTGAACGAGTCGTTCGCGACGTACATGAGCGTGCTGTGCCAGTCCGAGGCGACCCGGTTCACCAACGCGTGGACGACGTTCGCCAATGTCGAGAAGACGTGGGCGTACCGGCAGGACCAGCTGCCCTCCACGCACCCGATCGCCGCCGACATCCCCGACGTCCAGGCCGTCGAGGTGAACTTCGACGGGATCACGTACGCCAAGGGCGCCTCGGTGCTCAAGCAACTCGTCGCCTACGTCGGTCGCGACGCGTTCCTGGACGCTATGAAGACCTACTTCCGCCGGCACGAGTACGGCAACACGACTCTGGCGGACCTGCTGGCGGAGCTCGAGTCCGCGTCGGGCCGGGACCTGTCCGAGTGGTCCGCGCTGTGGCTGGAGACGGCCCAGATCAACACCCTGCGCCCGGAGTTCACAGTCGCCGACGACGGCACGTACGCCTCCTTCGACGTGCTGCAGTCCGCGGTACCGGAACATCCGACGCTGCGGCCGCACCGGCTGGCCGTCGGGCTGTACTCGGCGGGCGAGGACGGTCTAGTCCGGACCACCAGGGTGGAACTCGACGTCGACGGTGAATGGACTCCCGTTCCCAGCCTGGTCGGCGTCACCGCCGCAGATCTGGTGCTGGTCAACGACGACGACCTCACCTACTGCAAGCTGCGACTGGACGAGCGATCGCTGTCGACACTGACCGACCGGATCGGCGAGTTCACCGAGTCGTTGCCGCGGGCGCTGTGCTGGACCGCGGCATGGGACATGACCCGCGATGCCGAGCTGTCCGCCCGCGACTACCTACGGCTCGTGCTCTCCGGCATCGACGCGGAGAGCGATATCGGGATGGTGCAGGCGATCCTGCGGCAGGTACAGGCAGCGCTCGCGTCGTACGCCGAGGAGTCCTCGGCGGCCACCGGCTGGGCCACGTTGGCGGACAAGGCGTGGGAGTCCATGCACGCCGCCGAGCCGGGCGGTGACCACCAGCTGGCCTGGTCGCGCACCTTCGCGGCGGCCGCGCGCAGCGACAAGCACGGCGAGCTGCTCCGTGGCCTGCTCGACGGTTCGGTGGTTGTCGACGGCCTCGCAGTCGACACCGATACTCGCTGGGTACTGCTGCAGGGTCTGGTAGCCATCGGCGGTGCGGGCCAGGACGAGATCGACGCCGAGCTGCACCGCGACACGACGGCGACCGGTCAACGCCACGCCGCAACCGCCCGGGCACTGCGTCCGGAGGCCGAGGCCAAGGACGAGGCGTGGCGTCAGGCCACCGAAGACGACGGACTGCCCAACGCGATCAACCGGGCGATCGTCGTCGGGTTCTCGCACCCGGCCCAGACCGAGCTACTGCAACCCTACGTCGACCGCTACTTCGACGTCATCGGCGAGGTGTGGGAACGGCGGTCGAGCGAGATCGCGCAGCAGGTGGTCGTCGGACTGTTCCCGTCCGTCATCGCACAGTCCACAGTGGACGCTGCTGACGCATGGCTCGTCGACGACAGCCGCCCGTCCGCGCTGCGGCGACTGGTCAGCGAGGGCCGTGACGCGACCGCGCGGGCGCTGCGCTGCCGTGAGAAGGACGCGGCGGCCGGCTAGCGCGTGCTGGGCGTCCGTACGCCGTACCGGCGCGCCTACGGACGCCACGACGGGAGTCAGTGGTGAGCGAGTGCCGGCTTTCCGGCCTGGTCGGCAAGCATCCGCAGCCCGTTGACAATCCCGCCGACGAGATCGCCACCGGTGAGCGACGACGTCATGGACAGCGCCGCCAGTGCGCACGAGCGGTCGGGCAGCCGCTTGGCGGTCTGCTCGCCCGTGACGATCTCCAGCCGCCGCTCCCCCGGTGAGACGGCAACAAGCACGCTGTTCGCCGCCGCGCCGAGCCCCGCATGCAGGTCCTCGGCCGTACGCCGGGGCGTCGCGCCCAGCGCCCCGACGTACAGGCTGAACTGGACGCCGGTCTCGCGGCTGGAGAGGGTGAGCGCCTCGTCGAGGCGGGCGAGTTGCTTCGGCGTGAACGGTCCGGCCGGTACGGCGGAGCGGTCCTCGTCCTCACCAGGTACCACTGGCTCCCCCTCTCGCGGTACGCCGAACACCTTCGGCGGGCGCGGCGCCGCCGGTGAGCTCCGGTGCCGAGTGGGCCGGCGCCTTCGAGCTGATCGGCCGCGGCAGGTACCAAACGTCCTCGTGGTTCCAGTCCCGGCCGGGGCGGTAGCGGGGGCTGCGGCCGTTGGCTCCGGCGTAGACCAGCACCGCCATCACCGCGAACCCGAGGGCGGGCAGGCCGACGTAGATCAGCAGGGTCTGGACCACGGTCACGGGAGAACGGTAGCGAATGTCCCGAGCCGAGGCCTCACCACATACCGGGGTGTCGCTGCACCCAGGGCTGTGCGGCTTCCAGCTGTGCGGACAACGCGATCAGGGTCGCCTCGTCGGCCGGGCGGCCGACGAGCATCATCCCCAGCGGCAAGCCCTCGGCGGTCCACTGCAGCGGGATGCTGACGGCCGGCTGACCGGTCATGTTGTACAGCGCGGTGTACGCCGAGAACTGCTTCTGCCGCTCGAAGTCCGGCGCTCCGTAGCCGTCGGCGAAGAACCAGTCGACCGGCCGCGGCGGCAGCGTGCACACCGGGGCCAGCAGGACGTCGTACGCCGACAGGGACGCCACCGCCTGCCGGCAGTGCTGCTGCAACGTGATCAGCGCCGCCATCGCCTGCTGCGCGCTCGTCGCCATGCCCCGCTCGCGCAGCCACCGGGTCAGCGGCTCGAGCTCACCGACACGCGCCGGGTCGACCGGCAAGGTCGTCGCGGACAGGCTCCAGACGATCTCGAAGTGAGGGATCAGCTCCGCGGTCAGCGGCGGGGCGATGTCCTCCACGTCGTGCCCGAGTGAGTCGAGCAGCCGGCTGGTGTCCTCCCATGCGGCCTGGACGGCCGGGTCGACCACCGCGCCGGGGATCACCGGGTCGACGTAGCGGCCGATCCGTAAGCGGCCGGGATCGCGTTCGGCGTGGCCGAGGAAGGACTCACCGGCCGGCAGCGGCGCCGTCCAGTACGGGTCGCCGGGCATCGGGCCGGCCATCGCGTCGAGCATCGCCGCCGCGTCGCGGACCGTGCGCGCCATCGGACCGATGACGCCGAGCCCGGTGACGTTGCCGGCGTACGGTCCGCCGCTGACCCGGCCGCGGGCGGTCTTGATACCGAAGAGGCCGCACACGCTGGAAGGGCTCCGGATGGAGCCACCGCCGTCCGAGCCCTGCGCGAACGGCACGAGCCCCGCAGCTACCGCGGCACCTGCGCCGCCGCTGGAGCCGGCGGCAAGCCGGCTGAGATCCCACGGGGTCCTCGCCGGCGGCGCGATGGCGGGCTGGGTGTAGCAGGGGAAGCCGAACTCGGGCGTGTTCGTCTTGCCGAGGTTGATCGTGCCCGCCGCTCGCAACTGGACCACGACGTAGTCGTCGACGTCCGGCACGTAGTCGGTCATCAGCGCGGAGCCAAACGTCGTTCGCAGGCCGGCGGTGTTGTTGAGGTCCTTGATTGCGGTCGGTACGCCGTGCAGCGGCGGCAGCGGGGCGCCGTCGGCCACTGCCCGCTCGGCCACCCGCGCCTGCTCCCGGGCGCTGTCGGCCGCAACCGTGATGAACGCGCCCACGCTGGCGTCGTGCTCGGCGATCCGGGCGAGGTAGTGCTCGACCAGGTCGACCGGGCTGACCTCCCGACGGCGTACGGCGGCCGCCTGGTCCAGGGCGCTCAGGTCATGCAGTGCGGTCACCACGGGAGGCTAACCTCAGCCGGCGGGTAGCTTCACCAGATGACGAGGACCGACCGGGCGGTGGCCGAGGATCTGGACCGCACCGACCCGCTGGCGGCGTACCGGGACCGCTTTCTGACACCGGAGCCCGGACTCGTCTACCTGGACGGCAACTCCCTCGGCCGGCTGCCGGTCACGACGGCGCAACGACTGACCGAGGCGGTGACCGAGCAGTGGGGCCGCGGGTTGATCAGATCGTGGGAGCACTGGATCGAGCTGTCGCAGTCGATCGGCGACGAGATCGCGGCCGGCATCGTCGAGGCAGATCCTGGCGAGGTGGTCGTCTCGGACTCGACCACGGTCAACCTGTACAAACTCGCGGCGGCGGCGCTCGACGCCCGCCCCGGCCGGCGCGTGCTGCTCACCGACGACGACAACTTCCCGACCGACTCCTACGTCTTCCAGGGTCTGGCGGCCGCGCGCGGGCTGGAACTACGGGTGATCGAGACCGACCTCGACGAGGGGTTGTCGATCGAAGCGGTGCGCGCGGCTCTGAACTCCGACGTCGCGCTGGCGTCATTCTCGCATGTGGCCTACCGCAGCGGCGCCATCGCCGACCTGGCCACAGTGACGGGTTTGGCCCATGACGTCGGGGCTCTGGTGCTCTGGGATCTGTCCCACTCCGGCGGTTCGATTCCGGTGCCGCTGCGGTCCTCGGGCGCGGACCTGGCCGTCGGCTGCACGTACAAGTACCTCTGCGGGGGACCCGGCGCGCCGGCGTTCCTGTACGTCCGGCGAGACCTGCAGGACGAGCTGCGGCAGCCGATCTGGGGCTGGTTCGGTCAGCGGGACCAGTTCGCGATGGCCGGTGCGTACGACGCCGCCCCCGGTCTGACCCGGTTCCTTGTCGGTACTCCCCCGGTGCTGTCGATGATCGGGGTAGGCGAGGGCGTCCGGGTGGTCGCCGACGCCGGCATCGACGCGCTGCGGGTGAAGGGCCAGGCGCTGACGTCGTACCTGATCGAGCTGGCCGACGAGTGGCTCACACCGCTCGGCTTCCGGCTGGCCTCCCCCCGCGATGCCGAGCGGCGGGGCTCACACGTGACCCTGCACCACCTCGACGCATGGCGGATCTGCCGCGGGCTGATCGAACGGTGCGACGTCGTACCGGATTTCCGTACGCCGGACCGGCTGCGGCTGGGGCCGGCGCCGCTGACCGCGTCGTACGCCGACGTCTGGGACGGGCTGGACCGGCTGCGGCGGCTGGTCAAGTCCGGCGCCCACGAGTCCTACCCGACGCAGCGCGCCCGGGTGACCTGAGGGCTTGCACCAGGTGCGTGATCATGGGGTTTGGCCGGCTCTGACCGGCTAAACCCCATGATCATCCGCGAGCCGGATCGCGACGCGGCGCCGGCCGGGCCCGGGCGGCGACCTCCGGCGCACACTCGCTGATCGCGACGTCGATGTGCACCGCCTGGATCGTCTCGGCGGCGGCGTCGCAGGCGCGGGCCAGTGCGGTGTGTGCCACGTAGAGCACCCGGCGGCGGATGTCCCGTCCGCGACCACGCTGATAGTGCGCCAGGAGCCGCTCCAGCGCGTCCGCCGTGATCACCTGGTCGAGGGTGAACCGCCGAACCTGCTGGCCCACCCGGTGCTCGAGGATGGCGCCGATCGCCGCTGCGTCAGGCACCGCCGGCAGCCGGATCGTGGTGTCGATGAAGCCGCTCGAGCGCGAGTACTCCGCCGTGCGCAGGTAGTTCTCGTGCACCGCGAGCACGGCGGCGTGCGCGAGTTCCTCGGCGAGCAGGCGGGTGATCCGGCCGAAGAAGCCGGCCCGGATCTGCGCCGCCTCCGTTCCCGTGATCCCGGACAACCAGGTGTCGGTGTCGTCCAGTACGAGCACCGGGCGCAGCCCGTGCGAGGCGATCACGTCCAGGATCTCCCGAGCCTGCTCGATGACCTCCTGACCCGGTCGGCGGGCGGGATCCGCGGCGCTGGCCGAGGCCAGCTCGGCGGTCAACTCCACGCTGGCACCGAGCCACTGCGGCGTGATGCTCAGCTTCGACAGCCGACGCGGCGTCCGGCCCTTGACGATCCGGTCGACCCGGCCCTGGTCGGCCGGATGCGCATGCCGGACGTAGCGTGCGACCGTCTGCACCACGTGGCCGGCGAAGGCCACCGGGTCCACGGCGATCGACCGGTCCTCGATCGCGACCGGCACCGCCAGCGGTGCGAGTCCCTCGACCAACGGGCCGAGGACGTGGGCCGTCACGCTGGACTTGCCTGCCCCGCTCTGCCCGACCAGGGCCACCCGCTCACCCCGTCGCAGCGCCCGGTCCAGCGCGGCCTCGCAGCGACCGGTGCCCTTCATCGCGTCGAAGGGCACGTGGTGACGCCACAGGTCGGCATGGCGGGGAGCGGGATCGAACGCGTGAGCGTCCTGCAGTCGCACCAGCAGCTCGGCGCTCAGCGTCCTCACCTCCTCGTCGGTCCCAGCACCCGGTATACCGCCTGGGACCGACCGTTCGGACCCCGTTCCGCTGATTACCTCCGGGTCGCGGAAGTTGTCAGTGGATTCGCGCCACGGGTGACGCGAATGCACTGACAACCGCAGTCGCGGCTCAGGCGCTGACCGGCTCGGCCAACCCGAGCCAGGTGCTCCAACGTGGGTCCGGGTCGCGGTGGCCCAGCACCCGCCAGGTCATCCCGGCTGGGATCCGCGGCGTCGAGCGCAGCCGCCACCCCAGTTCGTTCAGGGTGCGGTCGGCCTTGATGTGGTTGCAGCGCCGGCAGGCGGCCACCACGTTGTCCCACGTATGTGGTCCCCCGCGGCTGCGCGGGACCACGTGGTCGATGCTCGTCGCCGTTGCGCCGCAGTAGGCGCAGCGCCCCCCGTCCCGGGCGAAGACGCCTTTGCGCGACAGCGGGGTCTGCGCTGGATACGGAACACGCACGTAGCGGGTGAGCCGCACGACCGCCGGGATCGCCACCACGGTGGTGACGCTGTGCAGCGCCTGGTCGGTGTCCTGCACGGCGACCGCCTTGGCGGCCAGGATCAGTACGACGGCGCGTCGCGACGACACGACGCACAACGGCTCGTACGTCGCGTTCAGCAACAGCGTCACGGTCGTCAGACCCACCGCCCACCTCCGAGCAGCGCCAAGTCAACCGGACAACGGGCTCGGATGCACGCCTTATCGCTACCCCGTCGCCCGCGTCCTTCCACCACAGTGTTCGCGAACCCGCTAATCCCAGGAACGCAACGGCCCGGGAAAGTTCGGCACGTAGGGTCAGCGGGGTGAATGTCTCCTACCCCGCGGCCGAGCGGGTCGACCAGGTCGACGTCCTGCACGGCCACCCGGTTGCCGACCCCTACCGGTGGCTGGAGTCCGTCGACGATCCGCGGACGGTGGCCTGGTCCGGGCAGCAGGACGACATGGCAACAGCCTTTTTGGAGGCGCTGCCCGGTCGTGCAGAACTCCGGGAACGGCTCGCCGCGCTGTTGCGCGCCGGATCGGTGACGCCGCCGGTGTGGCGCGGCGAACGTGCCTTCTACACCCGCCGCGAGGCCGGCCAGGAACACGCGGTCCTGCTGGTGCGCGAGGCCAACGGCAGTGACCGGGTGCTCCTCGACCCCATGACGCTCGACCCCGCCGGAACAACGACGCTGGATTCCTGGGAGCCGAGCGTCGAAGGTGAGCGCCTCGTCTACCAGATCTCCGTCGGCGGAGACGAGGAGTCGCTGCTGCACGTGATCGACGTGGTCACCGGCGACCTGCTCGACGGCCCGATCGACCGGTGCCGCTACTCCCCCGTGGCATGGCTCCCCGGCGGCGAGCAGCTCTACTACGTCCGGCGACTCCCACCGGAGGCCGTCCCGACCGGGGAGGAGCAGTTCCACCGGCGGGTCTGGCGGCACATCGTCGGCTCGGATCCCGATCGCGACGTCGAGGTGCACGGCGCCGGCCTGGACGCGACGAACTACTACGACGTCCACGTGTCACAAGACGGCCGGTGGCTCACCGTCTCCGCCAGTGCCGGTACGGCGCCGCGCGACGACGTGTGGATCGCCGATCTGGCCGGAGCCGGTCCGCTGCGCGAGGTGCAGGTCGGTGTCGACGCGCGGTGCGCGGCCTGGGTCGCCTCCGACGGGCGGCTGTACCTGCTCACCGACCGCGACGCCCCCCGCGGCAGGCTCTGCGTCACCAGCCCCGAGACCCCGGCGTACGACCGCTGGCGCGAGGTGGTTCCCGAGTCCGACACCGACGTGCTGCAGGACGTCGCCCTGGTCGACGGACCCCACGACGGCCCGCTGATCTTGGTCGCACACGGGCGTGACGCCAGCAGCCGGCTGTCCCTCGTCGACCCGACGAACGGCACCCGGATCTGCACGGTGGACCTGCCAGGGGTGGGTTCGGTGGTCGGCCTCACCGCCCATCCGGACGGCGGCCAGCAGGCCTGGATCGGATACACCGACTTCGCCACCGCCCCGTCGGTGCTGATGTGGGACAGCGGTGCGCCCTACGGCACGAGCAGCTGGGAGCGAGCACCGGGCGATGCCCCCCACCAGGCCGCCACCGTGACCGAGGTGCACTTCCCGTCGGCGGACGGGACCACGATCCACATGTTCGTCGTCAGCCCCGACGGCCACGCAGCGCAGCCCCGACCCACCGTGCTCTACGGCTACGGCGGGTTCAACGTGGCGCTGGCACCGGCCTACTCCGCCGCGATGCTGACCTGGGTCGCGGCCGGCGGGGTCTGGGCGGTGGCGAACCTTCGCGGCGGATCGGAGAACGGCGAGGCGTGGCACCGCGCCGGTATGCGGGCACACAAGCAGAACGTGTTCGACGACTTCGCCGCGGCCGCCGCATCGCTGACCGCCGCCGGTTGGAGCACGCCACAGCAGCTGGCGATCATGGGCGGCTCCAACGGCGGCCTGCTCGTGGGCGCTGCCCTCACCCAGCGCCCCGAGCTGTACGCCGCGGTGGTGTGCAGCGCCCCACTGCTGGACATGGTCCGCTACGAGCACTTCGGACTCGGCCGGACCTGGAACGACGAGTACGGCACGGCCGCCGATGCCGAGGAGCTGAGCTGGTTGCTCGGGTACTCGCCCTATCACCGGGTGGTTCCCGGTACGGCGTACCCGGCCGTGCTGTTCACGACGTTCGACTCCGACACCCGCGTCGACCCCCTGCACGCGCGCAAGACCTGCGCGGCGTTGCAACACGCCACGACCGACGACGCCCCCATCCTGCTGCGGCGCGAGCTCGACGTGGGGCACGGCCAGCGATCGGTCAGCCGCACCCTGGATCTGGCAGTCGATCAGCTCGCCTTCCTCGCGGCTCGGACCGGCCTGTCGGTGCCGTGACCATCGACGACCCGCCCGTACTCGCCCAGCCCGACTGCGTGGACGCAACCGGCAACAGCCTGTGCAAGCTCGTCTACGAGGTGACCGGCCAGGACTGGCTGGCGGCCAGTGCCGACACGCTGATCGCCAAACCGGCCAAGATCCTGCTGATCATCGTCGTCGCGTTGCTGGTCCGCTTCCTGCTGCACCGCGCGATCCGCCGGATCACCCGCACCACCGGCGAGGGCGCGCTGCCGGTGGCGCTGCGGCCGTTGCGGGAGCGGACCGGCACCGTTCTCAAAGAGGTGGGGGAACGGCGCCGACAGCGCTCGGAGACGATCGGGTCGGTCCTTCGCAGCGTGGTCTCGCTGATCACGCTGTCCGTGGCCACGATGCTCATCCTCGGTGAGCTCGGCATCAACCTGGCCCCGATCGTGGCCAGCGCGGGCATCGTCGGCGTCGCCCTGGGATTCGGCGCACAGAACCTGGTGCGGGACTTCATCTCCGGGATCTTCATGATTCTGGAGGACCAGTACGGCGTCGGCGACGTTGTCGACCTCGGCGAGGCGTCGGGCACAGTCGAGGCGATGGGGCTGCGTGTGACCACGCTCCGGGACATCAACGGAATGGTCTGGTACGTGCGCAACGGCGAGGTCCTGCGGGTCGGCAACAAGACGCAGGGCTACGCCCAGGTGGTGCTCGACCTCCCGGTGGCGCACAGCACCGATCTCGACGCCGCCCGGGCGGCCATGAAGGACATCGCCGACCAGCTCCGGGCCGAACCGGACTGGGCCGAGGCGATGCTCGACGAGCCGCAGGATCTCGGCGTGGAATCCATCACCGCCGAAGGCATCATGCTGCGCCTTCGGGTCAGGACCACCACGTCGGACCAGTGGCGGGTGGCGCGGGAGCTCCGGCTGCGGATCAAAGAGCGCTTCGACGCCGACGGCATCAAGACCCCACCGCCGTACGGCGCGCTGCGCCCCGACCTGGGATCCGGATCGATCTGAGCGGCACCGAGGACCGGCCGGCCACCTACCGCGAGGTCTTCGGGGTCCGCGAGTTCCGCTACCTCTTCAGCGCCTACGTGCTGTCCCTCATGGGGGATCAGCTGGCCAAGGTCGCGCTGTCGATCGTGGTCTTCGAACGGACCGGGTCCGCGCTGCTGTCCGCGGTGACCTTCGCGGTGGGTTACCTGCCGTGGCTGATCGGCGGTCCGCTGTTGTCGGTGTACGCCGACCGGTGGCCGCGTCGGCGGGTCATGATCGGTTGCGACCTCATCCGGATGGTGCTGGTGGGCTCCCTCGCGTTGCCGGGCATGCCGCTGTGGTCGCTGGTGACCTTGTTGTTCATCTCCAACCTGTTCACGCCACCGTTCGAGGCGGCGCGGGCGGCCACCACACCGGAGATCCTCAGCGGCGACAGGTACGCGGTGGGGATCGCCCTGAGCAGCATCACCGCCCAACTGGCCCAGGTGGTCGCCTTCGTGGCCGGCGGGGCGCTCGTCGTACTGGTGTCCGCGCGGGGATCCCTGCTGATCGACGCGGCAACGTTCGCCCTGTCGGCGATCCTGCTGGGCATCGGCCTCCGGCCACGGCCGGCGGCCGCGCCGGACCGCACCTCGACACTGTGGTCGGACGCGAAGGACGGCGTACGGATCGTCTTCGAGGTCCAGCGGCTGCGCTGGTTCCTCCTGATGCTCTTCGTCGCCTCGGCCTTTGCCTACGCCCCAGAGGGGTTGGCGGCCGCCTACGCAGCGGAACTCGACAAGGGACCGGTGGCGGTAGGTTTCCTGCTGGGAGCGAGCCCGCTCGGCCTGATCCTCGGCGGTGTCGTGATCGGTCGGTTGATGCGCCCGAGCCGGCGCGAGGCGTTGCTGGTGCCGCTGGCCGTGCTGTCCGTGCTCGCGCTGATCCCGGCCGCTGCCGTGCCGTCGCTACCGGTCATCCTGGTGCTGTTCGTGATCTCCGGCTTCGGCGTCTCGTTCATCATCCCGCTCAACGTCATGGTGGTCCGGGCGATCCCGGCATCGGCGCGGGCACGGGCCTTCGGCGTGGTCGCCACCGGCCTCCAGGCCGTCCAGGGGATGGCGATCGTCGTCGCTGGTCTGGCCGCCGACCTGCTGAGCCCGAGCGTCGTGGTGACCCTGTGCGGCGTTGTCGGAACCGTCGCGGTCCTGTGGCTGGGGCTGCGTGGCCGTAACGCTCCGGCGCCGGTGCCCGCCCCTCGCACTGACGGCAGTTGAGTAAACAGGGAAGATCGAGGAGTGGCCGACGCATACCCCGCACCGACTGACAGCTTCTTCGCCGAGATCGGCGGCGAGGACACCTTCCGCCGCCTCGTCCACCACTTCTACGCCGGCGTAGCGGAGGACCCCGTGTTGCGTCCGCTGTATCCGGACGCCGACCTCGGCCCGGCGGAGGAGCGGCTGCGGATGTTCCTCATCCAGTACTGGGGCGGGCCGCGGACGTACTCCGAGCAGCGCGGCCACCCGCGGCTGCGGATGCGGCACGCGCCGTTCCGGATCGGGCCGCCGGAACGGGACGCATGGTTGCACCACATGCGGGCAGCCGTGGACACGTTGGAGCTGCCGCCGATCCAGGACCAGACGCTCTGGACCTACCTGACCATGGCCGCGCAGAGCCTGGTCAACACCCCGGACTGAGTCCGGTGGCCGCTCAGGCGAGGCTGAGGCGGCCGAGTCCGCCCCGCCGCTGATAAGCGGTCCCGTGCCGGGCCGCCACCCGGGTCCACGCCGGCGTACAGGCTACCCGGACCGCGTCCTCGGAGTGCTCGTATCCGCCCAGGAAACCCATTCGCGCGAGCACCACCACGACGCGGACGGGCAGGGTCACCTCGTCGGCACCGTGCGCGACACGCAACGCCTCCCGGTCGAGCAGGGATTCACCGGCAGCCGCCGGGTCGCGAGCCCCGCGTACGACGCGACCTGCACCGACCGCCAGGTGTCGGACCACCCTGACAGGGACCGCGTCGAGTGCCGACCAGCCCGCCAGTGGCGGGAGGGTGACCCGCCAGGACTCGTCCCTCGGCGCCGGCAGCTGGACGGCGGCGTCGGCCGCACAGTCGACTGCCGCCAGCAACTGCACCGACAAGAACGTTCGATCGTCGACTGTCATCCTGGCGCGGACCTGTCGCCGTACGACGACACCGAGCGGCTGCGCCCAGAGCGTCACGTGATCGCCGGTCTGCTGCAGCCGCACCAGGCCGGCCGCATCCAGCCGCGTCAGGCGGGTCAACAGGGTGGAGCAGTCGGTAAGATCCTCGGGACCGCCGGTGTGCAGGACCGCCTCAGTCGTCGTCACGACACTCCTCGAGGAACTCCCTTTCCGGCGGGGTGAAGCGGCGCAGCCGGCCGGCTGCCATGTCGAAGGGCGCCAGCAACGACCGGGCAGTGGTGGCCAACAGCGGCGTACCGGTCGATTCGTCCCAGATCTCGTAGTCGGCGGTGTACGACGCGGCCCTGATCTGGCTGACCCACAGCTCGATCCGCAGCGGCTGCGGCGCGAACGAGATCGGCCTCTTGTACCTGATCTGATGCTCGGCCACGACGATGCCGGTGGCCAGCCCCTCCAGACCCTGGCCCCGGGCTCTCGTGAAGAACGCGTCGATCCTGGCCTGCTCCAGGTAGGCGAGGTAGACGGTGTTGTTGATGTGTCCGTAGGCGTCCATGTCCGCCCACCGCATGGGACACAGATAGGTGTGACGAGTCATCAGCTCGACTCCCCGGCGATCCACCGGTGCAGCCACGCCCGTTCCTGCTCGTCCCACGGACGGGAACACTGCCGCTCGTAGTCGTAGCAGACCAGGACGTGCTCGGTGCGCGCGGCGGCCTGTGCGCGCTCCGATGTGGTGTCGGCCGTCAGGTCGCCGGGGTGGAAGACGTCCTGTCGCAGCCGCAGGCTGCTCCGGCTGACGGACAGCACCGACGTCTGGACGACCAGCGCGCCGCCGGCGACGAAATGCACGGGGCGGGCGAAGTCGATTTCGGTGCGGGCAAGAATGATCACACTGTTGCCGGAGGGTGAGTCCGCCAGCCAGGACAACCGGGCATCCTCGGTGAAGGTCAGGTACCGGCTGTTGTTGACATGACCCAGCCGATCCTCGTCGGACCAGCGGACGGCGACGTCGTAGCGATGTGGCACCCGGGGACCCTAGTCCCGCGTGAGCCTGCGATACGTCGTGCGGTGGGGGCGGGCGGCCTCCGGGCCAAGCCGCTCGACCTTGTTTCGTTCGTACGCCTCGAAGTTCCCCTCGAACCACGTCCACTGGGAGTCGTCCTCCGCGGCGAGGATGTGGGTGGCGACCCGGTCCAGGAACCACCGGTCGTGGCTCACCACAACCGCGCAGCCGGAGAACTCCAGCAGTGCGTTCTCCAGACTGGACAGTGTCTCCACGTCCAGGTCGTTCGTGGGCTCGTCGAGCAACAGCAGATTGCCGCCCTGCTTCAAGGTCATTGCCAGGTTGAGGCGGTTGCGCTCCCCCCCGGACAGCACGCCGGCGGGCTTCTGCTGATCCGGTCCCTTGAAGCCGAAAGCGCTGATGTAGGCCCGGGACGGCATCTCAACGTTACCGACCTTGATGTAGTCCAGGCCGTCGGAGACCACCTGCCAGACACTCTTGGCGGAGTCGATGCCGCCGCGGCTCTGGTCCACGTAGGACAGTCGGACGGTCTCGCCGACCCGGATGTCGCCGCCGTCCGGCTTCTCCTCACCGAGGATCATCTTGAACAGCGTGGTCTTGCCCGCCCCGTTCGGGCCGATCACCCCGACGATGCCGCCCCGCGGCAGGTCGAAGGTCAGACCGTCGATCAGGCAGCGGCCGTCGAAACCCTTGCTCAGGTTCTCGGTCTCCACGACGACGTTGCCCAGCCGCGGTCCCGGTGGGATCTGGATCTCGTCGAAGTCGAGCTTGCGGAACTTGTCCGCCTCGGCGGCCATCTCCTCATAGCGCGCCAGCCGCGACTTGCTCTTGGCCTGTCGGCCCTTGGCGTTCTGCCGGACCCAATCCAGCTCGTCGCGCAGCCGCTTGGCCCGCTTGGCGTCCTTCTGGCCCTCCACCTTGAGCCGGGCCGACTTGGTCTCGAGGTAGATCGAATAATTGCCTTCGTACGGGTAGGCGCGGCCGCGGTCCAGCTCGAGGATCCACTCTGCGACGTTGTCGAGGAAGTACCGGTCGTGGGTGACCGCGAGGACCGCGCCGGCGTAGCCGGCCAGATGCTGCTCGAGCCACAGAACGCTCTCGGCGTCGAGGTGGTTCGTCGGCTCGTCGAGCAGCAGCAGGTCCGGCTTCTCCAGGAGCAGCCTGCACAGCGCCACCCGCCGGCGTTCCCCGCCGGAGAGCACACTCACGTCGGCGTCGCCGGGCGGGCAGCGCAGGGCGTCCATGGCCTGGTCGATCCGGCTGTCCAGCTCCCACCCGTTCGTGGCTTCGATCTTCTCCATCAGATCGCCCTGCTCACCGAGCAGGGCGTCGAAGTCCGCGTCCGGCTCACCCATTGCCTCGCTGACCTCGGCGAAGCGGGTGAGCAAGTCGCGCACGTCCCGGACGCCCTCCTCGACGTTGCCGCGGACGTCGAGGTCCTCGTTGAGCTCCGGTTCCTGGTCGAGCATGCCGACGGAGTAGCCGGGGGTGAGCTTCGCCTCGCCATTGGAGGGCTGGTCCTTGCCGGCCATGATCCGGAGCACGGTGGACTTGCCCGCGCCGTTGGGGCCGACCACTCCGATCTTGGCGCCGGGGAGAAAGGCCAGCGTGACGTTGTCCAGGATCAGCTTGTCGCCGTGGGCCTTGCGGGCCCGTTGCATGGAGTAGATCTGTTGTGCCACGTCGTCAGGTTGTCCTGTCAGGTCAGTGTTGGGCTGGTGTGAACTCCATTCTTCCAGCCATCGATGCATCCGGTGCGCAGCGGTCACCGGAGGCCGCGGGCGGGAGCAGACGCCCGGGGGTTGTGGCGTCAGAGGCTCCCGCCCGCACCGGGTCCTACTACCCAGCGAGGCGCACGGCCCGCGCCGGGTCCTATCTACCCAGCGGGGCGCTCGGCCGCACCTCCTCAGCGGAGCGCGTGGACGAGATTCCGCTCGTCGTCGTACTCCGCGGTGGCGTCCTCCTCCGGCTCCTCGTCGGTCGCGTGGTCGGTCGCGTGGTTAGTCACGTCGATCGAGGGGTGCGTCACGCCGCCGGTCACGCCGCCAGCGTCGTGGAGCGCTTCGCTGGTCGCGTCCTCCGCGGCGTCGTCGATCACGTCGTGTGGCGCGACGTCCTTGCGCATCCGGCTGAACTCGACCTGTCCCCACGTCAGGTCAGCACCGACCACGTAGGCCTCCATGTCATAGGACTGCCGCTTCTGACCGTCCAGCTCGTAGTGCCGGGTGAACACCCGCCCGCGAACGATGACGGGATCTCCCTTGATCACCGAGCGGGCCACGTTGTCGGCCAGGTGACGCCAGCACGAGACGTTCAGGTACAGCGTGTCGCCGTCCACCCATTCCTGGCTGTCCCGATCCCGTCGGCGAGCCGTCGAGGCCACCCGGAAGTTGGTCACGCTGACACCGGCCTCGGTGCGCCTGCGTTTCGGCACGTTGACGATCCTGCCGACCACGGTGATCACGGTGTCATTCACCGCACCGCCTCCTTCGTTCTCGAACGGGGGCCGTCCTGCCACCCCACCAGCACCCTGCCGGTTACGACCTACGGTGCCGGGCTGTCCACGCGGCGGGGAGTGGCTGCTGCTCACTGGGGATAAGTGCCAGCGGCTGTGGACAACCGCCCGAGAAGTAGGTTCGTCACATGGCCACGCTCGTGCGCGACCGGGTCACGTGGCTGATCTACAGCCAGCTCGCCGTGTACGGCTATTTCATCTACGGCTTCGGCCCTTCGGTGTTGCTGTTGCGAGACGACCAGCAGGCGTCCCGGACGGTTTCCGGACTGCACGGCACGGCGTTGGCCGCCGGGGCGGTACTCGCCGGACTGGTCGGCGCCCACTTGGTACGGCGCTGGGGTCGCGCAGCGGTGCTGCGGCTGGGGCTGGCGGGCCTCGCGCTCGGGGTGCTCGTCTTCACCGCCGCCATCGACCTCCCGCTGACGCTCCTCGGGGCGTTGCTCGCCGGAACGTTCGGCGCGTTGATGCTCAATACCGATTCTGCTGTACTCAGTGACCATCACGGTCTGGCCGGACCCGCGGCGATCAGCGAGGCGAACGCGCTGGCAGCGACGACCGGCCTGCTCGCACCGCTGCTCATCGGCGCCGCCGCGGCGAGCAGCCTCGGGTGGCGGCCGGGCTTCGCGGTCGCGGCCGCGCTCGCGGTGACACTCCTGCTCGCAAGCGCACGGGTGTCGGTGCCCCGGCCGGTGGTCCACCCGGTCCAGGCCCGACCGGCCCGGGAGTCCGTACAGGTGGGGCTGGCGAGCCGGTTGCCTCGGCGGTACTGGCTCGCCTGGGTGGTGCTCGTGCTGTGCATCGGCATCGAGTTCTCCATGACGATCTGGGCAGCAGACCTGCTCCGCCAGCAGGCCGGCCTCGGTGCCGGCGCCGCGGCCGGCGCCCTGAGCGCCCTGATCGCCGGTATCGCCATCGGCCGGGTGGCCGGAGGGAGGCTGGCCCTGCGCCGAAGTCCTGAGCGCCTGCTCGCGGGCAGCCTGGTGGTCACCACCGCCGGCTTCCTGCTCTTCTGGTCGTCGACGGCGGCCTGGCTGGCGCTGCTCGGCCTGTTCGTCATGGGCCTGGGCATCGCTGTGCAGTTCCCGCTGAGCGTCGCGCGGGCGATAACCGCCTCCGGGGGACGGCCGGACCAGGCCACCGCCCGGCTGTCGATCGGGGCGGGGCTGGCGATCGGGCTGGCGCCGTTCCTGCTGGGCTTTCTGGCAGATCAGTTCGGCACGCGTCACGCGTTCCTGCTCGTCCCGGTGTTGCTGGTCCTCGCCGCCGCTGGGCTGTGGAGCGGCCGGCCACAGCGGCCAGATCGGTGATCGTTTCGGGCTTGTGCTTGCCGACACGAGCCTGTCCCCATCCGTGACCGCGCGCAGGATCTTGCGGCGTACGACGTCGGGCGGGTCGAGCACGAAGACAACGCCGGCAGTCGCCGGTTCGTCTTCTCCATCTTCCGTCTTCCGTCGCGGATCGGCGAGGTCCATGATCCGCGCGCCGGAGCGCGGCTGCACTCCCCGCGGCGGTCTGGACGTCGTACTGGCCGGCGACCATCGGGCGGATCGCCGCGAGCAGGTTGCCGAGTTGGAGGTGGCCGGTGGGCTTGACGCCGGTGACCCGACGTACCGACGGTGTGGAGGTTTGCATCGAGGGCTCCTGAGCTCAGGCCGCCCCAGCCGCCTACGCCGGCACGAACACCACGGTCCCGTTGTGACCGCCGAACGCGAAGGAGTTCGACAACGCGGGGCCGGGAGTCCACGACCGCGGTTCGCGCACGACATCG
>Ga0136640_10000074_pt1 | contig 31840 bp, 26 predicted proteins | sample AntDrymUQ8642106_2_FD_105498 | JGI IMG/M metagenome (GOLD analysis project Ga0136640, IMG submission 105498) | Polar desert sand microbial communities from Dry Valleys, Antarctica - metaG UQ864 (21.06) | ecosystem: Environmental > Terrestrial > Soil > Desert | place: Antarctica: Dry Valley...
GGCCGACACGAGCCCGGCAGCACCTCGCCGCAGGACGACGGCCGCCAGCACCGAATCGGAGCATCCCAGCCCGGGATGTCGCTCGAACAGATCGAGACCCGTGCTCATACAGCTGCCTCAGGGGCGGTCGAGGCGGGCGGCGAACCACTCGGCGGTGCGGGCGATGCCCTCGCGCAGCTCGACGGTGGGCTCCCAGCCCAGGCGCTCGCGGGCCAAGGTGATGTCCGGGCGGCGCTGGGCAGGGTCGTCGACCGGCAGCGACCGGTGGACCACCTCCGACGACGAGCCGGTGACGTCCAGGACGACCTGGGCCAGCTCGCTGATGGTGTACTCGTCGGGGTTGCCGATGTTGGTCGGCATGGCCAGGTCGGAGTCGAGGAGGGCGAGGAAGCCTCGGATCTCGTCGTCGACGTAGGTGAAGCTCCGCGTCTGGGATCCGTCGCCGTAGATCGTGAGGGGCTGACTGCGCAGGGCGGCGACGATGAAGTTCGACATGGCCCGCCCATCGTCGGGCCTCATCGAGCGCCCGTAGGTGTTGAAGATGCGGACGATGCGGACGTCGAGGCCGTGGTAGCGGTGATACGCCATGGTCATGGCCTCGGCGAAGCGCTTGGCCTCGTCGTAGACGCCCCGGGGCCCGATCGGGTTCACGTTGCCCCAGTACGTCTCGGGTTGCGGGTGGACCTCGGGGTCGCCGTAGACCTCGCTGGTGGAGGCGAGGAAGAAGCGGGCGCCCTTGGCCTTGGCCAGCCCGAGGGTGTTGTGGGTGCCCAGGCTCCCGACCTTCAGGATCTGGATGGGGATGCGCTCGAAGTCCGCCGGGCTGGCCGGGCTGGCGAAGTGCATGACCACGTCGACGTCTCCGGGGACCCAGACGTACGTGCTGACATCGTGACGGACGTAGGCGAAGCCGGGCTGGCCGAACAGGTCGTCGATGTTGGCCAGCGAGCCGGTGATGAGGTTGTCGAGGCACACCACCTCGTCACCCCGCCCGAGCAGGGCCCGGCACAGGTGCGAGCCGAGGAACCCGGCGCCGCCGGTGACGACGACCCGGGCCATCAGGAGGCCGTCACGAGATCAGCGGCCGATGCCCTCGACCTGGAAGCCACGCCGCACCAGGGGCGGGCGGTCGAGCAGGTTGCGGGCGTCGACGATCCGCTTCGCCGTCAGCTGCTCGGCCACCTTGTCGAAGTCGAGCCACCTCAGCTCGTCCCACTCGGTCAGGACGGCTAGCACCGCAGCCCCGTCGCAGGCCGCGTAGGGGTCAGCGTGGACCTCGATGCCCTCCAGGCGGGGATCGCTGGTGCCGGCCCCGATGGCCGGGTCATAGGCCTGCACCCGGGCCCCCCGGGCCCGCAGCCGCCGAATGATCTCCAGCGCCGGTGAGTCGCGCAGGTCGTCGGTGCGGGCCTTGAACGTCAACCCCCACACCGCAACGACGGTCCCGTCGAGGTCACCGCCGGAGGCCGCCCCGATCTTGTCGGCCACGCGTTCGAACTGCTGCTCGTTGACCGCGATGACTCCCTTGAGCAGCTCGAAGTCGTACCCCGAGTCCTCCGCGATCTTGACCAGCGCGTGCGAATCTTTCGGAAAGCAGGAACCGCCCCACCCCGGGCCGGGGCGGAGGAATGCCTCGCCGATGCGCTTGTCGTAGCCCATGCCCAGGACCACGTCGTTGACATCCGCACCGACCGCCTCGCACACCGCGGCGATGGCGTTGACGTAGCTGATCTTGGTGGCGAGGAAGGCGTTGGAGGCGTACTTGATGGTCTCCGCTGACGCCGGATCGGTGACCTGCAGCGGCGCCGCCAGACCGAGGTACAGCCCGGCCACGCGGATGGCCGCGGACTGGTCGTCGGCGCCGATGACGATGCGGTCGGGGTGTAGGAAGTCGTGGACGGCAGTGCCCTCGCGCAGGAACTCCGGGTTGGACACCACGTGGACGTCGGAGCGGCCCAGGGCCTGCTCGACGACGCGGGTCGAGCCCACCGGCACGGTCGACTTGTTGATGACGATCGACTCCATCTGCAGATGGGGTCCGATCTCCGCCGCCGCCTCGCGGATGTAGCTCAGGTCGGCCGACCCGTCGGGGCCCTGCGGGGTCGGCACGCACAGGTAGACGAACTCGGCGTCAGGGACAGCCGAAGCGTTGCCGAGCACGAAGCGCAGCTGACCCGAGCGCCGCCCCTCGTTGACCAGCTCTTCGAGCCCGGTCTCGAGGATCGGGATCTCACCCCGGTTGAGGGCCTCGACCTTCCCGGCCACCACGTCGGAGCAGACCACGTCGTGGCCCAGGTGGCTGAGGCAAGCACCGGTGGTGAGCCCGACGTAACCGGTTCCGATGACCGCGATCTTCTGACCCATGTTCCTCCGGAGTGGCTCCTGGCCCCGCCGGCCAGCCGACCACCGTAGTGCCCCACCCTCGAGGCCTCGGGTGCGCTCTAGCCGGTGCGCGGGCAGTCGGCGCCCGGCGGGGGGACCTCGGCCCGGTAGAACAGCGGGTCGTCAGGGTCGTCGGGATCTCCTTCGGGCTCGTCGACCTCCCCACCGGGACTGGCTGTGGTGGAGCTGCCGTCACCGCTCGTCGAGCCGGTCGACGGTGGTTCGGTGGTCGTGGTGGTCGGCCCGCTGACCTCATCGGCCGGCCGGACCCGCGACGCCACCCCCTCCCAATCGGACCCGGTCACCAGGGCCACATCCGCGCCGCCCAGGTCCAACGCCGGCTCGTAGCGCACCGGGCCCTGCAGGTAGCGCGCGACGAGCTGGGCCATCGACTCTGCACCGGCGAGGTAGCGCACTGTGGTTAGACCGCCCTCGTCGGAGTCGTCGGGCACGAGCGCCTCGAAGCCGGCGTCGGTCAGCTCGTCGGTGACATCGCCGGCCTGGCCCTCGACGCTGGTGCCGTTGAGGACCTGCACGACCACGTCGGAGGGGCTGACTCCCCCGCCTCCGCCCGACCCCACGCCCCGGAAGATGGCCAGGGTCGGCTCGGCTTCCTCCTCCCGCAGGAACAGCACGTCGGCGCCGCCCACGGTGTCCTCGACGGTGGGGAGCGTGTAGGTCACCAGCTCCTCGGGGTCGAAGCTGCGGAACCGTCGGGCCAGACCGACCAGCCCCTCGGGCCGCAGGGCGTCGTCGACACGGACGGTGCCGATGCCGACGTCGACGAGCTGGCGCAGCGTGTTGGGGTTGCGAGCTCCCTTGGTGATGGCCCGACGCAGGGCGAGCTGGACGAACAGCTGCTGGCGCTCGACACGCGAGTAGTCGCCGCCAAGGTCGGTCTGCCACTCGCCGTCGTCGTCTTGCACCTCGTAGTCCTTGCGGGCCCGGCTGAAGCCCAAGGCCTGCTCGGGGCCCAGCGTGTAGCAACCGGGTTCGTCGATGACCAGCCCCGAGCTCTCGGCTCGCGCCGGCCGGGGGAACTGCACCGGGATGCCGTCGACGAGCTCGGTCAGGGTGCGGAAGTCGGCGAAGTCGATCTCGACGTAGTGGTGGATCGGGATGGCGAAGTTCTCGTCGATCGTCTTGATCAGCCTCTGAGGTCCACCGGTGTCGAGAGCGCTGTTGATGCGCTGGTTGCTGTCGGTGTCGGCGATGGGCAGCCACAGGTCTCGGGGGAACGAGACGAGCTGAGCCGACGCGGCGCGGGGGTCGACCCGCACGACCATGATCGTGTCGGTGTGCTGGTCGGCGGTGGCGTCGACCCCGACGATCAGCCAGTTCTGGGGGGCGCCGTCAGCCAAGTCCTCGACATCGGTCACCTCCGACAGTTCGACCCGTTCGATCTCCGACAGCCGGTCGTTGGAGTAGGCCAGGACCGATGCGGTGACGAGGGCGGCGACGAGGGCCACGGCGTTGCCGGTGATCAGCAGCCGCTGAGGCCAGGTGCGGCGCAAGGGGGTCCGGTCGCTCCTGGGCACGGCGCACCACCCTACGGGCCGAACCCTCTCGATCTGCGTCATCGGTGACCCGGCGACCGGGCCCGAGCGAGCGGCGCCCGATGCCCCGAGCCGTCGACGAGGTCGTCAGGGAGTGGGACGGCAGGTCGCGCCAGGGGGAGGGGAGGTGGCCCGGAAGAAGGCGGGATCGTCGGGGTCCTCGACGTCGCCGGTGCCCTCGAGCGCGCCGCTGGCGTCTCCTCCAGCCGGAGCGTTGGTGACTGGCGTGGTCGCCGCGGTGGCCGTCGTCGAGCCGGCTCCTCCGTTCGAGGGCTCGCCCGGTGGGTCGAGGGCGGCTCCGGGCGGGGCGGCCACCTGGTCCGCGGCTCGGGCGACGGCGCTGACCCCCTGCCAGTCCGACCCTGTGACCAGCACCACCTGGCCGTCGGCGAGGGTGGTGTCGACCTGGTAGCGGGCCGGTCCCACGAGGTGACGGGCCAGGGTGTGGGCCTCGCCCTCGGCGCCCGCAGGGTGCACGACGACGGTGGTGGAGCCGGGCGCGGCGTCGGCACCGGGTACGAGCGTCTCGAACCCGACGTCGGCCAGGTCCGCGGTGACCTCTCCGGCCTGCCTCTCGGCACCGGTTCCGTTGCGCACCTGGACCACGACCTCTCGGGACGGGACCGACCGGGTCACTCCGACGTCCTCGCCTCGGAACAGAGCCAACGTGGCCTCGGCCTCGTCCTCGCGGAGGTAGAGGTAGGCCGGCCCTCCCCTCGGCGCCTCGTCGACGGGCAACGTGTGGGTCACCAGCTCCGCCGGGTCGAAGTTGCGGAAGTCCCCGCCCAGGTCGACCAGGTCACCCACCTCGAGGTCGTCGACGGTGACCGACAGCACCCCCAGATCGACGAGCGACCGCAGCGTGGCCGGGTTGCGGGCCCCCCGGGCGATGGCCCGGCGCAGACCGAGCTGGATGAACAGCTGTTGGCGCTCCACGCGCGAGTAGTCGCCGCCCCCGTCCAGGTGCCATTCGCCGTCGGCGTCCTGGGCCTGGAAGTCCGTCCGGATCCGGCTGAACCCCAGGGCCTGGCGCGGGCCCAGCACCCAGCACCCCGCCTCGGGTATCGACAGCTCGACGGTCCCCTTGCTGGAGCGGACGGGGTGCGGGAAGTAGACGGGGATCCCCTCGACCACATCGACCAGCTCGCGGAAGCCGGCGAAGTCGATCTGCACGTAGTGGTGGACGGGAACGCCGAAGTTCTCGCCGATGGTCTGGATGAGGCGGATCGGCCCTCCGGTCTCCAGGGCGGTGTTGATGCGGGCCCGGCTGTCGGTGCCTGCGATGGGCACGAGCAGGTCGCGGGGAAACGAGAGCACGTCGGCCGACGCCTCCTCGGGGTCGACCCGCAGGATCATGATCGTGTCGGTGCGAAGGTTGGTGTCGGGCCGGCGTCTCACGTTGTCGCCGTCGGACAGGCCTGACGCGTCGTCGACGCCGACGATCAGGTAGTTGATCGGCTCACCTTCGGTCACCTCGGTGTCGAGGGGCTCACCCGTGGGCCCGACGATCTCCATGGGCGGGATCTCGATTCGGCGGATCTGGGCTACCCGGTCGTTGGACCAGGCGAGGGCGCCTGCGGTGGCCGCCGCGGCGGTGAGGGCCATGACGTTGGCCAGGATCACCAGGCGCTGGGACCAGCTGCGCCTCAGCGGAGCGGCGGCATGGCGCGGCCGATGGCGACCGTGCCGCCTGCGCCACGACGCCCATCGGGCTCTTCCCACCTCGACCATGTCGAGCGAATCTACCGGCGGGTCGCCGGTTGCCCTGTTCAGCCGCCTCGAGGAGGTGGTTACACCGGCAGGCCGAGCTGACGGGCGATGATGATCCGCTGCACCTCGCTGGTGCCCTCGCCGATCTCGAGGACCTTGGCGTCGCGGTAGTGGCGGGCCACGGGGGTCGCATCCATGAACCCGTAGCCGCCGAATACCTGGGTGGCCTCACGGGTGGCCGTCACCGCCGCCTCGGTGGCGTACACCTTGGCCATGGCCGCTTCTTGGCGGAACGGACGGCCCTGATCCTTCAGCCAGGCGGCGTGGTAGGTGACGTGGCGGGCGGTCGCTGCCATCACGGCCAGGTCGGCGCACTTGAACGCCACCGCTTGGTGGGACCCGATGGGTGAGCCGAAGGTGGTGCGGTCCTTGGCGTATTGGACGCTCTGGTCGAGGCAGGCCTGGATGACGCCCACGGCCAGCGCCGCGATGGCAACCCGGCCGTCATCGAGGATGGCCAGAAAGTTGGCCAGGCCCCGCCCCCGCTCACCGAGCAGGTGGTCGGCCGGCACCCGGCACCCGGAGAAGGCCAGGCCGTGGGTGTCCGAGGCGTGCCAGCCCATCTTGCGGTACGGCGGGGCCACGTCGAGGCCGGGTGTACCCGCCGGCACGACGATCGTGCTGATCTCGGGCCGTGCGGTGGCGCCGGGCGGGTCGGTCCGGGCCGTGATGGTGATCAGTGACGTGATGGCGGTGCCCGAGTTGGTGATGAACGCCTTCTCACCGTCGATCACCCACTCCCCCGCCGACTCATCGAGCCGGGCCCGGGTGCGGGTGCCGCCGGCGTCGCTGCCGGCCTCCGGCTCGGTCAGCCCGAAGGCACCCAGGGCCCGGCCGGCGCACAGGTCCGGCAGCCAGCGCTGGCGCTGCTCCTCGGTGCCGAAGCGGTAGATCGGGTTGGCGCCCAGACCGACCCCGGCCTCGAGGGTGATGGCGATCGACTGGTCGACGCGGGCCAGCTCCTCGATGGCGATGCAGAGGGTGGTCAGGTCCGAGCCGCCCCCGCCGTAGGACTCGGGGAAGGGGAGCCCGAAGAGCCCGAGCTCGCCCATCTCCTGCACGACGTCGACCGGGAAGGTGTGGTCGCGGTCCCAGGCCTCGGCATGGGGGGCGACGGCCGAGGTGGAGAAGTCCCGCACCACCTTGCGGAACTGCTCCTGCTCGTCGGTGAACTCAGTGGGCACGACCACGACGTTAGAGGGATCGAGAGGCCGCCCCGGCCTGAGCTCGCCGGGTGCGCCGTACTCTCCACGTGTGGGTGACGCGGTGTCGCTGGCGGTCGTCGGGGGGTGGCTCCTGACGGACCTGGTCGACGTCACAGACGATCTCGCCGCGCTCGACGGCGCCGGCATGTGGGCCGTCGTGCTGCCCTTCTCCGGTCCAGCGGTGTGCGCTCGCTTCGCCCAGAGGCGTCCGGCCCGGCCCTGGCCCGGTCAGCCCTGGCCCGGCGTGGCCGGAGGACCGGCGGCCTGGACCAGCTCACTCGACGGCGACCGGTTCCGGGCCGGGGTGGAGACCATCCGCGAGTCGATCGCGGCGGGTGACGTCTACCAGGTGAACCTCACCCGTCGGCTGTCGGCCCCCACCCCTCGCGAGGGCGACATCGCCGCTCTGGGGGCTGCGCTCGCCGTCGGCAACCCTGCGCCCTTCAGCGCCGTGGTCCGCCTGCCCAGTCGAGGAGTCCACGTCGCCTCGGCGTCGCCCGAGCGCTTCCTCGAGCGCGACGGCCGCCGCATCTGGTCGTCGCCCATCAAGGGCACGGCGCCCACCGCCGCTGGTCTGCTGGCGAAGGACCGGGCCGAGAACGTGATGATCGTGGACCTTGTGCGCAACGACCTGGGCCGCGTCTGCGAGTGGGGGTCGATCGCCGTGCCGGCCCTCTGCGTGGTGGAACCCCACCCTGGCCTCGTGCACCTCGTCTCCACCGTCGAGGGTCGGCTGCGGCCCGACCTCGGCTGGGCCGAGGCCGTAGCCGCGACCTTTCCGCCCGGATCGGTCACCGGCGCTCCCAAGCTGGCCGCGTTGGAGGCGCTGACCGCGTTGGAGCCCGTCGAGCGAGGCATCTACTGCGGGGCCGTGGGCTGGGTCGACGCCGATGCTGGGCGAGGCGCCCTGAACGTGGCCATCCGCACGTTCTGGATAGACAGCGGGCAGCTTCACTTCGGCACCGGCGGCGCCATCACCTGGGAGTCGGATCCGGCCGGCGAGTGGGCCGAGACCGAGCTCAAGGCCAACCGGCTCCTGGCCCTGGCCACGGCCACGGCCGGGCGTGGGAGCATGCCCGCGTGACCGAGCGGTCGGAGCTGAGCTGGTGCTGGCTCGACGGAGTCGTCGGCCCGACCGCCGAGGCCCGCATCGGGGTGACCGACCACGGACTCACCGTCGGCGACGGCGTGTTCGAGACGATGAAGGTCATCGACGGCGTGCCCTTCGCTCTCGGCCGACACCTGGTTCGGCTGCGCCGCTCGGCTGGCGCCCTCGGCCTCGCCGTGCCCCTCGACGACGCCGGCCTTCGCGGGGCCTGCGACGAGGTGATCGGCGCCGCTGGAGCGGCGGGCGCCGCGGTCGGACGGTTGCGCCTCACCCTCACAGGTGGTCCGGGGCCGGCCGGCAGCGAACGGGCCCCGGTCGATCCCACGATGCTCCTCGTCACCGGCCCCGCCTCCCACTGGGAAGCGACGACCGCGGTGGTGACGGTTCCCTTCACCCGCAACCCAACCGGCGCCCTGGCCGGGGTGAAGTCGACGTCCTACGCCGAGAACGTCGTCGCCCTGGCCCGGGCCCGCACCGCCGGGGCCACCGAGGCCATCTTCGCCGACGTCGACGGCCGGCTCAGCGAGGGCACCGGCTCCAACGTGTTCGTCGTCCGCGACGGTGAGCTGCTCACCCCGGCGCTGAGCACCGGGTGCCTGGCCGGGATCACCCGGGAGCTGGTGCTGGAGGTCACCGATGCCACCGAGACCGAGGACCTGCGCCTCGCCGACCTCCAGCGGGCCACCGAGGCCTTCCTCACCTCCACGACCCGCGACGTCCAAGCCGTCGGCACTGTCGACGGCGCCGCCCTGCCCGGTCCCGCGCCGGGCCCGGTCACCTGTGCCGCATCAAAGGCGTTCGCCGCTGTCCAAGAGCGGACCCGTGACCCCTGATGGGGGCGGTCAGGGTGCCGGCTCGCGCCTCGCCTCGACCTCTCGGCCCGATTCGGTGGCCCGGCTGGCTCGCTGGATGAGCTGGGCGGCGACGATCAAGGCGGCGGCTGCAGCGAAGGACATGACCACCGTCACCGACGCAGGCCATGCGTTCCACGCCAGCATCGAGTCGAGCTGGGCCAGCACGCTCGGCCCCTCCCACGCTGTGTGCAGGACCCGCAGCAGCGTCCAGCCCTGCAGGAGCATCGACAGGGCGAACAGCGCGAACGGAGTCCGTCGACCGAGCACGCGATGGGCCCCTATCGCCACCAGCGCCATCAGCGGCACGATCCCGGCATAGAGGTACCGACCCTGTATGAACGCGTAGCCGCCGGTGGTCACGTGGAGTCCCCACGCTCGCCGGGCCACGACCACGAACAGCAGAGTGATCGGCACCAAGGCGAGCAGCAGCTCGCGCCGGCGAGGACCCGTCACCGCTGGGCCTCGCCTTGCGGTGAGCACCGCGATCACCACCGCGGCGAGGGCCAGCACGGTCAGCACGGCGATGAGCGGGCCGGGGAGCTGGACCTTGGGCGACCGGAAGCCGATCCAGACCCAGGAACGGCTGGCCATCCACACGACGAAGCGACCCACGAACTTCACGCCGTTGATCTCGAAGCCGTCGGCGTGAGCCGTCGCTCGCGTGAAGGTCTCGGAGGTCGAGGCCAGCTCGCCGTGGCGGGACAGGTTGCGGAGCCACCACCAGGCTCCCACGACCAGGGCCAGGGTGCCGGCCCTCACGAGACCGATGGTGACCGCTCGCCGGTGAGGGGAGCCGGCGAACCAGGCCAGGGCGTAGGCGCCGATCACCCACGGCACGAGGGTCAGGGCGAAGGCCTTGGTCAGCAAGGCGAGACCCAGCGTGGCCCCGACCATCAGGTCGGTCCACGCCGAGCGACGGCCGCGGGCCACACCGGCCAGAAGGGCAGCGAGAACGGCGGCCAGCAACGTCAACAGGTTGTCGTTGTTGAGCGTCGATCCGATGTGGGTGAGCTGCGGGAGACCGAGCGGCAGCACCGAGGCCGTGAGCGCGGCGCGATGCCCTGCTCCCATGCGCTTCGCCGTCAACCAGGCCAGCGCCGGCAGCGGGCAGACGAGCAGCGCGTTGAGCAACCGGAGGAACGCCAGCTCACGGTCGAGCGGCGGCGGGCGCGTTCCCGGGACGACGAACCGCTCCACACGCAGGGCCAGGGCCATCGCCTTGTAGTAGAGCGGGGGGTGTTGGGGCTGCTGGTTGTAGACGAAGGGCGCTCCGGCCAGGTGGGCGTCGCTGGGCGTAGCTCGGGCGCCGGGATCCGGGTCGGTGCCCCCCAGGTCCCAAACGTCGGGACGGCCGGCGCGAGGAGGTGCTGCATCAGCTGAGAACTTGGGCCAGTCGGCGTCGCGCGCGATCAGGTACGGGTCGCGCGACAGCCCGACGGCGCGCCCGACGAAGCGCCCGTCGAACTGCGGATAGGGATAATCCTCGGCCAGGAACAGCACCAGGTCGAGGTGAGCTGGTTCGTCCGGCGCTCGGAAGCGGGGCACGGCCACCGACCAGAAGCCGAGGATCAGCGCGAACAGGATGGTCACCGCAGCGACCTCGGACGGGATGCCGTGACGCGAGAGCAGGGCTCGGCCCGGCAGCCTGTCGGTCCACCGCCCGGTCAGGTCGACGGCGCGAGGTTCCCCGTCCGGCGTGTCCTGGCGCTCGGTTCGGGGGGTCGGGCTGGTCATCGCTCAGCCACCGCCCTCGCGTGCTCGCGCTCTCCCTCGTCGAGCACGTGGGCGGATCGAGCCAGGTCGAGCGCCACCAGGGACACGACCCAGAGCGCGACTATGGCTGTTCCCCTCCGACGACTCGTGCGATCCGAGCCGCCTCGCAGGTGGATCCCGAACCCCACCATCGCCGCCAGGCCAACAGCCACCCCGCTGGCCATCGCGACGTTGAGCGGCCCGGTTCCGTCGGTCAGCAGGGCCAGCGACGGGGCGTGCAGCACCGCCACCCGCTCGGCTCGCACCGGGCTGGTCCACGGCAAGGCGGCCAGACCCACGCCCGTGACGACCACCAGGCCGGCCGTCGCCCAGGCTGCGGCGACCACCCGATCGGCGCGGAGGAGGATGGCCACCATCCCGAGGCCCACCACCGGTGGTAGAGCGATCTCGGCGTAACGGCCGTAGACGAAGTGGTCGGCCCGGGTGCCGGCCAGCGCGAGGAACACCACCGAGGCGAGGAGGAGCCCCCCCAGGAGGACGACGGCCGACCGGACGACGGTGGCAGCAGCCACCTCCCCCGGCGACCCGGGCCCCGGGCGTCTGGCCCGGCGCCTGGTCTCGGCGACGGCGACCGCGACGGCCACGACGAGGGGAACCCCACCGGACACGACGAGCTGCCAGAGGTGCCCGATCCCCCGCCCGGCCACATCGCCCCACCTGGACGGGTCGCCGACGAGCGAGAGGGCTCCGCCCTCGTCTGACTGTGGCTCGGCCACGCTCGCCCACCGCACGGCGACCATCCACCGGTCGATGAGGCCGACGACGATCAGCCCGACCCCGAGCGCAGCGGCGGTGACGATCACCCGTCGACGATCTCCCTCCGGCCGGCGAGCCAGGTCCACGAGCAGCCACGCCGCCGGCACGAGGCAGACCACGAGGCGGTCGTGGGTCGCGTAAAGGCCCAGCGTGGTCGCCACGAACCACACCGACGGCCGGCCATCGCGCGCCGATGCGTGCACGGTGAGGAGCCAGGCCGGGACGAGGGCCAGCAGCAGCGGCTCGGACAGGGCGAAGCCTCCGTACACCCATACGACGGGTTGCAGGGCAGCCACTAGGGCGCCGAGCGACGCCTGCCAGGCGTTGGCCTGGGTCACCCGGACGAGCAATGCCCGCACCAGGGGGTACACCGCAGCGAGCAGCACGGCGTTGACGACGGTGACCACACCGAACCGGGTGGACGGAGCCAGCGGCAGGGCCTCGACAGGCGCGAGGAGCAGGCTGTAACCCCATCGGTAGTAGGGCAGGTCGTTCAGCAGGGGCGGCGACCCACCGGTGAAGACCTGAGCGCCACGGAGGTACGCGACCTCGTCGGTCAGCCACGGTCCGCGGACCCGACCCTGTAGCCGCACGTGGATCGCCACCAGCGCTGCCGTCACCGCCCCCACGGCCCGAGCCGATCCCAGCGACCAACCACGGCTCGGCCCGGCGGCCTCTCCGGCGGCGGCCGTGGCACCAGGCGGAGCCACATCGGTCCTGAGCGAGGGTTTCACCGGCCTGCCTCCCTCCGCCTGTGGACAGGGCTTGGGTGATCCAGTCCGCTGGCCTGGGCGACGCTCGGTGCGGGGCCACGTCGCAGGGGAACCGTACCAGCGGCCGGCCCACGGTCATCGGATCCGGGCCCACCGGCCGCGGCGGGATCGGCGGGATCGGCGCCACCCGTCATCGGTCACCCACGAAGCCGAGACGGGGAGGTACGGGGCTGTCGACCAGCGGACGTGGGGTCAGCTCGAAGATGCGGGTCAGGCGCCCCCGATAGGTCAGCTCGTGGGCCATCGTGAGCCCGGGCCACGGGCCGTCCTCGGTGACCAGGAGCGACAGCTGGGGATGGATCTGCTCCGCCAAGAACTCGTCGATCACCAGGTAATCGACGCCGTGACGGCGGGCGAACCGCACCGTCTCGTCGATTGAGCCGAACGGCAGCGCCACCGCCGTGCGCGACGCGTAGAACTTGGTCACCAGGCTCCGGGTCATGATGCGACTGTCCTCGGGGGTGTGGGCCTCGATCCACTCCCCCGCCCGTTGGTGCTCGACGGGTTCGCGGTTGTCGAGGACCCCCCCGGTGCGGGGAACGTCGATGAGGACGGGCAACGCGAGCAGGACGACGGCGCCGTAGGAGGCGCGCCTCAGCCACGAAGGCGGGAGGCGGACGAGGCCCACCCCGGCCAACACGCACAGCGCACCGGTGGCAGGGATGAGGTACCGGGCCTGGACGAAGAAGCCGAGGCAGGTCGCGGTGGCCACGGCCACCACCCCGATCAGCATCACCGAGGCGCCCTCCCGTCGGGTGCGCCAGGCCGCCCAGAGCGCGAGCGCGATGAGGGGAAGCGGGAGCATGGCCCACCGGGGGAAGGGGGTGGGACCCGAGGCCCGCGGGTCGATGTACTGCGAGCGCAGCTTGCCGGCGTTGCTCGCCACGATCTCGGCGTAGCCACCGGGGTCCTGGCGAGCCAGGCCGGCCAGCGACGTCGAGCGGTCGACGAGGTCGAGACCGCCGGTGTCGAGCTCGTACAGCTGCTCGTCTCGGGCACGACGATCGCCCCTGGCCACGGCCTGCCACGCTTCGATGTTGGCGTCTCGGCTCTTGGCGGTCATCTCCCACCGACCGGTGTGGCTGTGGAGGAAGGTCAGGTACGGCGCCATGCAGGCCGCCACGACGACCAGGATCATCGCAGCCGGCGCGAGCTGGCGAGCCAGGCGGCGGGGAGACAGCGTCCGGCGGCGCACATCGGCGAGCACGCCGGTCGACACCGCGGCCACGCCCACCATGACCAGCACCAGGAACAGGCCCTCGGGGCGCGTCAGGTAGAGCGCACCGGCCGAGAGACCGGCGAGGCCCGCGGTACCCCACACCCCGGCCCCGCGCCTCGTCGGCAGCGTCGAGACCAGCCAGAGGCCAGTCAGCAGGAGGGTGAGGAAGATCGACTCCGAGCCACCTCCGTCGCGGACCGGGACCGACGAGATGCCCGGCGCCAGGGCCCCGATCCAGCACGCCGCCAGCCCGGCCCGGTCACCACCCAGGCGCCGGGCCAAGGCTGCCAAGGGGAGCAGGGCAAGGAACGAGAACGTCAGGTTGACGAAGGCGAGGGCGAACAGCGGGCTGCCCGTCGCCTTCCATGTCGCGCCCAGCAGCACCGGCGCCACCGGGGGGAAGTGGAGCTCGGGGAACCCACCGTCTCGAGCGAAGCCCTGGCCGTCGACGAGGTTGCGCCCGGAGTCCATGTACACGCTGGCGTCGTTGGTGATGACGTTGTCGCCCACCGCCAGCCCGATTCGAAGAGCCAGGCCGAGCGCCAGCGGGACTAGCAGCAGGAAGGCGTAGCGGCGGGCCCCGGACCGCGGCGGGCTCGGGTGCGAGCTCAGAGCGATCTTCGTTGCCCCGCCGGGTCGTAGCCGTCGCACCCGCTCGGCGGGATCGAGCGTGGGGGTGAGGACGGGAGCGCCGACGGCGACGGTCACCTCACCCACCACCCAAGTCTGGCCGTCGCCGTCGCGGCCCGACAATCAAGCCACCCGGTGAGGCGACCCCCCTTGCCATTCGAGTCCTCGTCATTCGGCTCGCAGGTGGGTGACATCGCCCACGGCGAGAGCTCGCCGGGCTCCCTCGTCGGTCAGCAAGACGAGCTGGCCGGTGGCGGTCACGTCGACGGCTTGTCCCACAACCTCGTCGGGCCCGAGATCGACGCGCACCCGCCGACCCAGTGTGGCCGAGCGGGACCGCCACGCGGCCCACAGCTCCTCGTTGCGGGCCGGGTCGACGGCACACCCGTACCATCGATCGAGGCGCTGCAACCAGGCGACCACCAGCTCCTCGCGCCCGACATGTCGGTCCCCTGAGGTCACCTCGTCGCAGGCGATGGCGATGGGGTCGAGATCGGGGCTGCGCCCGGCGGCGGTGACGTTGAGCCCCATGCCCACCACCACCGGGACGCGGACCGCCGGACCCGGAGCCCGCCAGCCGGAGGCGACGTCGGCCCCGGGTGGCCAGACGACCTCGGCCAGGATGCCGGCCAGCTTCCGGTCGGGTCCGCCGTCGTCGGATGTGACCACCAGGTCGTTGGGCCACTTGATCCCCGGGGCCGCCCCGCACGTCGCCTCCACCGCCTCCGCGGCGGCCACCGCCACCGCCGGCGTCACCAGCTCGACCGCCGGCGCGGGCGGGCGCAGCAGCACCGAGACGAGGACAGCAGCCTCGGGCGGCGCACTCCAGGTCCGTCCTCGCCGGCCCCGACCGGCGGTCTGGTGGTCGGCCCCGAGCACGACACCCTCGGCGCCCGCGTCGACGGCCAGGTCGAGGAGATCGGCGTTGGTGGATGCGGTCTGCGCCACCCACGACACCTCGCCGAAGCGGGTGTCCACCAGCGCGGCGCGGACCCCGCTGACGTCGAACCCGACAGCCCCGCTCACCCGCCGTCGGCCAGGGCGTGCTCCACGGCTGCGACGCTAGGCCGGCGCCGTCCTCGCCCCGGACGTGCTGGCCCGACCCCTCGTCTGTCGCCTAGGAAGTCAGCCGTGCTGTCGAAGATCCTGATCGCCAACCGGGGTGAGATCGCCGTCCGGGTGATCCGGGCCTGCCAGGAGCTCGGCATCTCCACCGTGGCCGTGTACTCCGAGCTCGACCGCGACGCCCTCCACGTCCGGCTGGCCGACGAGGCCCACGCCCTCGGGGGCCAGACGGCGGCCGAGAGCTACCTGAACACCGAGCGGATCCTCGAGGTGATCGCAGCCAGCGGCGCCGACGGTGTCCATCCGGGCTACGGCTTCTTCTCCGAGAACACCGACTTCGCCCGGGCCATCACCGACCGGGGCGTCACCTTCATCGGCCCGCCGCCCGAGGCCATCGAGGTCATGGGCGACAAGGTGTCGAGCCGCATCGCCGCCCAGGCCGCCGGGGTGGCCGGCGTGCCCGGTACCACCGAGTTCCTGAGCTCGGCCACCGAGGTCGTGGCCTTCGGCGAGGAGCACGGCTGGCCCGTCGCCGTCAAAGCCGCGTTCGGCGGTGGCGGACGGGGCATGCGGGTGGTCGGCGCCGCCGCGGAGGCTGAGGCAGCCCTGGAGTCGGCCCAGTCCGAGGCCAAGAACGGCTTCGGTCGCGACGAGTGCTACGTCGAGCGGTACCTCATGTGGCCTCGCCACGTCGAGATGCAGATCATCGCCGACACCCACGGCAACGTGGTCTGGGTCGGCGAGCGCGACTGCTCGGCCCAGCGGCGCCACCAGAAGCTGGTCGAGGAGTCTCCCGCTCCCAACTTCGACGCCGACACCCGTCAGGCGATGGGTGAGGCCGCGGTGAAGGTGGCGCGGGCCTGCGGCTACGTGAACGCCGGCACCGTGGAGTTCCTCTACCAGGAGGGAGAGTTCTGGTTCCTCGAGATGAACACCCGGCTCCAGGTCGAGCATCCCGTCACCGAGCTGGTGTCGGGCATCGACCTGGTCCGCGAGCAGATCCGGGTGGCGTCGGGCGAGCCGCTCAGCTTCACCCAGGACGAGATCGACCTTCGGGGCCACGCCATCGAGGTGCGGGTCAACGCCGAGGATCCCGCCGGTGGTCGCTTCCTGCCAAGCCCCGGTCGCATCAACGTCCTGGAGGTGCCCCAGGGGTTCGGGGTGCGGTGGGACGGCGGCTACGCCGCCGGCGACGAGGTCAGCCAGTACTACGACAACCTGGTCGGCAAGCTCGTCGTCTGGGGCTCGGATCGTGACACGGCGATCGGCCGGATGCTGCGGGCGATCCGGGAGATGCGCGTCGAGGGGATCGCCACCACCCTCCCGGCGCACCTGGCCATCCTGGGCCACGCCGACTTCCGCGCCGCCACGCACTCGACGAAGTGGGTGGAGGAGACCCTCGACCTCTCCGGCGTCGGCGCCCCGCAGACCGTCGCCGCGAGTCCCGAGGGCGACGAGCCGGACGAGAAGGTTCGGCGCGACGTCGACGTCGAGGTGAACGGCAAGCGCTTCTCGGTGGCCATGTGGGTGCCGGCCTCGGCCCTGGCTCCCTCCGCCGGCGCGGGGACCGGCACCGGGGCCGGGATCCGGCCGCGGCGCAAGGGGGCGACGAGCGGCGCCAAGGCGGCGGCTGGTTCCGGGTCGGTCACCGTTCCCATGCAGGGCACCATCGTCAAGGTCACCGTGGCCGTGGGCGACGAGGTCGTGATGGGCGAGACGGTCTGCCTGCTGGAGGCCATGAAGATGGAGAACGCCATCACCGCCGACCGCGACGGCACGGTGTCCGAGGTCAAGGTGGCCGACGGCCAACCCGTCTCCGCCGGCGACGTCGTCCTCGTCATCACCTAGCGCTTCTGGCGTACCTCCTGCACGTCCTCGGTGCACCAGGTACGCCAGAACGACGAAATCCGGGCTGCGCGCATGCATCGCCGGTGCGGCGGGCAGGTTCCGCCGGCCGCGCGATCGCGATCCCCTTCCCCCGCCATGCCGGAAACGGCGTACCTCCTGCACGTCCTCGGTGCACCAGGTACGCCAGAAGGAAGAGATCGCGATGGAGATCTTTCGGCTGGCGGCCGATCAGCACTCGACGTTCGCCCGAGACCAGGCCCGAGCCGCTGGGGTTACCGACCGGCAACTGAGCGGCATGGCCGAGCGGGGAGTCGTGGAGCTCTGCGCACCCGGCGTGTTCCGGGTGTGCGGGTCCCGCAGGACCTGGCGACAGCGGCTCATGGCTGCCACGTTGAGCGTCCCCGGGGCGATGGCGTCACATCGGGCGGCGGCCCGGATGTGGGGCTTGGATGGCTTCGACCGCGCTCCGGGCGAGGTCGTGGTCGAGCGCTGGCACCGACGCCGCGGCTGTCTGGTCGATGTCATCGTCCACGAAAGCAAGGACCTGAAGGCCTGCGACCTCGACGAGCGGGACGGCATCCCCTGCACCTCCCTGGTCCGGACGCTCGTCGACCTGCCCGCCGTCGTACGGGCCGGGCCAGCCGCCGCGGCGCTCGACGAGGCCCACCGTCACGATGTCGAGATGCTGCGACGAGTCCAGGCTCGCCACCTCGAGGTGGCTCGTCGGGGGCGAAACGGAACGACGCTCCTTCGCCTGCTCCTTGCCGAGCGGGGCTTGGGCGACCTCGTCGACAGCGGCTTCGAGCGCAAGGCCCTGCGGCTCATCGAAGGGAGCACCCTGCCCCGCCCGGTGACCCAGCACCATGTGGTCGACGGCAGCTTCGAATGCTGGCTCGACCTGGCGTGGCCAGCGCACATGGTGGGTGTCGAGTGCGACAGCCTCCAGCACCACCTCAACGAGCGTGCCTTCCGGTGGGAGAGGAAGCGTCGTCGCCACCTCAACCGCCTGGGGTGGACGATCCTCGAGTTCACCTACCGAGAGGTCACGAGACAGGGGCCGATGGTCCTGCGCGAGCTCGCCCACCACCTCACCTGAGGGCCGGCCCCGTTTCTCCCGTTCTGGCGTACCTCCTGGACCTCCTCGGTGCACCAGGTACGCCAGAACCCAAGGGATCAGCGGGCTCGGACCACCACGGTTCCCGCAGCGCGGTCGGGGATGCTGCGGCGGAGGGGGTCGAACATCGCCACCGCGTAGAGGACGATGCTCACCACCTTGGCCAACGGGTGGGGCACGACTGCCACCACGCTGGGGAGGGCGATGCGTATGGCCGACTCCCACCACAGCGGGCAGCGCCCGTTGGCCACTCGGGCCACCCGCACCCCGAGGGCCAGCTTGCCGAGCGTCTGGCCCCAGAGGGTGACGCAGATGGTCTCATACAGCACGGCCAAGGCCAGCGGCGGCCCCCAGAACAGCACCTGGGCTCGGGGGTCGGCGGCGGCGGTGGCGTCGTCGCCGGCCGAGTCGCCGCTGGTGGCGATGAGCACGACCACGCTGGCCACCGCCACGTACGGGACGCCGACCACCAGGAGGTCGATCAGCCGCGCCAGCCAGCGACTGCCGATCGACGCGAGGGAGTTGGTGCCCGAAGCCGGGAACGAGTCGGGGCCGTCGGGCATCCGCGCCTCCGAAGGCGGGTGCCACTCGTCGATGTCGGCGCGGGCCACGTCGCTACTCGGCCGCGTCGGCCAGCGACTCGGACAGGGCAGGGTGGACCAGCAGACTCTCGACGATGTCGGTCACCCGCAGCCCGGCGGTCACGGCCAGGGCCAACACGGAGATGAGCTCGGCGGCGTGCTGGCCCACGATCGAACCGCCCAGCACCACCCCGGTGGCCGGGTCGGAGATGATCTTCACGAAGCCGCGAGGATCGTCGTTGATGAGAGCCTTGGCCGACGCCGTGAACGGCACCTTGGTGACCCGGACCTTGCGACCGAGGGAGAAGGCATCGGCCTCGGCCAGGCCCACATCGGCGATCTCGGGGTCGGTGAAGATGGCCGAGGCAGCCTTGTCGTAGTCGAGGTGGCGGTGCGGGCCCTGGTGGAGGCCCAACGCGTGCTCGGCGATCTTGCGGCCCTGCATCGACGCCACCGACGAAAGGGGCAGCTTCCCCGACAGGTCACCGGCGGCGTAGATGTGGGGCACCGACGACCGGCAGTTGTGGTCGATGACTACGTAGCCGCTGTCGGCCTTCACCCCGGCGTCGTCGAGACCGAGCTCCTCGGAGTTGGGGATCGACCCGATGCACAGCAGGGCGTGGCTGCCCTGGGCCACCCGACCGTCGTCGCAACGTACGGCCACCCCCTCGTCGGTCACGTCGATCCCCTCGGCCCGGGCTCCCTTGAACAGCCGCACCCCGCGTCGCAGGAAGTCATCCTCCAGGGCGGCGGCCACCTCGGCATCCTTCGCCGGCAACACCTGCTGACGACTCACGATGAGCGTCACACCGCAGCCGAAGGCCGAGAACATGTGCACGAACTCGACACCGGTGACCCCCGACCCGATCACCACCAGGTGCTCGGGCAGGCTCGGCGGCGGGTAGGCCTGGCGGGTCGTCAGCACCTTCTCACCATCGACGGCGGCGAAGTCCGGGATTCGGGGCCGACTGCCGGTGGACAACACGATGGTGTCGGCCTCGACCACCGATGACTCACCGCCGTCGCTCGGTGTGGCCTCCACCCGGTGGGCGTCGAGCAGTCGCCCGGTACCGGCGATGATGCGCACGCCCTGGTTGGCCAGCAAGCCCGACACCGACCGCTCGAGCTGGGCCTCGATGCGGTCGATGCGAGACCGAAGGGCATCGAGGTCGAGGCCCGGCTGCACCGGGTCTAGCCCCATCCCCGCCGCCCGACGAAGCTCCTCCATGGCCCCACCGGTGGCGATCATCGCCTTGGACGGGATGCAGTCGCGCAGATGGGCGGCCCCACCGACCACGTCGCGCTCGATGAGGGTGACCTCTGCTCCCAGCCGGGCCGCGGTGGTGGCGGCCTGGTTGCCAGCCGGACCTCCCCCGACGACGACGAAGCGATGGGCCATGGGGGGCGAGGCTACCGAGGCGCCGACTCATCTCTCGGCGGCGATCGATGCCGGGACAGCCGTCGGGTCCGCCGTCGGGTCCGCCGTCGGCTTCAGCCTCCCAGGCTCAGCAGAAGCCGAGGGTGTCGAGGGCGGTGGTCAGGTCGGCCGCGGCGGACTGGACCTCCGGATCGGCGAACGGGTCACGCTCCGCCGCCAGGGCCCGCTGCATGGCGACGCGCTGGCGTCGCATGGCCGACACCACCTCGGGTCGGTCCAGCTCGGGGAACCCGAGCACCGTGGTGCGGTCGAGGACCGAGATGATCGCCCGCGCGCTGCTGGCGGTGGCCGGATCGGGAGCTGGGCCGGCCGTCGGCTGCGCCCCGCTGCCCGACGTCCGGTCCGTCACCAACGGGGGCAGGCTCACGCCCGGCCCGGGCTCGCTTTCGAAGGGCTCGAGGAGGAACCCGGCAGCTCGCAGGTTCGAGCAGGCCGTGTCGAACGTGTCGTAGCTCGCATCGAACGGAGACGACGAGTACCGAGAGTCGTTCTCCTCGGCCTGGCGGACGATCCGAGACCGGGCCTCGTCGCGCTGGCCCCACCCCCAGGTGCCCAGGGCCGCCCCGAGCACCAGGCAGACCAGGGCACCCGCTGAGAGCAGCCGGTTCACCGGCCCGGCTCGATGCGTCGCCGCACTGGGTGCTCAGACACCAGCCCAATGTAGGACCCGTTCGCAGCCCATCGGCGGCGGCGCCGATCGCCCGGGACCTCCCGTCACGCTGTCGGTCGCCGGCCGAGCCCGCACCTACTCGAAGGTCGGGTGGCGCTTGTCGAGGAACGCGCTCACGCCCTCGCGAGCGTCTTCGGTCTGGGTGGCGGCGGCCATGACCTCGACGGCCAGCGCATAGGCGTCGGCCTGGGGTCGGCCGATCTGGGCGTAGAACGTCTGCTTGCCGAGCCCCTTGGACCGCCGGCCGCCCCGGGTGGCCAGGCCCAGCAGGGCCCCGACCGCGGCATCCAGCTCGTCGTCAGGGACGCAGCGGTTGACGAGGCCCCACGCCTCGGCCGTCGCGGCGTCGATCACCTCGCCGGTGAGAGCCAGCTCGAGGGCGCGCTTGGTCCCCACCGATCGAGCGACGGCGACTGCCGGCGTATGGCAGAACAGGCCGCCGCGGCCACCTGGCAGGGCGAAGCCGGCCGACTCGCCAGCGACGGCGAGATCGCAGGAGGCCACGAGCTGGCAGCCCGCGGCTGTGGCGAGGGCGTGGACTCGGGCGATGACCACCTGCGGGATGCTCTGGATCGTCTCCATCAGGTCGGTGCAGGTGCGGAAGAGGTGCCTGGCCGCATCGAGGTCGACCTCGACCATGTCGGCGAAGTCGTGGCCGGCGGAGAACACGGGACCCTCGGCTCGCAGGATCACGCCGCGGGCCTCGCTGCGGCCGGTGTCGGCCAGGGCGGCGGTGAGGGCCTCGAGCACGTCGAGGGCGAGCACGTTGCGCCGCTCGGGCCGGGTCAGGGTGATGGTGACGGTGTCACCGGCCCGGGTCAGGTCGAAGGCATCCACCGCGCCACGGTCCCACCCGGTGTCGTGAGGGTCAAGGCGCGATGGTCAGTCATCGAAAAGGCCCGGCGGCGACGCTCAGGGCGTACCCTGGCCCGGCCGACAGAGGAGTCATCGTGGCCGCCACCGCAGTTCCCGCCCCTACGCTCACGCGCCTCAGCGCCGACTCCACCCGCGTGTCCGCGTTGCGGGTAGCGGCGGTGGCGTCGCTCGGGGTCGGTGCCATCCACGCCGCCGCCATCGGCGTCCACAGCGAGCACCGGTCGGCCGTAATCGCCTTCACCGCGCTGGCGGGCGCCCAGCTGGCGTGGGGCGCCCTCGCCCTAACGCGAGCGGGACGAGCCGTGGCTGCGGTGGGCATCGCCGTGCAGGCCGCTTCGATCGGCGGGTGGCTGTTGGCCAAGACCGTCGGCATCGGCTTCGTGGCCGGCCTCGATGCCGTCGAGAACGTCCAGGTGGCCGACGGAGCCGCCGCCGCATTGGCCGCCGTCGCTCTGCTCCTGGCCGGACGAGAGCTCGTCATGCCCGGCACGGTCGGCGCGTCGTCTCCGTCACGCCGCCTCGGGGTGACCCACGGGGCGCTCGCGGTCGTGGTGGCCGCTGCTTCTGTGACCGCCATGGTGTCGGCGGGCTCCCACGCCCACGTCGAGTCCGGCGCAGGAGGTCACGGACAAGGCGGCGACGCCTCTGCGTCCGGGGGCGATGACGAGTCCGCCGCGGGAGGCCACGGCGGCCACTCCGCCGAAGCCAGCGGCGCGGATGACCCCCACGGCACCGAGAGCGCTCAGGCCGACGGGGCGGGCGACGCCAGCCAAGCCCACGACGGCGCTCCTGCGGCGGTCGTTGCCCCCAAGCCCTACGACCCGAGCATGCCAATCGACCTGGGTGGCGTCGAGGGGGTCACGCCTCAGCAGCAGGCTGCGGCCGAGAACCTCATCGCCATCACCCTGGCCCGCCTGCCCCAGTTCGCCGATCCCGCTGCGGCTGAGGCGGTCGGCTTTCGGTCGATCGGCGACGGCTTCACCGGGTTCGAGCATCTCATCAAGTGGGATTACCTGAGCGACGGGCGCACCCTCGATCCCGACTACCCCGAAGCGCTGGTCTACGACACACGCGGCGGGGGCCGCACGCTGGTGTCGGTCATGTTCCTGCTCGAGGCAGGCGCCACGCTCGAGACCGTGCCCGAGCTCGGCGGCCCGCTCACCCAGTGGCACATCCACGACGACCTCTGCTTCTCCACGGGGCCGAACCCTCAGGTGCGAGGCATCACCACCGTTGGCGGGGCGTGCCAGGCGCCGCTGCAGAAGTTCACGCCGGTCCCGATGATCCACGTCTGGATCATCCGACACGAGTGCGGTCCGTTCTCTGCCCTCGAGGGAGTCGGTGCGGGCCAGATCCAAGAGGGCGAGGAGCGCCTCTGCGATGCGGCCCACGGCGGCTGACGCGCGACGTCACGATGGCGACTGAGCCGTCGGGCACGACGCGATCGGTGGAGCCGGCCCGCCTCCGTTCGCACCGGCCCGACGAGCGAGGTTCCTACGGTTCAGAGGTGCAGCCCGATCGCCACGTCCATTGGGACGGTTGCGTCAACGGGCGCGACCTGGGGGGGCTGCCGACCGGTGACGGGCGCCAGACCCGCTGGGGGGCTCGTCAGGTGATGTTTGCGCTGTTCACGGCGAGTCATGGGCGTCGCTCGCAAGGACGCAGGACGAAGGCATAGCCGTAGCTACGTCGAGGACGAGGACGCCGCGAGCGGCGTTCCTGGCCGTCGTGACAGCGAGTGGACGTCGTCTGACACGGCACTAACGGGGGCCCGATACCCGGGTGAGGGTCAGCTCGTCGAGGTCGACCCGCCATGCGTCGGGGAAGGCCAGGCGGCACCAGAAGCCGTAGGCGTCGAAGGGCAACGGGAACAGAGCCTCGAGCCGGAGCGACAGGCTCAGTCCGTGACCCACGACGACGACCTCCCCGGGTCTCGACGCCCTCCGCTGGTCGTCGATGGCAGCCTCGACCCGCGCCGCCACCTCCTTGTGGGGCTCCCAGCCGTCGAGCTCCTCGCCGCTCAGGTACCGATGGGCTGCGGCCCGGTACCCCTCACCGACCCAGGGACGGTGAACCTCCACCAAACGGTCGTCGATCACGACTTCGAGGCCGACTCGCGCCGCGAAGGCCGATGCGGTCGCCGCCGCCTTCGGCTCGGGGCTCGACACCAAGCTCACGACGTCGCCGAGACTGGCGTGGAGGGCGAGCTCGGCTGCTGCGGCTCGGGCCGCCGGTCCCAGCGTCCACTCCGACGGCTGGCGATCGGTGTCGGCCAGCGCCATGGCGTGGCGCACGAGGACCTCGGTCCCGATCACGTCCACCCACGGTACCGAGGTTCGTCGTTCTGGCGTACCTCCTGCACCCGGGCGGTGCATCAGGTACGCCAGAACCGGGCTTTAGGGTGCCGGGGATGGTCGGGCTCACCGGTCCGAGCCGGGCTGACGCCGAGGCCCTGGACGCGTCGAACCCGCTGGCCGGCTTCCGGGAGCGGTTCGTGGGGCTGGACGACAGGCCCTACCTACTGGGCCACTCGCTCGGACCGCTGTCCCGGCGCACCCGCGATCGGCTGGCGCAGCTCACCGACGACGGGTGGGGCGGCCGCAGGGCGCAGGGGTGGTCGGAGTGGCTCGACCTGCCCACCGGCGTCGGTGATCGGCTCGGGGCGCTCATCGGGGCGGCGCCCGGACAGGTCGCGCTCGGCGATTCGACGAGCGTCCAGCTCTACAAGCTGACCGCCGCCGCGGTGGCGGCCCGTCCCCACGCCGAGGCGGTCGCCGTGGCCGCCGACGAGTTCGCCACCGACCGCTACGTGGTCGCCGGCGTGGCCGACTCGCACCGCCGGGAGGTGCGCACCGTGGCCACCGACGGGCCGGACGGTCCGATCACCGCAGACACGGTCGACGAGGCCTGCGCGGACGGCGCTGTCGCTCTGGTGGTCGCGTCGCTGGTGCGCTTCCGGACCGGTGCCATGGCCGACCTCAACAGCGTCACCGAGGCCGCCCACCGCCGCGGTGCGCTGATGCTGTGGGATCTCTCACACGCCGTCGGCGCCGTACCCATCGAGCTCGACGGGGCCGGTGCCGACCTGGCCGTGGGCTCCACGTACAAGTACCTGAACGCCGGACCCGGAGCACCCGCCTTCGCCTACCGGGCGTCGCGCCACGCCGGCGACCTGCCCCAGCCGATCCACGGCTGGTTCGGCCATGCCGACCAGTTCGAGATGGGCGACGCCTACCGCCCTCACGGTGACGCTCGCCAGCTCGTCGTCGGCACGCCTCCGGTCGCGGGCCTGATCGCCGTCGACGAGGGACTGGCCCTGCACGAGGAGGCCGGGATCGGCGCCCTTCGGCGAGCCTCGCTGGCCCAGACCGACTTCGCCATCGACCATGCCGAGGCTGTCCTGGCTCCACTTAGGGTCGCAGTCGCCACCCCTCGCGCCGCCGTTCGCCGGGGCTCCCACGTGGCCCTCCGCCACCCTGGCGCCGCCGCGCTGGTCGAGCACCTGCTCGCCGAGGGCGTCGTCGTCGACCACCGCCGGCCCGACGTCATCCGCCTGGCCGCCGCTCCCCTCCACACCCGCTTCGTCGACCTCTGGGACGCCACCGAAGCTCTCCGCACCCTGCTCAGCCGCTGACCCCGACACGGTCTCCTCGGGCACCTTCGTCCTGACGCGGCTGCGCCGTTGGGCCCGGCCGAGGGGCGCCCGTAACCTTGGCCCGTGACCGACGAGCCGACCCTCGACGACTGGCGCGACGCGGCGACGGCCGAGCTCAAGGGGCGCAGCGCCGAGGACCTGGTGCGGACACGACCCGAGGGGATCGACGTCAAGGCCCTCTACACCGACGCCGACCTGGGGGGCACCGAGGCCGACACTCTCCCTGGCTTCGCCCCCTTCACCCGGGGGGTGCGGGCCACCATGTACGCCAACCGGCCGTGGACCATCCGCCAGTACGCCGGGTTCTCGACCGCCGAGGAGTCCAACGCCTTCTACCGGCGCAACTTGGCCGCCGGCCAGCAGGGGGTGTCGGTCGCCTTCGACCTGGCTACCCACCGGGGCTACGACTCCGACCACCCCCGGGTCGAGGGCGACGTGGGCAAGGCCGGGGTGGCCATCGATTCGGTGGAGGACATGAAGATCCTCTTCGACGGCATCCCGCTGGAGACGATGTCGGTGTCGATGACGATGAACGGCGCCGTGCTGCCATGCCTGGCCAGCTTCATCGTCGCCGGCGAGGAACAGGGGGTCGACCGCAGCCTGCTCTCGGGGACCATCCAGAACGACATCCTCAAGGAGTTCATGGTCCGCAACACCTACATCTACCCGCCCGAGCCGAGCATGCGGATCGTGGCCGACATCATCGAGCACACGTCGGATCACATGCCTCGGTTCAACTCGATCTCCATCTCCGGTTACCACATGCAAGAGGCGGGCGCGACAGCGGACCAGGAGCTGGCCTTCACCATCGCCGACGGCCTGGAGTACGTGCGCTTCGCCCTCGACCGCGGCCTCGATGTCGATCGCTTCGCCGGGCGCCTCAGCTTCTTCTTCGCCATCGGCATGGATTTCTTCATGGAGGTCGCCAAGCTGCGGGCCGCCCGCCTGCTCTGGCACGAGGTCATGAGCCAGTTCGAGCCCAAGAGCGAGAAGTCACTCATGCTGCGCACCCACTGCCAGACCTCAGGCGTGTCGCTCACCGCGCTCGACCCCTACAACAACGTGATCCGCACCACCGTCGAGGCCCTGGCCGCGGTGCTGGGTGGCACCCAGAGCCTGCACACCAACGCCTTCGACGAGGCCCTCGGCCTGCCCACCGAGATCAGCGCCCGCATCGCCCGCAACACCCAGCTCGTGTTGCAGGAGGAGACCGGCGTGCCCGACGTGGTCGACCCGCTCGGGGGCTCGTACTACGTCGAGGCCCTCACCCGCGACCTGGCCGACCGGGCCCGAGCGCTCATGGCCGAGGTCGAGGCGCTGGGCGGCATGACCAAGGCCGTGGAGTCGGGGATGCCCAAGCTGCGGATCGAGGAGGCCGCGGCCCGGCGCCAGGGTCGCATCGACCGGGGCGACGAGGTGGTCGTCGGCGTGAACAAGTACGTGGTGGACGATCCCGAGCAGGTCGACGTGCTCGACATCGACAACCGGGCCGTGCTCGCCCAGCAGATCGCCAAGCTCGAGCGGGTCCGGGCCACCCGTGACACCGATGCCTGCGACAAGGCGCTGGCCGCGCTGCGAGAGGGGGCGGGCGGTGACGCCAACCTGCTCGAGCTTTGCATTGACGCCGCCCGGGCCCGCGCCACGGTGGGCGAGATGAGCGACGCCATGGAGGCGGTCTTCGGTCGCCACCGGGCCACGGTCCGTACCCTCGCAGGCGTGTACGGCCAGGGCTACGAGGGCAACGAGGGCTTCGAAGCCATCCGGACCGACGTCGAGGCCTTCGCGTCGGAGGAGGGACGCCGCCCGCGGATGCTCGTGGTGAAGATGGGCCAGGACGGTCACGACCGCGGCGCCAAGGTCATCGCCACCGCCTTCGCCGACCTGGGATTCGACGTCGACGTCGGGCCGCTGTTCCAGACCCCGGCCGAGGTGGCCAGCGATGCGGTAGAGAGCGACGTCCACGTCGTCGGCGTCTCCTCCCAGGCCGCCGCCCACAAGACCCTGGTCCCGCAGCTCATGGAGGCTCTGCGCGCCGCCGGGGCCGGCGACGTGCTCGTGGTGTGCGGCGGGGTCATCCCTCCCGGCGACCACGAGTTCCTGCGCCAGGCCGGCGTGGCCGCCACCTTCGGCCCTGGCACCAACATCCCCGCCGCCGCTGCGGAGGTCCTCGACCTCATCCGCGCCCGTCATCGGGCTTCGTAGGTGCTCGCCCATCGGCCGAAGCGGCGAACGACGCCATCGCCTCGATCGGATAGTCTGATCTGTCGATGACGACGACGGACGTGACGGCCACCGAGGCGGCCCGACGGTTCTCGGAGATCCTCGACGCCATCGAGCACCGGGGCGAGCAGTTCACGATCGTCCGCCGGGGCCGCCCAATCGCCCGACTGGCGCCGGCGCACCGGGCCAGCGGAGCCGAGGTCAAGGCCCTTCTCCGCCGACATCCGCCCGACCCGGGCTTCGCCGAGGCCGTGCGTGAGGTGCGCTCGCTCCTCGTGCTCGACGAGCGGTGGTGAGTGCGCTCCTGCTCGACACGAGCTTGCTGATCGACCTGGAACGGGGTGCCATCAGCCGCTCGGAGACCATCGGCGATGACGATGACCCCGCCATCGCCGCCATCACCCTGGCGGAGCTGCGAGTCGGCGCTCTCCTGGCCACCGGGCGAGCTCACCAGGCCCAGTCGGACTACGTCGATGACATCGCCGGTTCGGTCCCGATCCTGCCGTACGACCAGTCCGTCGCCGAGGTCCACGCTCGCCTGCTCGTCGAGGTGCGCCGGCAGGGTCGGCCTCGAGGCGCGCACGATCTCGTGATCGCAGCCACCGCCGCGGCGCACGACCGAACGATCGTCAGCGCCGACTCGAGCGCGTTCGAAGGACTGCCCGGCGTCATCACCCGCAGTCACCGCCGGTGACTGCGACCGAGGCGCCCGCCGAGCTGGCCGGTGCGGTGACCGCTGGTGACCGGCGGGCGCTGGCCCGGGCCATCACGCTGGTGGAGTCGACCCGGCCCGACCATCGAACCGAGGCCATCGACCTGGTCGAGGCGGTTCTCCCCCGCACCGGCTCGTCGGTTCGCCTGGGCGTCAGCGGGCCGCCCGGGGTCGGCAAGTCGACGTTCATCGAGGCCTTCGGCATGCACCTCATCAGCGAGGGCCACCGGGTTGCCGTCTTGGCTGTCGATCCGACGAGCAGCCGCTCGGGCGGCTCGATCCTCGGTGACAAGACCCGGATGGAGACCCTTGCCCGCCATCCCGACGCCTACGTGCGTCCCTCACCGTCCGGAGGGGAGCTGGGCGGCGTCGCTCGGCGCACCCGGGAGGCTCTGCTGGTGTGCGAGGCGGCCGGGTTCGACGTGGTGGTGGTCGAGACGGTGGGCGTCGGTCAGAGCGAGGTGGCCGTGGCCGAGCTCACCGATCTTTTCGTCCTGCTCGCCTCCCCCACCGGAGGCGACGAGCTGCAGGGCATCAAGCGGGGGATCATGGAGCTGGCCGACCTCGTTCTCGTGACCAAGGCCGACGGCGACCTGGCTCAGGCCGCGGCCAACGCCTGCGCCGACATCCGCCGGGCCCTGCGCCTCCTGCGCCCCCGCCACGCCGAGATCGCCACCCAGGCGCTGTGCATCTCGGCCACCGAGGGCTCGGGCGTGGCCGAGGTGTGGTCGCTGCTGGCCGAGGCCCGACGCACCCTGGAGGCGTCCGGCTCGCTGTCGCGCCTGCGGGCCGAGCAGGCCCGGGCCTGGCTGTGGTCGGAGCTGCGGGGATCCCTGGAGCTGCGATTGCGCACCGACGCACGCGTGGCCGCCTCGCTGCCCGCGGTCGAGGCCGAGGTGACCGCAGGGACCCTCACGCCGTCGGCCGGCGCTGCCCGCCTCCTCGACCGGTTCGGCACCTGAGCCGATCCGTGGACACCGAGGTCGACCCGGCCGACGCCGCCCCAGCGCCGCGTCGAGGCCCAGTTCCCGCCGCAGTGTGGGCGGTCACGGCGCTGTTCGGGGTGCTGCTGGTCGTCTCGTCGGTGGCGGCCCCGCTGTTCCACGCTCCTGACGAGTTCGTCCACGCCGATCTGGCCTTGGCCCTCGTCGACGATCAGCACTACCCGTCCTACGACGGGCGCCGGGTCTCGGCGTCGGTGAAGCGGGTCGCCATCCCCTACTTCGGACCCGACGCCCGCAACCCCGACAAGTCCGCCGACGCCGCTCCGTCCAAGGACGGCCGACTCGACGTCAACGCCCTGGGCGGCACCGAGGGCGACCCGGGCGGCCTCTACAACCAGCAGCCCCAGCACCCTCCGCTCTACTACCAGTCGCTGGCTCTGTTCATTCGAGCCGAGCGCAAGGTGCTCCCCGGAACCAGCCCCCCTGCGCTGGTCACCGAGATCGCCGTGCTGCGGCTGCTCAACGCTGCCTTCGTGCTTCCCCTACCGCTGGCGGCCTGGGCGGTGGCCACGCGCCTGGGTGGCGATCGGCGCGTCGGCACCACCGCGGCGGCCCTCATGCTCGCCGTACCGCAGCTCTCCCACATCGGGTCCACGATCAACAACGACAACCTGCTGACGATGCTGGCCGCGGTGCTCGCCGTGCTGCTCGCCGGCGTGGTGCGGGGCGACCGGTCGTGGCGCACCGCCGCGCTGATCGCGCTGGTGACGGGGCTGGCCCTGCTGACCAAGGCCTTCGCCCTGCTCCTGCTGCCGGGGATCGCCGTCGCCTACCTGGTGGCCGCTCGACGGGCCGGGCGCTGGTGGCCCACCCTGGCCCGGGCGACGGCGGCCGGGGCGGGGGCGGCGGTGATCAGCGGCTGGTGGTGGATCGGCAACCAGGTCCGCACCGGGTCCTTCGCCCCCAACCTCGACTCGGTCCTCGTCGGCGAGCAGCCCGGCTTCGACCCTGACATCGGCTTCTTCCTGGCCCGTTTCGGCGCCTTCTTCCCGTCACGGTTCTGGGGCTGGTTCGGCCTCTACTCGGCCCGTGTGCCCCTCTGGATCGTCGGGCTGGCCACGGCCGCGCTGATCGGTCTCGTGGTGCTCGGCATGGTCGCTCCCGTCGATCGTCTCCGACGCTCGGACCTGGTCGTCGGGTTGGTGCCGGTGGGCTGTTTCGCCGTCTTCGTGGGCCAGCACGCGTGGAGCCTCTACGCAATGAGCGGCAGGACCCCGTTCATCCAGGGCCGGTACCTGTTCCCGACCCTCGTGCCCGTCATGGTCGTGGCCGCCGCCGGCCTGGTGCGCGTCGCCCGACGGGCCGCCGCCGCCGTTGCGGTCGCGGTCGGGCTCCTACTTCACCTCGTCGGGTTCGCCACCATGCTCGACGGCTTCTGGGGCGCGCCGGCCGACGGGGTCGCCGACGAGCTGCGGGCCGTGGTCGCGTGGAGCGCCTGGCCCGGCGAGACCATCGCCGTCGGCGCCGCGCTGGGGGCCGTGGTCGTCGCCGGCGCCCTGGCGATCATCGGACTCGACCTCGTCAGCGGGCGCCGAGCACGGCCGGTCCCAGCCGGGACCTACCGGGCCGACGGGGCCGGCGCGGCGACGGGCCCGTCGCGGTCCTGAGGCGTCGCGGAGGACGGAGGAAGGCACGCAGGCGGGCCCGGCGGCTGAGGTCGCGCCGGGCCGCGGGACCTAGGGCGGCAACGACGCGCCACGCCCGGGCCGCGTCCTCAGCGGTCGCCTCCGAGGCCCCGAAGGCCACTCCGTCAGCGCTCGACGCCAGCCAGGCCAGCTCCTCGCCCGTCTCGTCGGGCAGGTCGGGCCCGACGCGCGCCACCACCTCGGGGCGGGTGTCGTCCGCGGTGACCGGGCGCGACGCAGCGACGAGCACGTCGGCCGCCTCGTCCCAGGCCCCGACGACCTGGGCCCGCGGGTGGGTGCGCCGTCGAGACCGGCGGCGGAGAGCACGACCGCCAGGGCCGAGGCTCACGGCGGTGACCAGGACCACGGCGGTGATGATGACTCCGAGGGCGAGCCACGGCCGACCGGCCTCGCCTCCGGTGGCCGCCACCGGGGGGGCCGGGGGCGTTGCCCGGCGCTGACCGGCGGGGGCCCGCTCGCGTGCTGCCGCCTCGGCCTCCTGGGTGACGGCCTGGTCGACCACGCCGCCGGCCGCCGTGGTCAGCGGGTCGGTCGTCTCGCTGCCACCTCCGGCCGGGGGACGAGGCGGGAAGGGCACCCATCCGAGGCCGTCGAGGCGGACCTCGGGCCAGACCGTGAGGCTGCTGTCGGTGACCCGCAGGGTCTCGGTTCGGCTTGCCACCGCGGTGAGGTAACCGACGGCGAGGCGCACCGGGAAGCCGTCGGCTCGGGCCAGCAGGGCGAACGCGGCCGCCAGCTGAGCGTCGTTGACGACCTCGGACCGGCCTTCGGCGCCGGCCTGGAGCTGATCCTCCACCAGGGCGGTGCGGGTGAGGCCGGTGCGGGTGGCGTCGAGGGTCAGGGCTTCGTCGGAGGCCAGAACTACAGCTCGTCCCCGGGGTAGCTGGTGAGCTACGGCGGAGCCCCCGTTGGCTACGCCTACGGCACCAACCCCGGGTGGACGGTGGGCCATTGGACCTGCCTGCTCGTGCGCACCCGCACCAAC
>Ga0136640_10000075_pt1 | contig 31746 bp, 27 predicted proteins | sample AntDrymUQ8642106_2_FD_105498 | JGI IMG/M metagenome (GOLD analysis project Ga0136640, IMG submission 105498) | Polar desert sand microbial communities from Dry Valleys, Antarctica - metaG UQ864 (21.06) | ecosystem: Environmental > Terrestrial > Soil > Desert | place: Antarctica: Dry Valley...
ACAGTGCAGTGAGGATTGCCATGCGGTCAGCCGCGCTGTCGGTTGACTCCAACCCGTCACCGGCAGTAACGGTGTGCGACACGGGCGCTGGGTGCCGGTCCGATGACGCCTGCTCCCGTCGCGCTCGGTGGCACAGGGGCAACGACGTCCGGGCGGCGGCGATCGCAGCAGCGAGGACGGGATCGGGCACGTCGACCCGCGGTCCCCGCTCGGCGCGCAACGACCAGCCCCGAGCCACGGCAGCGGCGCCGGGAAGGGAGGCGGGCCAGCCCACGTCGGCGTACCCGCTCAGGGAGCCCTCTGGCGGCTCCGCGCCGATGTCGAACGGCGCGCCGAACAGGACCACCCTGGTGGTGGCGGTGTGGGGGACGGGTACGAGCAGGGCCGCCGACACGAGCTCTGGCTCGACCGGGCTCTCCAGCGTCGAGGGGTCCATCGGACCCGTTTCGGCCTCGCCGGCCAATACGGCGTGGACGGGGTCGGTTCCCCCGAGTGCCCACGCCCACCGTGAGGGCGGGCGCCGCATGAGACCGAACGGCTCGTAGCCCTCGAGCAGCTGGGCTCCCGTCGGCTCTCCGGCCGCCGCCGGGCTGAGCGCCGCCTGCCTCGTGATCGTGACCCCGCTAGGAGTGAGCGGCCGCAGGACCCACGCCACGACCACCGGTACCGGTGAGCGGTTCTCGACCTCGACCACGATCCAGTCGTCGCCCCCCGGGTAAGCCGGGCCGCGGGCTCCGTAGGCCCGGTGCACGACGTGGCCCCCGGGCACTCGCATGGTGGTCTCGACGACCGGGGCCCCGTCGATGCGCTGCTGGATGACCCCCGCCTCCCGGGCCGGGAGGTGCCAGCGGTCCTCGGCACCGACCCACCAGTCGAGGGAGAGGCCGAGCGGGTCGTTCCGGGGCGTGACCAGCCCGCGAGGATCGACGATCGCCGTCGTCTCGCCATCGACCACTCCGATGCGGGTCCACGATGGGACGACGTCGTCGGCGGCGAGGGCCGGTGGCAGCACCCAGCCCGACGCCCGCATGGCCGGCAGCCACCGGGCGTTGACCTCACGGGCCGACGGCGAGACGAAACCGTCCCTCACGTCCAGCACAGGCGACGGGCCGGAGGCGCGCCGCGAGCGCCAGAGAGACCACGACATTCGCTCGGATGTCACCCGGGTCGGCCGGCCACGCCCCTCAGCGGCCGTCGACGCCGGCCAGCTCGTGGCCCGAGTCGCGCTTGAGCAACCCTTGGTAGGCGTCGACCGCGGTGCGTCCGTCGTGGCAGACGGCCTTGACCTCCGACGCGATGGGCATGTCGATGCCGAGCTCGGTGGCCAGCTCCATCACCACCTTCGAGGTCTTGACCCCCTCGGCCACCATGTTCATCGCCTCGATGATCTCATCGATCGTCTCGCCTCGGCCGAGGCGCTCGCCCACGTGGCGGTTGCGGCTCTGGGGGCTCGTGCAGGTGGCGATCAGGTCGCCCATGCCGGCCAGCCCGGAGAACGTGAACGGGTCGCCGCCCATGGCCACGCCCAACCGTGTGATCTCGTTCAGGCCGCGGGTGATGACCGCGGCGCGGGTGTTGTCACCGGCTCCCAGCCCGTCGGCCATGCCCGCGGCGATGGCGATCACGTTCTTGAGCACACCGCCGAGCTCCGAGCCGATCACGTCCTCGTTGGTGTAGACGCGGAAGACGTCGCTCCGGAACAGCCCCTGCAGGGCGCGGGCCACGTTGTGGTCGTCCATGGCCATGACCGCGGCGGCGGCGTGGCCGGCTAGGACCTCCTTGGCCAGGTTGGGCCCCGTGAGCACGCCGACGGGGTGGCCGGGGACCACCTCGGTGACGATCTCGCTCATTCGCTTGCGGGTTCCCTGCTCGAGGCCCTTCGTCAGGCTGACGACGGGCACCCACGGGCGCAGGTGATCGGACACCTTCTCCAGCGCGCCCCGGAAGCCCTGAGACGGCACCGCCATCACCAGAACGTCGCAACCGGTGACGGCCCGCTCCAGATCGTCGGTGGCCTCCAACGACGGTGGCAGGTCGTAGTCGGCCAGATAGTCGGCGTTGCGGTGGTCGCGGTTGATCTGATCGGCCAGGTCGGCCCGTCGAGACCACAGCATCGTCGGCGTGTTGTGGGCCGCCAGCGCTGCCACCGTGGTGCCCCACGAGCCGGCACCGATCACCGCCACTCGGATGTCCATGGCCATGGGCCGGGACGGTACACCGGCCACGCCTGCGGCCACCGGGTAGGGGCGCCCCGACCAGCCGCTCCCGCCGGTCGATGCGGATCGGTACCCTGGCCGACCATGAGCAACCAACCTCCCGGCTACCCGCCGCCCGGGGGCTACGGCCCCGGACCAGGGGGACCACCTCCGCCGCCCGGCGCGCCCGGCGGGTACGGGCCCCCTGGAGGCACACCCCCCGGGTACGGGCCTCCGGGCTACGGGCCCCAGGGGTACGGCGGTCCTCCGCCCGGCGCCGGTGGCCCGCCCAAGTCGTCGTCGAAGGCTCCGCTCATCATCGGTCTGGGGGCGCTGTTCGTCGTGGTGCTGGTGGCCGGAGCTGTGGTCCTCGTCATCTCCGGCCGCGACACCAAGGTTGAGCTGACCATGTCCGAGCTCGAAGATGCCATCCTCACCGAGGACGAAGTGGGCGGAGGCTTCACCGAGGCCACCGACGAGGACGACAACCCGACCGACATCTCCGACTTCGAGGCCGACGACTCGTGCATCGACGTGCTGACGGCTCTCGACGAGAGCGGGTCGTCGGGAGCGTTCTCCGACGGCGGCGGCGGCGGCGATGATTCGTCCCCTTCACGCAGCTTCGAGGACGACGCCGGGTCCCAGATCGAGCACTCCGCCGGCAACGACGACACGGACGCGTTCAGCCTGATCCAGGATCTGCTCGACCAGTGCGACTCGTTCACCGTCGACGATGGCGAGACTCGGGCTGAGTTCAAACTGAGCGAGGGCGACAGCGTCGAGGTTGGCGACGACCGGGTCTCGATCGATGTCGCCGTCGACTTCGACGAGCCCTTCGATGCCGACCTGTCGTTCCTGCTCGTCGCCTGGACCCGCGACGGGGTGGGATCGGTGATCACCTCGACCGGCACCCTCGACGAGGAGGGTGCGACCATCGATCCCGACCGCGATCTGCTGCGCGACCTCGTCGACGAGGCTGACCGCAAGCTCGAGGACGTCATCGCGGACGCCGGCTGATCAGCGGCAAGACACGAACCATCCTCCTCCTCCTCCTATCCGCTCCGTCCCACCGTTTCGCCCTGGGACCGTCGATAGCCTCGGCCGGGTGTCGGCTGCGGTCGTGGTCCCGGTCAAGGCGTTCCACGCGGCCAAGCTGCGGTTGGCCCCTGCTCTCGACCCTGGTGCCCGGGCCGCTCTGGCCCGATCGATGGCCGGCGCTGTCGTCGCCGCCGCTGGGCCGCTCCCGGTGACGGTGGTCTGCGACGACCCTGTTGTCGCCGACTGGGCCCGCTCGCTCGGGGTGGGGGTGGAGTGGACCCCGGGGCTCGGCCTCGACGGTGCCGTCGAGGCCGGCGTGGCCGCCGCCGCCGCCGCCGGAGCCGACCAGGTGTTGGTCGCCCACGCCGACCTGCCGCTGGCCCGCGAGCTAGCGTCGCTGATCGAGGTCGGCCCTGACCGCTCGATGACGGCCACGGTGGTACCCGACCGCCACGACGACGGCACCAACGTCATAGTCGTCCCGACCGGATGCGGGTTCCGCTTCGCCTACGGACCAGGGTCCTTCGCCCGCCACCGGGCCGAAGCCGAGCTCCTGGGCCTGGCGGTGCGGGTCGTGCGCGACCGGCGCCTCGGCTGGGACGTCGACCTGCCCGCCGACCTCGACCTGCCGTCGGAGGCCTATCTGAGCCGGGCGGCCCTGCCCCCCTGTCCGTGCTGATCGGTTCCCGCGACCTGCCCGTTCCCCAGCGGGCGCTGGCCGTGGGGGCCCATCCCGACGACGTCGAGTTCGGCGCCGGAGCGACGCTGGCCCGGTGGGCCGACGCCGGGTGCGAGGTGTCGTTGCTCATCTGCACCGACGGGTCCAAGGGCACGTGGGATCCCGAGGCCGACCTCGTCGATCTGGTCGCCACTCGCCAGGCCGAGCAGCGCGACGCCGCCGAAGCCCTCGGGGCTCGGCGCGAGGTGACGTTCCTCGCCCGCGTCGACGGTGAGCTCACCGCCGATCGCGACACCACGTCGGAGATCGCCCGCTGGATCCGGGTGCTGCGCCCCGATGTCCTGCTCGGCCACGATCCTTGGCGGCGCCATCGCCTCCACCCCGACCACCGGGCCGCCGGCTTCCTCACCGTCGACGCTCTCGTCGCCGCTCGCGATCCGCACTTCTTCGCCGAGCACGGCGTGGACCACCACCGCCCCGGCACCCTCCTGCTGTTCGAGGCCGACGACGCGAACCACGCCGAGCGGGCGGGGCCGGCTCACGTCGCAGCCAAGATCGCCGCCCTAGAAGCCCATCGCAGCCAGTTCGAGTCGACGATGCTCGTGTCGGTGTCCGAGGTCGAACCCGGCGCCGAGCTGGCCCGGTTCCGGCGTCGCATCCACGACGAGGTCGCCACCGCCGGGCGGGGCGTGGGCGCCGCCGCCGCCGAGCTGTTCGCCCGCCTCCCCACCGACCGCTGACCCGGGCAAAGCCAAGGATCAGGGGGTCGGGATCCAGCTGCCGTGGAAGCCGAAGGGGACCCGAGCCGGGAGCGGTACTCGGGCGACGGGCTCGTCGCCGGGAGAATCGGCGGCCCACACGATGAGCTCGCCCCGATCGGTGGCCCGGTCGTGGGCCAGGGTCATCAGCCAGGCGTCGTCCTCGGCTTCGGGCGCCGCGCCGGAGCGAGCGATGGCCACCGCCTCGCCAACCTGGCGGCTCTCGCCGGCGGGGTGGCGAGCGACGCTGGCCGAGGCCAGGTCGTGGCGAAGGATGTTCGAGCCGAGACCGAAGTCGCCTGGTCCACGGACGCCGATCTCTGCCGCCCATCCGTATCGGGCCGGCCGCCCGACGTGGGTCTCGGCCACGCGAGGGAACTCCTGGCCGAGGTCGTCGAGCTGGTCTTCGACGACGGTGCCCCGATCGAGGTCGAGGGTCCAGCGCCACAGGGCGGGAGGCCCGTCCGCCGGGCCGACCCGGTCGTCGTCGAAGGTGCGCTCGTGGCGGATCACGTGGAGGACCACCGTTCCGTCGCCGCCGTCGAGGCCCGGCTGGTCGTGGGCGTTGAGAGCGTGGAACACGTAGCAGGGCTCGACCTCGAACCAGCGCAGGTCGGCGGCCGTGCCTTCGCGGGGCATCACGCCGACCCGTGCGGCGCGGCCCGAGGCCCAGGCATAGGGGAACGGGCCGCCTGCTGCGGCGACGTCGAGGTTGAAGGTGACAGGCAGGTCGTAGACGATGGCGAAGCGCTCGGTGAGCGACATGTCGTGCACCATGGGCCCGTCGGCGACCGGGATCGGCTCGACCTTGCGGACCCGCCCGTCGACGCCGACCACGATGTACTGCAGGTGATCGAGGGCCCAGTGGTAGGCCACCGCGTGCAGCTCGCCGGTGACTGGATCGCGCTTGGGATGGGCGGTGAACCCGTTGGGCAGCGTGCCGTCGAGGTCGGTGTGGCACACCGTCTCCAGCTCGTCGGTCAGCTCGACCGGCCGGGCCCCGGCCTCGACCAGGGCGAGGGTGCGCCCAGCATGGCCGATGATGTGGGTGTTGACGGTGTCCATGCCGCCGTGGCGCTCGCCGGGAGCGGGCTCCTCGCCCAGCGCCGCGCTGACCTGGTTGGAGCGCACCCACCGGTTGCGGTACCACTCGGCCCGGCCGTCGCGCAGGCGGAGGCCGTGGACCATGCCGTCACCGGTGAACCAGTGGTGGGCGGCTGGGTCGGCCACGTTGACCGGCATCGGGTTGGGCCCGATTCGCAGGTAGCGCCCGTCGAGGTCGGGCGGGAGGGTGCCGACGACCTGCAGGTCCGAAACCGTCTTCTCCTCGTCGACGGGGGCGAAGGCACCCTCGAGGTAAGGGTTGGTCGTGCGTACTGCCATGGCGGGGACCTCCATCGTCGACGCCAGGTCGGGGCATCCCGATCCATAACGCTGTTGTACCGTCACCATAACGGTGTTGTGGGAAGGTGTCAACCATGAGCCCCACCGCGACCGACACCCGGACCGAGCTGGTTGCGGTCGCCGCCCGACTCCTCGCCGAGGGCGGTCCCCAGGCGGTGAGCGTGCGACGGGTCGCGGCCGAGGTCGGCACCTCGACCATGGCCCTCTACACGCACTACGGCAGCAAGCCGGAGCTGCTGCGAGCCGTCGTGCTGGACGGTTTCCGCAACCTGGCCGATCGCATGAGCCGAGTGCGCCGCACCGACGACCCGGTCGCCGATCTCGCCGGTTTGGCGCGTGCCTACCGGCGGGCCGCCCTCGACCAGCCGAACCTGTTCAAAGCCATGTTCGACCGATCACCGGGCGAGACGCTGACCGACATCGAGGACCAGCGGGTCGCCCTCAGCACGTTCCTCGTCCTCGTCGAGGCCGTCCAGCGGGCCATCGACGCCGGTCGAATCGACGAGTGTGCTGCGGACCAGCTGGCGCTCGAGGCATGGAGCACGGTGCACGGTCTGGTGTCGCTCGAGGTGGCCGGCGGGATCCAGTCCACCGGTCAGGCCACGCTCGCCTTGACCAACCTCATCCGCTACCTGGCCATCGGGGCGGGCGACGATCGCGACCGCGCCGCCGCATCGGTGCCCCATCCCCGCTGACGGTCACCATCGCACCTCAGAGGTGCGAGCCGCGACGCGCAACGGGGCGGGCCCGACGACGACGACATGGGCCCTCCCCGTCACAGATGACGCGAGATCAGGTCGAGATCAGACCCGGGTCAGCTTCGGAGCCGGGCTCTCGTTGTTGACGACCTTCTTGAGCGAGGAGCCGGCGGACACCTTGGGGACCTTCTTGGCCTTCGTCTTGACCTGGGCACCCGTCTGGGGGTTGCGGGCCACGCCAGCCTTGCGCTGAGCCCGCTCGAACTTGAGGAAGCCGGTCAACACGATGGTGTCGCCCTTCTTCACGGTGGCTTGGACGGTTTCCTCGAAGGCCTTGATCACCGCCGCGGTGGTCGTCTTGTCGGTACCGGCTTGGGCCGCCACCTGAGCGATGAAATCGGCCTTGGTCACGTTGGCCACTGGCCAACCTCCTGGGGTTCGGGGATGTGCGCAGGCGGGGAACCGCCCGGGGCATCTGAGCCGATGAGGACGGCAAGGTCAAGGACCCTTGGTTCCGCGACCCTTGCCAGACAAGGGCGCGACGCCTTACCCCCACCGTGAGAGGCTGCGGCCATGACCGCGTCGCCGCTGCCCGACGGCACCTACGACGCCATCGTGGTCGACGCTTCCGAGGGCAGCGAGGGCACGACGGCGCTCGAGCTCGCCGTGCTGGCCGGCGTGTACAAGGGCGAGGTCGTCGCCCTGCAGGGTCCGGCCGGTGCCGATCCCCTGGACCTGCTCGGACTGCCCGCCACCATCACCGTGGCGGCCGGCCAACCCCAGGTCCGCCTCGAGCCCTGACGCCTCAGCGCACCTCGGTGACGACGCCGGCGTCGACGTTCAAGTGACGGGTGGACTCGGTGGTCACGGCTTCGAGGAAGCGACGGTCGTGGGATACCACGAGGAGCGTGCCGGTCCAGGTGCCGAGCGCCGACTCGAGCTGCTCGATGGCTGGGAGGTCGAGGTGGTTCGTCGGCTCGTCGAGCACTAGCCAGTTCGTGCCCACCGCCATGAGCAGCGCCAACGAGGCTCGGGTCCGCTCACCGGGCGATAGCGACCCCGCCGGTCGCGAGACGTGGTCGGCACCCAGGCCGAACTTGGCCAGCAGCGACCGGGCCTCGGCCAGGGTCATACCGGTCTCGCCCAGCACCGCCTCGAGCAGGGTCGGGGCGGTGGCGAATCGGGTCCGAGCCTGCTCCAGCTCACCGACCCGGACCGATGGGCCGACGGCCGACATGCCGTGGTCGAGGGCAGCCCGACCGAGCAGCGCCGCGATCAGCGTCGACTTCCCCGACCCGTTCGGCCCGGCGACGACGAGACGGTCGCCCGCTCGCACCTCCAAGTCCACCGGGCCGAGGCGGAAGCGTCCGGCTGCGTCTCCCTGCTCGACCACGGCCTCGTCGAGGCGGGCGACCACCGACCCGCTGCGTTCGGCGACGGCCAGCTCCAGACGTAGCTCCCACCCCTCGAACGGCTTGTCGACCACCTCGAGCCGGTCGAGCATCCGCTCCGCTCGGGCCGCCTTGCCGGCCAGCTTCTCACTCGTCTGGACGTCGTGGTGGCGGATGAACTTGTCGGTCTCGCCCGACCGCTTGGCCTTCGCCGCCCCCTGCGTCGACCACTCCCGGGTCTGCTGTGATCGGGCCCTCAGCTCGTCGCGGGTGGCGGCGTAGCCGGTGTAGGCCTCCTCGGCGTGGCGACGGGCCGTCGCCCGCTCGTCGAGGTAGGCCAGCCACCCCCCGCTAAAGGTGCGAGTGGTCCGGGCGTGGTCGTCGAGCTCGATGACGCCGGTCACGGTGCGCTCGAGGAACGCCCGGTCGTGGGACACCACGACGACTGCGCCCGGGTGGCCGAGCACGAAGCGTTCGAGACGGGCCAGGCCGTCGAAGTCGAGATCGTTGGTCGGCTCGTCGAGCAGGACGACGTCGGCCTGAGTGAGCAGGACGCCGGCCAGCTCCAGTCGGGCAGCCTGGCCTCCGGAGAGCGACGAGGTGGGCTGGTCGACGGCGGTCTCGAGGAGTCCGACGTCGGCCAACACCCCACCCAGGCGAGCATCGAGGTCGGCGGCGCCGACGGCCAACCACCGGTCGAGGGCGACGGAGTAGCGGTCGTCGGCGCCGGGCTCCGCTTCAGCGAGTCCGGCGGTGGCGGCGTCGAGCTCCGATTGCGCCGCTGCCGCGCCGGTTCGCCGAGCGATGCGTTGGCGCCCGGTCTCAGCGGAGTCGCGCACCGGCTCCTGGGCCAGCAGGGCGACGACGATCTGCGGCGGCGTGAGCCGCACCGTCCCGCCGTCGGGAACGAGCGTGCCGGCCAGCACCGAGAGCAGGGTCGACTTCCCGACGCCGTTGGGCCCCACCAGGCCGAGGCGGTCGCCATTGGTAACGGTGACATCGACGCCGGACAGCACAGCCGTACCGCCGCGGCCGACGGTGACACCCCGGGCGGCGAGGGTGAGGGCGGGCAAAGGCGGCAACGGAACCTCCGGTCGGAGCGACAGACAGAGAAGTCGTTGCCTCAAGCCATGCAGATGACGTTACCGGTCCGATCCTCTGGCGCATGACCGGTTCCTGCCCCGCCATGTCTGTGATCGGAAGGCAGGGACGCGACCGGCACAAGCGAGACTCGATCGCCGGCACCGGCGTGGTCGATCATCGGCCCGACACTGTTCGAGCAGCCGTACGCTCCCGCCGTGGCGCTGGATGCGAGGTTCGTGGCCGAGATGGTCGAGGTGACCTGGGACGGCGACATCGTCGGGGCGCTGTGCGACTACATCCGGATCCCCAACGTCAGCCCCGAGTACGACGCCGGCTGGGCCGAGGCCGGGCACATGGAGCGGGCCACCGAGCTGGTGCGTTTGTGGATGGCGGCCCGTCCCATCGACGGCATGACCGTCGAGGTGGTGCGGATCGCCGGCCGGACGCCGGTGATCCTGGCCGTGGTGCCGGCCAGCGACGGCACGGTCGGCCCTCCGACGGACAGCTCCGTCACCGACGCCGACGCCGACACCGTCTTGCTCTACGGCCACCTCGACAAGCAGCCGCCGATGGACGGGTGGCGCGACGGGCTCGGTCCGTGGGAGCCGGTGCTGGAGGGCGACCGCCTCTACGGCCGTGGTGGCGCCGACGACGGATACGCCGCCTTCGCATCGCTGACCGCTATCGAGGCGGTGCGGGCGGGAGGCGGATCGCATGGCCGATGCGTGGTGCTCATCGAGGCGAGCGAGGAGTCCGGTAGCCCCGACCTGCCCGCCTACGTCGAGCGCCTGGGTGACCGCATCGGCACCCCGTCGCTGGTCGTCTGCCTCGACTCGTGGGCCCCCGACGACCAGCGCCTGTGGGTGACGACGTCGCTCCGCGGTCTCATCCAGGCCCGCCTCAAGGTCGAGGTGCTCACCGAGGGAGTCCACTCCGGAGGGGCCGGCGGCATCGTGCCCTCGTCGTTCCGGGTGCTGCGCCAGCTCCTCGATCGCATCGAGGATCCGGCCACCGGCAGCATGCTCCTGTCCGAGCTGAGCGTCGACATCCCCGACGAGCGGCGCAGTCAGGCTGCCGATGCGGTGGCCACCGGCGTCGACGTCCGCGACGACCCGCCCTGGGTGGCAGCACCGGTCGAGGGCGACCCGGTGGAGCTGTTGCTGGACAACACCTGGGGCTCGTGCCTGGCCGTCACCGGGCTGGGCGGCGCCCCGCCGCCAGAGAACGCCGGGAACGTCCTGCGCGCCGCCACTGAGGTCGCCCTGTCGATCCGACTGCCGCCGCCGTGTGACCCCGACGAGGCCACCATCGCTGTGGTGCGAGCGCTCACGGAGCACGTCCCGGCCCAGGCCCGGGTCAGCATCGACGTGCAGGCGGCCGAGGCGGGTTGGGCTGCGCCGACCACTGCTCCGTGGCTCAGCCAGGCGCTCGACGAGGCGTCGGCGGCGACGTTCGGGGCGCCCGCGGGGGCCGTAGGGGTGGGTGGCACCATCCCGTTCATGGCCATGCTGGGCGAAACGTTCCCCGACGCCCAGTTCGTCATCACCGGCGTGCTGGTGCCCGGGTCCAACGCCCACGGCCCCAACGAGTTCCTCCACATCCCCACGGCCAAGAAGGTCACCGCCGCAGTGGCGACCATCCTCGACGCCCACGCCCGCCGCTGATCGCTCGTTGGGGGGTGCGGGCCGTACCATCCGCCCCATGGCTGGTGGAGGCGAGCACGGCACCAAGGCGGTGGTGGCGGCCATGTTGGCCAACGGGGGGATCGCCATCAGCAAGTTCGTGGCCTTCCTCGTCACCGGGGCCGCCTCGTTGCTGGCCGAGAGCATCCACTCCGTTGCCGACACCGGCAACCAGGCCCTGCTCCTGCTCGGCGGCAAGCGGGCCCGCAAGCACGCGGATGAGCGTCACCCGTTCGGCTACGGCCGAGAGCGCTACTTCTGGTCGTTCGTCGTCGCCATCGTCCTGTTCCTGCTGGGGGCGGTCTTCGCGTGTTACGAGGGCATCGACAAGATCCGGGATCCCCACGAGCTGGAGAGCCCCATCTGGGCCTACGCCGTGCTCAGCCTGGGCATCGTGCTCGAGACGCTCAGCTTCCGCACCGCCATCGTGGAGGCCAACAAGGTGCGCCGGCGGGCGCCGTGGATCACGTTCATCCGCAACGCCAAGTCGCCCGAGCTCCCCGTCGTCCTGCTCGAGGACGCCGGTGCCCTGGCCGGGCTCGTCATCGCCCTGGCCGCGGTCACCACCGCCGAGGCCACCGGCGAGCCGGTCTGGGACGGCATCGGCACCCTGTCGATCGGCATCTTGCTCGGCATCATCGCCGTCATCCTCGTCATCGAGATGAAGTCGTTGCTGATCGGCGAGTCGGCGACCAAGAAGGACGTCGAGTCGATCACCGCCGCCATCGAGGTCGACCCGGCCGTGAAGCAGCTGTTCTACCTGCGCACCCAGCACCTCGGGCCCGAGGAGCTGCTGGTCGCGGCGAAGGTCGAGCTCGACCACACCCTCTCGTTCCCGGAGGTGGCCGAGACGGTGAACCGCATCGAGCGCAACGTCCGGGCGAACGTGCCCATGGCCAAGATGATGTTCATCGAGCCCGACGTGGCGACCGAACGCCGGGCCGCCCCCGCCATCGACGAGCACGAGCCCGGCCACGAGGTCCCTGAGGCGATCCGGGCGACGATGGCGACTGAGGCCCGGCGTGGTGCGCTGGGCGAGCACATCCCGGTCGAGGACGAGCGCCGATGCTGAGCACCGCCTGCGGGCGACGCCGATCCCAGCCGGGTTGACGCCCATCGGAATACCCGACAAGGTACGTCGGGTTTATCCACATCACGCACGATCCTGAACACGGAGGACACCAGCATGGCCATCCGCCTGGGCGACGAGGCCCCGAACTTCACCGCCGAGACCACCGAAGGCACCATCGAGTTCCACGAGTGGAAGGGCGACAGCTGGGCGGTGCTCTTCTCCCACCCCAAGGACTTCACGCCGGTCTGCACCACCGAGCTCGGCGCGGTCGCCGCGCTCAAGGACGATTTCGACGCCCGCAACACCAAGGTCATCGGCCTGTCCGTCGACGCCCTGGACAACCACGGCGCCTGGGCCCAGGACATCAAGGACGTCACCGGCAACGCCGTCAACTTCCCGATCATCGCCGACACCGACCACTCCATCGCCGAGACCTACGACATGCTCCCGGCCGACGCCGGCACCGCGTTGGCTGACGTGCTCACGGTGCGGTCGGTGTACGTGATCGGCCCCGACAACAAGGTGAAGCTCACGCTCACCTATCCGGCCGCGACCGGGCGCAACTTCGACGAGGTCCTGCGGGTCATCGACTCGTTGCAGCTCACGGCCAAGCACGCCGTCGCCACCCCGGCCGACTGGAAGCAGGGCGACGACGTCATCATCACCGCGGCGGTCTCCGACGAGGAAGCCAAGGAGCGCTTCGGGGGCTACGAGGCCAAGAAGCCCTACCTGCGACTCACCTCACAGCCGTCCTGAGCCTCTCGAACTAGTGAAGGATCAGGTCGCTATGGCGACGCGATCCTTCACCAGTTCGCTGAGAGCGGAGTCAGCCGCTGGCGGGGACCGCAGGACGCACACCGGCGGCCAGCGCGAAGGCCGTCTCCCATCCCGTCGCGGTGAGGCCCAGACGGGCCAGGGCGATGACCGCGTCGGAGCGGTCCGACACCGCCGAGTCCCGGCCCGCTCCCTCGGTGGCCACGGCCCGAGCCAGGGCCACGACCGCCTGGCCCACGAGGTCCTCGGTCGCACCCACCTCTGCCGCGGCGCGGTCCAAGCAAGTGAGGGCATCCTCGGGGGACCCCGACCGCACCAGGGCCAGGCCGGCGGCAACATCGGCCATGGTCCGGTCGAGGAAGGTGGCCTCCCCACAGCCGGGCACCGCCCGAGCAGCCGCCAGCGCACCCTCGACGTCGCCACTGGCCGCGGCGACGAGGGCGCCGGTGGCGAAGCCCAGGGCCCGGCCGACGGCGTCGGGCATCGGCGGCACCTCGCCGCGCTGAAGTCGGGCCAGGGCCACGGTGCTGTCGCTCTCCGGAACGGTGAGGGTGCCCACGGCTCGAGGCAGGTCCAGGAACTCGAACACGTCACGGGCCCGGTCCGGCTCGCCCACCTGAATGGCCAGGGCCAGCACGGCCATGGCCCCGATGCCCTCGGAGCGGCCGGGGCCCGCCGTCAGCCCCGCTGCTTCGCGCGCCGCGTCGAAGCCGTCCTCGACGCGGCCACTCATGGCCAGGGCCCGTCCGTGGTTGGCCAAGGTGATCGATAGGCCCCAGGGATCGCCCAGGTCTCGGAACGCCTGGACCGCAGCGCCGGTCTCGCGCAACGCCTCGGCGACCCGCCCGTCCCACAGCTTGATGGACCCCAGCAGGCCGCGCATCATGGCTGTCGCCCAGCGGTCTCCCGAGCCCGTTGCGTCGTCGAGGATGTGGGTGGCCAGCGCCTCGGCCTCGTCGCGACGGCCCTGGGTGAAGCGGACGAAGGCCAGCAGGCCGTTGGCCCACGCCGTGCCCACCTCCTCCTCGGCCTCGGTGAACAGGGCCACAGCCCGCTCGACCTCGACCTCAGTGGTGTCCAGGTCGCCCTGCAGCAGGGCGATCCACGCCAGGCTCTGGGCTGCCCACCCCTGCCCGGCATCGGTTCCTGCGGCCGCAAAGGCGTCACGCGCTTCGAGCACCGAGGCGGTGGCGTCGGCCATCTCTCCGGCGAACATCTGGGTCATGCCGAGCAGACGCAGGGCCTCGCCCCGGCCCCGCTCGTCGCCCTCGAGCGCATAGCGGTCTGCAGCGTGACGGAGCCGGGCCAGCGCCGCAGGGGTGTCACCGGCGCGTTGATCGATGTCGCCCAGGCGCATCACCGCAGCCGCCTCCACGCTGCGGTCCCCGGTCGAGGCCGCTCCGGCCAGCGCTCCCTCAGCGTCGTCGCGGGCCCCGGTCAGGTCCCACTGGTCCGCTCGCACTCGCGACCGGCTGGCCAGCAGCCGCACCCGTCGGCTCACGGGGGTCGGACCGGCCAGCTCGAGGGCTCGGGTGTAGGCCCGTTCGGCGGCGGGGAGCAGGTCGCGGCGCTGGGCCCGCCGGGCCGACGCCGACAGCCACACCACGGCCCGGTCGGCGGCGTGCTCCGGCACCATGGTCAGCTCCCCCATCTCGCCGACCAGCTCGGCGGCCACAGCCCAGTGATAGGCCACGCGGTCGATCGCTCCGTCGCTGATGGCGGCCAGACCGGCCAGCGCCTCCTCGGCCCGGGGCCCGTCGAGGTCGACCTCGCCGTCGGCCTCGGAGATCGAGTGAGCCTCGAGCCAGGCCGCAATGCCGGAGTGACGGTGGGCCCGTTCGGCCTTGGGCAGCGTGGCATAGGCAACCTCGCGAGCGATCTCGGAGCGGAACTCCCAGTTCTCGCCGTCGACCTCTAGCAGCTCGTTGGCGGCCAGGGTGGCCAGGACCTGGTCGATGTCCAGGCGTCGGCCCATGCCGAACGCCATCTCCCGCAGGCCGACGGTCCAGCCTCGACGGCCGATGACCGCAGCGTCGGTGAGCACGGCTCGCTCGTCGACGTCAAGGGCATCGAGGCGGGCGGTGACGATGCCGCGCAAGGTGTCGGGCAGCCCCGGACGCGCACCCGGGCCGCCCGACTCGACCAGCGCCACCAGCTCCTCGATGAAGAACGGGTTGCCCCCGCCGCGAGCCAACAGATCATCTCGCAGGTCGGCCGGCACGTGGCCACCGAGGGCATCGAGCAGCTCGCCGGCGGCGGCGTCGTCGAGCGGGTCGAGGTTCACCACCAGCGTGTCGTGGCGCCCCGGAGGGGGTGACCAGTGCTCCCGTACGGCCTGGCGGGCGGTGGCCAACACGATGAGGGGGCAGCGGGCCAGGCGCTCCAGCAGCGTCTTGATGAGGCCGAGCACCTCGGCGTCGGCCCAGTGGACGTCGGAGAGGGCAAGGATCACCGGGCGGCGTCGGGCATGACCCTCGACGAAGGCGACGAACGCCTCGATGGCGGCCTCCCGGGCGCGGGACGGGTCGCGACCCGGGCTGATGTCGTGGCCCATCAGCGTCATGAGCCCGTCGGTGACCCGGTCGAGCTCGCACTCGGGGGTGGCGTCGCCGAGCGAAGCGGCCACCCTCACCCAGACCGCGTCGTGGACCGCGTCGAGGTCGGCGCCGGGGTCCAGCTCGACCTCACCGTGAAGCGCCTCGGCCAAGGGCCACCACACGTTGGCCTCGCCGTAGGGGACGCAGCGACCCTCGAGCACCACGACATCGCGCCCGGCGGCCAGGCGCCCCGCCGCCTCCGACAGCAGGCGGGTCTTGCCCACACCGGTATCACCGACCACGACGCCCAGCAGCGCCCGCGAGTGGCCGAGAGAGGCGGCCACCGCGGCCTCGATCAGGCCCAGCTCCCGGGACCGCCCGACGAGCGGAGCCTGGATCCGGGCCGGGCGTTGGCCGGGGGGCAGCAGGGCGCAAGAGGCGGCCCAAGCGTCGACCGGCGCCTCCCGACCTCGCGCCGCCAGCAGGCCTCGACGCTCATAGGCGATGGCATGCGCGGTCTGGATGTGGGTCGTGGGCCCGACGAGCACCTCGCCCGGTCGCGCCGCGGTCTGGAGCCGGCTGGCGGTGTTCACCACGTCGCCCATGGCCGTCGTCGCCCCTCCCGCCCGCAGGGCGCCCACCAGGACCTCGCCGGTGTTCACGCCGATGCGCATCTGGACCTTCGGCGAGCGGTCAGGTCGGGTGTCGGTGGCCCGGCCCGACATCGTGGCCAGCGTCTCCTGCATGCGTAGGGCGGCCCGCACAGCGCGCTCGGCGTCGTCCTCGTGCGCGACTGGCGCCCCGAACAAGGCCAGGATGCCGTCACCGATGATCTTGTCGACCCGTCCTCCGAAGTCGGCGATGTCGGCGACGAGCCGCTCGAACCAGGCGTCGAGCAGGCGCTTGACACGCTCCGGATCGAGGGTCTCGGAGAGGGTGGTGAACCCGACGATGTCGGCGAAGAGCACGGTGACGACCCGGCGCTCGTCGACCGGCCCCGTGGTCGGGTGGGCGCATGCGGGGCAGTAGCGAGCGCCGGCCGGAACCTCGGCCCCGCACTGCGTGCACTCCACGCCGGGAGCGTACAGAGGGTGGCTCTCAGAACGCCTCTCGAATGCGCACCCCCGTTCGCAGCATTCGTCGCGGCGGCGCAGCCGATGCCTCTGTAGGGTCGACCTGCCGCAGCCCGGCGCCGTCCCCCATCGCCAACGCTCACGAGGCTCCCATGAACGACGCCGCCCCCGTCGCCGCGTCCACGACCGTGGCCCGCGCCGAACAGGCCACCAAGTACTACGGCATCGGCGACACCGCCGTTTGTGCGCTGGCCGAGGTCGATGTCGACATCCACGGCAGCCGCTACACGGCCATCATGGGCCCGTCGGGGTCGGGCAAGTCGACCCTGATGCACTGCCTGGCCGGCCTCGACACCCTGACCTCGGGTCGCATCCTCATCGGCGACACCGACCTGTCGACGCTGTCGGACAAGGAGCTGACGCTGCTACGCCGTGAGCGCATCGGGTTCGTCTTCCAGGCCTTCAACCTGATCCCCACGTTGACCGCGGAGGAGAACATCAAGCTGCCAGCCCTCCTCGGCGGTCGAGAGACCGACAAGGGCTGGTTCGACGGGGTCGTCTCCACGGTGGGCCTCGGAGACCGGCTGACCCACCGACCGAGTGAGCTGTCGGGTGGCCAGCAGCAGCGGGTGGCGGTGGCTCGGGCCCTGGCCCAGCGGCCCGAGATCGTGTTCGCCGATGAGCCCACCGGCAACCTCGACTCGCGGGCCAGCGCCGAGATCCTCGGGTTCATGCGCGCTGCGGTCGACGACGTCGGCCAGACCATCGTGATGGTCACCCACGAGCCGTTCGCGGCGGCCTACGCCGACCGCGTCGTGTTCCTCGGCGACGGTCGCGTCGTCGATGAGATGGACGAACCGACCGAGGGCACCGTGCTCGACCGCCTCAAGTCCCTTGGGGGCTGATCCCCGGTGTTCAAGGTCGCCTTCAAGAACCTGCTCGGCCACAAGCTCCGGACCTTCTTCACCGCGGTGGCCATCGCTCTGGGCGTGGGCTTCATGGCCGGTACCTTCGTCCTCACCGACACCATCGCCGCCTCGTTCGACGACGTGTTCACCGAGGCCAACTCCGGGCTGGACGCCAAGGTTCGGGGCAAGACGGCGTTCGAGGCGGAGGCTGTCGACGGCGGACAGCAGCGCCCGGACATCGATCCGGCGCTGGTCGACACCGTGCGTGGCGTCGAGGGGGTGGAGGTGGCTGAGCCGACCGTGTTCGGGCTGGCCACCCTGCTCGACCGCGACGGCGAGCCCCTCGCCCAGGCGGGCCCGTCCTTCGGGTCGAACTGGACCGGCAACCCGGAGGTGGACGGGTTCAACATCGTCGAGGGAGAAGGCCCCGACGCGCCCGATGAGGCAGCGATCGACCAGAGCGCGGTGGACAGCGCTGGGTTCTCGATCGGCGACACGATCAGGGTCCAAGCCATCGGCGGCACGCTCGAGCTGAAGCTCGTCGGCATCGCCAAGTTCGGGGAGTCGGGCAACCTGGCCGGGGCCAGCTTCGTGCTGATCCCCACCGAGGCCGCCATCGAACAGTTCGCCATCGGCGGCCGGGTGCAGGAGATCTCGGTGATCGCCGCGGAGGGGGTCTCCGAACAGGAGGTGGTCGACAACATCGAGGAAGTGCTGCCCGACACCGCCGAGGCCCTGACCGCCGAGGAGTACACCGACGAGAGCCAGGAGATGCTCGGCGTCTTCGTCGACCAGCTGCGCGTAGCACTGAGCATCTTCGCGGCCGTGTCGCTGATCGCCGGGGCCTTCCTGATCTACAACACCTTCGGCATCATCATCGGCCAACGGGTGCGCGAGCTGGCCCTGCTCCGCTCACTCGGAGCGGGACGAAGTCAGGTGCTGTGGTCGGTGTTGGTGGAGTCCGCAGTCGTGGGCCTCGTCGCGTCGATCCTCGGTCTCCTCGGCGGCATCGTCCTCGCCATCGCCCTCAAAGCCCTGTTCGGTGCCATCGGCTTCGAGCTGCCGGGCCTGGCGCCGGTCGTGGCCCCCCGGACCGTGATCGTGTCGATCGTCGTCGGCGTGGTCATCACCGTCGTGTCGTCCATGGTGCCTGCCCTACGGGCCAGTCGGGTGGCGCCGCTCGCTGCCTTGCGAGAGTTCGCAGCCGAGTCGGCGACCCGCTCGACGGCGCGGACCGTCATCGGGCTCGTACTCGTCGCCCTGGGGGTGGCCGGCATGGTCAGAGGGGCGACCGAATACGAGATCGAGCTGGCCGCGCTCGGCACCGTCGCCCTGTTCACCGCCGTCGTGGTGCTGGGACCTTCCTTGACCCCGATCGTCGCCGCCGGGCTCGGCGCTCCGCTGCGGGTGTTCGGCATCGCCGCCACGCTCGGGCGCGACAACGCCCGGCGCAACCCGAAGCGATCGGCCGGGACGGTCGCCTCCCTGATGTTGGCCGTCACCATCATCACGTTCTTCGCCATCTTCGCGCTGTCGTTCGGCAAGTCGATCAACGCCGCGACCGACGAGTACTTCAACGGCGACCTCGAGGCGGCCTCCTCCGGCTTCGGCTTCCCGTCGATCGGTCCCGACCTGGTCGACAACCTGGCCGAGGCACCCGAGGTCGGTGCCGTGACCGGCGTGCAGCGCGGCGTGCTCAAGATCGACGGCCGGCCCCGACCCGTGTACGGCGTGCGGGCCTCCGATGTCACCCAGGTGTTCGACCTGCAGGGGGTGGAGGGTGACCTCGCCGGCCTCGGCGCAGAGGAGATCGCCCTCGACCGCGCCACGGCCAAGGTTGCAGCGTGGGGCATCGGCAAGGAGCTCGAGGTGACCTATCCCGACGGCACCAGCGGCGTGCTCACCGTCGCCGCCATCTACGAGGACGCGGGGATCATCGCCCAGAACGCGGACGGCCACTACCTGCTTTCCGACCAGGTCTTCCGGACCCATTTCCCAGCCATCGGCCAGTACCTCACCCGAGTCGACGTCAAAGCCGCCGACGGCGTGAGCGTGGATGAGCTGCGCCGCGTGGTCGAAGCCGAGGCGAAGGCCTTCCCCTCGGTCGAGGTCCGCGACGTCAACGAGATCAAGGACGAGAACAACCGCCAGCTCCAGCAGAGCCTCGGGCTGTTCTTCGTGCTGCTGGGCCTGGCCCTCGTCATCGGCGCCCTCGGCGTGACGATCACCCTGGCCCTGTCGGTGTTCGAGCGAACCCGGGAGATCGGGCTGCTCCGCGCCGTGGGCGCGACCCGACGCCAGATGGCGGGCGCCGTCTGCGTCGAGTCCGTCGTGCTGACCCTTCTGGGGACGTTGCTGGGCCTGGCCATCGGCATCGCCGGCGGCGCCGCTGTGGTTCAGACCCAGGCCGACACCATCGACACGCTGCGCATCGCCATCCCGCCGTTCTTCGTGGGCGGCGTTCTCGTCCTGGCCGTGATCGTCGGGGTGACGGCGTCGGTCGTGCCGGCGTTCCGGGCCGCCCGCCTCGACGTGCTCAAGGCCGTCACCGTCGAATGAGCGGCCTCGACCCGGCGGCGCTGCCCGCCGAGGTCACGGAGTTCCTGGCCGCCCGGCACCTGGCCACGCTCAGCACCCTGCGGCCCGACGGGTCACCCCACGTCGTGGCGGTCGGCTTCACCTGGGACGCAGAGGACGGGCTGGCCCGGGTGATCACCTTCGCCTCCAGCCGCAAGGCCCGCAACCTGGTCGCTGCGCCCGGCCGTCGGGCTGCGGTAAGCCAGGTAGACGGTGGCCGCTGGCTCACCCTGGAGGGTCCGGCCGTGGTCAGAGACGACCCCGACCGCGTGGCCGAGGCCGTGCGCCGCTACGCCCAGCGCTACCGCCAGCCCAGCGAGCGCGACGACCGAGTGGTCATCGAGATCGATGTCGACCGCGTCATGGGACGCGCCTGACGTCTGATCCACCGTGCTGGCTGTCTTTCCTGGGTCGTTCGATCCGCCCACGGTGGCCCACGTGGCCATCGCCGAGGCCGCCCTGCAGCACGTGGACGAGGTGCGGTTCGTCCTGTCGGAGGTTGCGTTGGGGAAGAAGGACGCGGTCGGGAGGACACCGGTCGACGTGCGGCGCCAGGTGCTCGACGCGATCACGGCCATCACGGGCGGGCTGTCGGTGGTGGTCACGCCAGCCAGCCTCATCGCCGACATCGCCGCCGAGTCCGCGGCCGACGCCGTCATTGTGGGCCGGGACAAGTGGGCCCAGATCCTCGACCCGGCCTGGTACGGCGGCTCAGTGCCTGCCCGCGACGCGGCGGTCGCCCGTCTGCCCCTCGTGCTGCTCGTTCCCCGAGCCGGCCCCGAGGCTGCTCCTGCCGTCCCGGCACCCAGCGGACCGGAGGTCGTGACGCTCCACATCGAGGCGCGCCACCACGATGTCTCCTCAACCCGGGCCCGGGCCGGCGAGCTGGGGCTGATCGCGACCGCCGCTCGGGCCGCCGGCCACTGGGGCTGACTGACGCCACTGCGAACCCGGCACGGAAGAGCGCGGAGAGCGCGTACTTCCGTGCCGAGTTCGAATCGATGTGTCACACCCCCTCGCTACATTGCCGGGAGTGGGCCCCTCGGCGATCGTCGCATCCGGATTGACTCGGCACTTCGGGTCCAACGAGGCGGTCGCTGGCATCGACCTCGACGTGGCCCCCGGCGAGGTCTACGGCTTCCTCGGGCCAAACGGGGCCGGCAAGTCGACCACCGTGCGGATGCTGTGCACCCTGCTGGCACCGACCTCGGGCACGGCGTCGGTGGCCGGATTCGACGTGGCCCGCCAGCCCGACGAGGTGCGCTTTCGCATCGGCGTTGCCCTCCAGGAGGCGGCCCTCGACCCCAAGCAGACCGGGCGGGAGCTGTTGCGCCTGCAGGCCCGGCTCTACGGGCTGCGGCGCGCTGAGGCCGAGCAGCGACTCGACCAGCTCACCGAGATGGTCGACATCGGCGACGCCCTCGACGACCGCATCGGCACCTACTCCGGTGGCATGAAGCGTCGCCTCGACCTGGCCGCCGCGCTGGTCCACAACCCCGAGCTGCTGTTCCTCGACGAGCCGACCACCGGCCTCGACCCCGTCAGCCGTAACCGGGTGTGGGACGAGGTCCGCCGCCTGAACGAGGAGCTGCGCGTCACCATCTTCCTCACCACCCAGTACCTCGAGGAGGCCGACGTGCTGTGCGAGCGGGTCGGCATCATCGTCGACGGCACCATCGCGGCCGAGGGCACACCTGAGGAGCTCAAGCGCCGCATCGGCACCGACGTCATCATCGTGCGCGTCGGCGGCGACGCTGAGGAGGCTCGCCAGGCCGTCGAGGGCATCGAGGGGGTGGGGTCGGTCGACGTCCACGACGACGAGATCACCATCGCCGCCGACGACGGTTCTGCGGCGGTGAGCCCGGTGGCGGTAGCTCTCGCCGAGAGGTCGGTGAAGGTGCGCGACCTCACCCTTCGCACTCCGACCCTCGACGACGTGTTCCTCGAGCTCACCGGCGCCCGGTTCGACCCGGGCACCGAGGACGACGCCAACCCCGAGCCCGAGGAGGCCCGACGATGACGGCCACCACCGCCCCCGCCACCATCCCGACCGTGGGGGTCCGTCCCCGTCGGGCCGGCTTCGTGGCCGACGTCATCTCCGTTGCGGGACGGGCTGTGCGCTCGATCCCCCGCGAGCCCGAAAGCGTGATCCCGGCCCTCATCATCCCGGTGTTCTTCTTCGTGGTGAACACCGGGTCGCTCACCGACATCACCAGCCAGATCCAGGACCCGGGGTTCAGCTACAAGGCCTTCCAGCTCCCGGTCGCCATCGTGTTCGCAGTCACCGGGATCAGCCGAGCCTCGACGCTGGTCACCGACATCCAGGACGGCTACTTCGACCGGCTCACCCTCACGCCCATCCGCCGTCCGGCCCTGCTGCTGGGGCTGATGGTGGCCGACTTCGTCCTGGTCGTCGCCCTGGCCATCCCGGTGCTGCTCCTCGGCTTCGCCGTCGGCGTCCGCTTCGAGACCGGCTTCCTCGGTGTGTTGCTCTTCGTCCTGCTCTCGGCCTCGTGGGGGCTGGTGTTCACCGGCTTCCCGTACGCCATCGCCCTCAAGACCGGGAACCCGGCCGCGGTGAACTCGAGCTTCCTGATCTTCTTCCCGTTCGCGTTCCTCACCACGGCGTTCGTGCCCAAGGAGCTGCTGAGCGGCTGGCTGGAGACCGTGGCCACCTACAACCCGGTCAGCTACCTGCTCGACGCCCTGCGCTCGCTGGCGATGGAGGGCTGGGAGGGCGCCATCCTCGGCAAGGGCGTGCTCGCCATCGTCGCCGTCGGCGTCGTCAGCTTCAGCCTGTGCATGGCCGCCTTCCGGGGCCGAATCCGCGCCGGCGCCTGACCCAGATCGAACTGGGCGCAGTGCCGCACCCCAGGACATGCCGGACTGCGCCCAGTACGAGCGGTGCGCGACATCAGCTGCCGTCCTGGCTCGTGCGGTCCTCGGGTCCCTCGCCTTCGCCTGAGCCCAGGATGAGGCGGGCCCCGCGGTCCCAGGTCAGGTAGTTCCAGGCCCAGCTCACGAACACCGACACGCGGTTGCGGAACCCCATCAGGTACACGAGGTGCAGGCCGAGCCAGGCCATCCACGCCGCGGTGCCGGAGAGGCGCAGCCCGAACGGCAGCTCGGTCACCGCTGAGCGTCGGCCGATCGTCGCCATGGTCCCCCTGTTGCGGTAGCGGAACGCCTCGGTGGTGTCGCCATCCCCTGCGACCTCGCGCTCGATCAGGCGAGCCACGTGGCGCCCGGACTGCATGGCGACCTGGGCCAGGCCCGGCAGCTGCCCTCCCTTGCCGTCGTCGATGGCGGCAACGTCGCCGATGGCGAAGGCCTCGGGGTGGGCGACCAGGCGCAGGTCGGGACCCACGGTCAGCCGTCCGCCAGGGCCGAACGGCCCGCCCACGGCCTGGGCCAGAGGCGCCGCCCTGACCCCGGCGGCCCAGACGAGAGTGTGGGCCGGGATCTCCTCACCGTCGCCCAGCACCACCCGAGTCGCCGTGACCCGGGCCACCAGGGTCTCGATGCGGACCTCGACGCCCCGGGCGGCCAGCGTCTTTCGGGCGTGGCACCCCGACGCCGGGTGGAACGGCGGTAGGAGGTGATCGACCGCCTCGACGAGCATCACCTTCGCCTCGCCGACGTCGATGCGGCTACCACGGAAGTCGCGGTGCAGCACCTTGTCGATCAGCTCGACGAGGGCGCCGGCCATCTCCACCCCGCTCGGCCCGGCACCCACCACGACGAAGGTGAGGGCCCCGTCGGCAACGACGGTCGGATCGGCATCAGCGGCCTCGAAGCGTCCGAGGATGTGGTTGCGCAGGCGCACCGCGTCGGGCAGGGCCGAGAGCGGGAACCCGTGGCCGGCCACGCCGGGTACCCCGAGATCGTCGACGGCCGCTCCGGCGGCGATCACGACGTGGTCGAAGCCGAGGCGCTCGGTTGACTCCAGGACGATCTCGCCGGCGTCCCAGTCGACCGCGCTGACGGTGCCCTTTCGAAAGGCCACGTTGGGCTGGCGTTGGAAGATCCCCCGAACGGGATAAGCGACGTCGGCCGGGCTCAGACCCGACGTGGCCACCTGGTAGAGCAGCGGCTGGAAGGTGTGGAAGTTGTTCCGGTCGACGATGATCACGTCGACGGGTACGTCTCGCAGGGTTCGGGCCACGGCGAGGCCCCCGAAACCAGCCCCCACGATCACGACCCTTGTGCGCCGGCTCACAAGCGTCACAGTACCGCCGGAGGCTTGGCGGGTCTCAGCCGGACGGCGGGCGGCGCTGGCAGGTCGGGCACCAGTAGGTGGAGCGGTTCTGGGTGCCGTGGCGAGCCATGCGGATCGGGGTTCCGCAGCGACGACAAGGCCGGCGGGCCCGGCCGTAGACGGCGACGCTTCCGGGCGGACCGTCGGTCGTCGTGCGCCGGGAGGTGGCCAGGTTGCGGCGCAGCAGGCGCGACGCCACGTCCATAAGCCGGTGCCGCTGGTCGACCTCGACGGCCTCGACGGGCGTGAAGGGGTCGAGGCCACAGGCGAAGAGCACTTCGCTCTTGTAGACGTTGCCGATGCCGGCGGCGACGGTCTGATCGAGCAGCACCTCGGCGATGGTGGTTCCCGGCTCGGGGACCCTTCCCATCCGGGTCACCGCCGCGCCGAGGTCGGCGTCGGCCGCGCACAGGTCGGGGCCGAGGTGGGCCACCGGATCGTCGACCACACCGAGAGCGTTGGCCTTGCCGCCGCGTCGGTAGGTCCGCACCACAGGCGCGCTGAAGCAGACCGCCTCCCACCCGGCCACGACGAGACGGCACCGCAGCAGGTGGCGAGGCTTCCGCCACCTCTCCCCGGCGCCGTACAGGTGCCACGACCCGGTCATCCGCATGTGGGTGTCGAGCGACAGGCCCCCGGCGAAGTGGACCAGCAGGTGCTTGCCCACGGCCTCCACGTCCTCGATGACGGCCCCGGCGCGGGGCCGGTCGCCGGCGAGGCGAAGGGCCTCGAAGCGCAGCAGCTCGGCGCCGGCGAGGGCCGGCCGGAGGCGCTGCGCCGCCCGCCAGATGGTGTCACCCTCGGGCACCCCGTGAGGCTACGACCCCGAGCCACTCTCGAGATCGCCCGCTGGTGGTGGGTCACATCTGCGCATGAGCGCAGCCGTCGCGGCGGACCGGCGCTCAACCGGTGTCGCGCTCGTCGCAGCGGGCGTCGAAGGAGATGGCGACCGGCGAACCGGCGATGGGCCGGTCGTCGGCGTCGACGGGCTGGGCCTCGCCGCGGGCCTGGATGCGCGCCCCGCGGACGAGGGCTCCGGTGATCGAGCCCGGGGCCTCGCCATCCCCGCCGCGACGAGTCCACGACTCGGGACCGAAGGCCGCCATCGACCGGTCCGCAGCGGTGACGGTGATCCCGGTGGAGTCGGGCACCCCGGTGGTGCCGTCGCGCTCCACCCCGATCACCGCCTGCACCACGCTGCCATCGTCGGCCCGAGCCACCAGGAAGACGGTCTCTCCGTCGAGGCCGCAGGCATCGACGTGGTAGGTCGTGGTCTCCCCGTCGACGGTGACTCGCGCCGAGCGATCCGCGAACGCCGGCTCTCGTCCGCAACCGACCATCACGGCCGCCGCACCCAGGCCAGCGACGACCGGAAGGGCACGCACCGCCCTCAGGGTAGGGACGACCGGATGCGGGCGCCGGTCGGGCTCAGCGACGGCGCGTCACGGCTCGACGGTCAGCGTGACGTCGGCGTCGGAGTCGAGCCCCCGGACCGGCCCGGCGACGAGAGCCTCGGTTGCCACATCGTCACCGTCGAGGTGGGCGCGGAGGAAGGCCACCGACAGGGCATCGATGACCGGGAACGCCTCGGTCACGGGGAGGTACTGGTCGCCACACCCGTCGGTGCCGAGGGCCTTGAGGTCCTCGGGGATGGGAAGGTCGATCTCCTCGGCCAGGCCGATGAGGCCGCCCTGGTCCGCACCGATCAAGCACAGGTCGCTGAACGCCAGGTGGCCGGAGTCGGCCACCTCGGCCAGGTACTTGGGCGAGGCCAGGGTCTCGTAGACCTCACGGGTGGTCCCGGGCTCGATCGTCGCGTCGGCGTCGCCCAGCATGACCAGGCCGGGCACGTCGGGCGCCTCGGGCAGCGCGTTCGGTTCACGGCCCCGGCCCAGCGAGTACGAGGCGAAGGCGTCGATGCGGTCGTCGCTGCCAGCCAGGCGGTACGCGGCGCCGGCGCCCGCAGAGTGGCCGGCGACCGCGACCCGCTCGGCGTCGACCAGGTCGCTCAGAGGCGAGGAGTCGTCACCGGTCTGGGCAACCACCAGGTCGAGGGTGGCGGCCAGCACCTCGGGATCGGTCGACGCCGTCACCCCCTGCTTCGCCGTGCCCAGCAGGCCGCTGAGCGAGCGCTCGACGTGGTCAGGCGCGGCGACCACGTAGCCCCACGACGCCAAATGGGTCGTCAGGTGGACCGACTGCTCGGGAAAGCCGGCGAATCCGTGGCTGAACAGCACGACCGGGTACGGGCCGCCGGACAGATCAGCCGCCGCGCCGGGCCGAGCGGGCACGCGGTACTGAACCTGCCGGCGCACCTCGGACGGGACCAGGGCCTGGAGTTCCGGGCTGAGGAGGCTGGCGACGTCGAAGGTCTCGGTCGGCTCCTCGACGCCGGCCCCCTCCTCGGCCGGGTACCAGACGGCCACCCGCCGGCCCTCCAGCTCGATCTGCACCGAACCCACGCCGTGCGGGCCCCTCTCGGACCACTGGGCCAGCCCCACCGGTGCGTCGTCCGTCGCGGTCGTCGTCGAACCGACGTCGGTCGCCTCGGTCGTGGCGGAACCGCCGCCGCCCGTCGCGGCCTCGTCGTCGGAGCCGCACGCCCCGGCGCCGACCAGCACGGCCACGACCAGAGCGGCGAGACGACGGCGCGACCGGCGCGACCTCATGGCCCGGAGGGTACGTGACGCCTACAGCGAGGTGTTCAGGTGAGGGCGCCGATGATGCGCTCGAGGAGGTCGTCGTAGGTCTCGACGGCCGGCAGCTGCGGGAACTCGGCGATTACGCGGGCCGGGGCGTGGACGAGGAACCCGGCATCGGCAGCCAACAGCATCGTGGTGTCGTTGTAGGAGTCACCTGCAGCCACGACCCGGTAGTTGAGCGTCCGGAACGCCTCGACCGCCGCCCGCTTGGGGTCGGGCATCCGCAGGCGGTACCCGTTGATGCGGTCGTCCTCGACGATGAGCCGATGGCAGAGGACGGTGGGCCAGCCGAGCTGGCGCATCAGGGGTCGGGCGAACTGTTCGAAGGTGTCGGACAAGATGACCACCTGGGTCCGGGCCCGCAGCGCGTCGAGGAAGTCGATCGCGCCGGGCAACGGCGTCAGCCCGTCGATCACGTCGGTGATCAACGACATCGTGAGGTGATGCTCGGCCAGTAGGTCGAGCCGGTGGGCCATCAGGGCGTCGTAGTCCGGCTCGTCGCGGGTCGTCCGGCGCAGCCCGTCGATCCCCGTGCGCTCGGCCACCGCCACCCAGATCTCCGGTACCAGTACCCCCTCCAGGTCGAGCACCACCATCGACTGCTGGGCCGGCACTGCATCCGAGGGACCGTTCACCTTGCCGTTGCTAGCCGACTAGCCGTCCCCACCGTGACCTCCGCGGGCAGCACATCCCCCAAGAGCTGCCACTACATCGCCGCCGCGCTGTCACACCCCCTGGCTACCGTGAGCGAACACTGCTCCCTCCCGTTGACACGACGACGAAGGAGGGCTTCCATGTCTCGCGGTGATGAACGCGGTGACCTGACCCGCCAGCAGCGGTCAGCCGGGCAGATCGGGGCGGCGGTCGGCCCAGGGCATGGCCGCCTCGAGCTGGGATGCCACACCGATGAGCACGTCGTCACGGGCGGGGGCCGAGACGAGCTGCACGCCGATGGGCACCCCGGCCTCGCTCTCGCCGACGGGCAGGGAGATGGCGGGCTGCCCGGTGACGTTGAAGGGGACGGTGAAGGCGACGATGGGCGTGGCCCGCAAGACCCCGGCCAGCGGGTTGTCGGGTGTAGCCCCGAACTGGCCGAGGGTGGGAGGGATCTCGGGGATGGTCGGGGTGAGCAGCAGGTCCCAGCCGTCGTCGAGCCACCACGAGACCACCCGCCTAGCGAGGCGGTGGAGGCCGTCGAGGCCAGCCAGGTACTGCGCCGCCGTCGTGGCACGACCCAGCTCGGCCACGGCCCACGTGCCCGGCTCGACCGAGTCCTCGGTGACCGCCTCGCCGGCCATCTCACCGAGGTGATCCAGCTCATGAGCCGTCCACGACCCGAAGCAGGGCAGGAAGTGGGCGATCGTCGTCGGGTCGGCCAACGCCGGGGGCGAGGCCTGCTCGACGCGGTGGCCGAGGCCGACCAGGGCCGCGGCGGTGCGCTCTACAACGGCCGCCACCTCGGGGTCGGTGGTGGCTGAACCGTCGGGGGGGTCGGTGATCCACCCGATGCGCAGCGAGCCCGGATCGGCATCCACCTCCTCGGCGAAGGGCCGAGCCGGCGGTGCGGCCCACGACGGGTCACCGACACTCGGACCGGCGACGGCGTCGAGCAGAGCGGCGGTGTCGCGGACGCTGCGGGTGACGGCGAGGCGGCCGACCAGACCGGCCCAGGCCTCGCCCACCTCGGGGCCCACCGGGACCCGTCCCCGCGAGGGCTTGAGCCCGACCAGGCCGCAGGCCGAGGCAGGGATGCGGATCGAACCTCCGCCGTCACCGGCATGGCCCATGGGCACGATGCTGGCCGCGACCGCGGCGGCCGATCCCCCGCTCGAACCGCCGGCGGTTCGGGTTAGATCCCACGGGTTGTGCGTCGGGCCGTAGGCCTCGGGCTCGGTCGACGGCACCAGGCCCAGCTCGGGTGTGTTGGTCTTGCCGATCACCACCAGCCCAGCCGCTCGGAAGCGCTCGGTCAGCGTGTCATCCGCGGTCGCCACGTAGCTGCGATCGCGCAGGAACCGGGTGCCCATGTGCAGCGGCAGCCCGGCCCACGAACCGTCCAGGTCCTTGACGACGAACGGCACGCCTCGGAACGGCCCGTCGGGCAGGTCACCCCCGGCCTCCGACACGGCGTCCTCGTAGCGAGGGTGGATGACGGCGTTGAGGTCGTCGTTGACAGCGCCGGCCCGCGCGACGGCGGCCTCCACCAGCTCGGTGGGCTTCACGTCGCCCGAGCGGACCAGCTCGGCCTGGGCGGTGGCGTCGAGGGAGAGGAGGTCGTCCATGAACCGGACCCTACGCCGACCGGAGGCGGGCGGTCCGAGCCGGTCTGCGGACCGACCTCAGAGCATGCGGAGGCCGGGCTCGCCGGCGCGGACCTCGACGGTGGCGTCGATCCGCGACGTCGATTCCCGCTCCTGGATCGTGTCCACCAGGACGAACTCGGTCGTCCACGCCTCAGGGGTGATGGCGCAGCGGTTGTAGCCGTGCTCGGTGAAGTTGGCGTACAGCACGCCGAGCGCCGCTGGATCGAGGCCCGACGCGGCGTCAGGCGGGAACCCGGGCGACGAGATCCCGGGCACGACCAGCTCGTGGGCGACGACCGAGCCCTCGAGCCCGGCGTCGGTGCCCCGGATGTCGGCGGCGGCGCCGGCGTGGATGTCGCCGGTCAGGACCATCACGTTGTCGACCTCCCCGTCGCGGATGGCGTCGAGCAGCCGGGCCCGCGCCGCGGGGTAGCCGTCCCACTGGTCCACGTTGAAGACCACGTCGCCCAGCACCAGCGCCTTCATGACCGTCTGCTGGGCCAGAGCCTTCCACGTCGTCGTGGACTCGGTGAGCCCGCTGATGAGCCATTCCTCCTGGTCGGTGCCCAGCATCGTGTTCTCGGGATCGTCGAGGGCATCGCACCCAGAGGCGCTGGTGGGAAACGCGTCGCCGCAGACCTGGTCGCTGCGGTACTGGCGCCCGTCGAGGACGAAGAATGTGGCCAGCGAGCCGTACCGCACGGTGCGGTGGATTCGCAGGCCGTCGTCGGTCGGCGGATCGACCCGCACCGGCTGGTGCTCATAGAAGGCCTGGTAGGCGGCGCGCCGGCGCTCGGCGAAGGTGGCGTCATCGCTGGCCATCTCCGGGATGTCGTCGGCGTAGTTGTTGTCGACCTCATGATCATCCCAGGTCACGACCCATGGGACCCGGGCGTGAGCGGCCTGCAGGAAGGAGTCGCGCTTGTAGGCGCCGTAGATGACGCGGTAGTCGGCGATGGTCTGGGGCTCGGCCTCGAGCGGCACCATCGTGTCTTCGCCCTCGCCCCCCGGGTACTCGTAGATGTAGTCCCCGAGGTGGAACACCACATCTAGCTCGTCGCGCGACATGTGGTCGTACGCGGTCCACTGGCCGGCTTGGCGCAACTGGCAGGAGGCGAAGGCGATGCGTAGCTCGTCGACGTCGGCGTCGTCGGCCGGCGTGGTGCGAGTGCGGCCGATGGGACTGGTGAAGTCGCCGACCCGGAACCGGTAGGAGTACCAGGTGTCGGCCTCGAGGCCGTCCGGGTCGACGTGGACGCTGTGGCCGAAGTCCGCGACCGCCATCTCTACGCCCGACGCGACGATCTCTCGGAACTCCTCGTCGCCGGCGACCTCCCACAGGATCTCGATGTCGTCGGTGGGCATCCCCCCGGCGCCGTCGGCGGCCACGGGGTTGGGAGCGAGCCGCGTCCAGAGGATGACCGAGGCGGGTGTCGGATCCCCCGACGCCACGCCGAGGGTGAACGGGTCGGACTCGATCCCCTGGGCGTCGGGCACCGCGGCCGGCTCGGTCGACGTCGCGGCCGAACGGGTGGTCGCCGACGCACCGCCGGACCGCCCACCGTCACCACCGCTCTCGTCGTCGGAGCAGGCGCCGAGGACGATCAGCCCGGCGCCGCCGGCCATCAGTCCCAGGAAGCGGCGGCGGTGGAGCTCCACCCGCTCGGCCAGATCCCGTCGTAGCTCGCCGTGTCCCTCCCGTTCGCTCATTGAACGGGACCTTACTGACAGGTGAACTCGCGGGGTCGGGAATGGCGGCTCAGGCTGATCCGTCGGGGCCGGCTCGGCGGCGGTGGAGGACGGCGGCGGCGACGACACCACCCATCGCGCCGAAGGCGTGACCCGACCACGAGATGCCGGGTTGGGGCAGCAGACCCCAGAGGATCCCGCCGTAGATCAGCAACACCACCACCCCGCCCACCAGCCACAGCACGTTGCGGGCGAACACGCCGCGGGCGAGCAAGTAGGTGAGGAAGCCGAAGACCAGACCGCTGGCGCCCAGGTGGACGCTGTCGCGGGCGGCAACGATCCACGTCCCGAGGCCGCTGATGAGCCCCACGATGACCGCCACCCGGACGAAGCGCTGGATGCCGCCCGAGGCGATGACGCCTCCCATGACCAGGAACGGCACGGTGTTGGCCAGCAGGTGGCGGAACCCGTCGTGGAGGAACGGGGCCAGGACTATCCCGAGCAGACCCCGGAGCGCACGGGGCCGGATGCCCCACCCGTCGAACGGCGTGCCCGGAACCAGGTCCACGATCTCCGCGGCCCACATCACCGCCACCACCACGCCCACCACGACGAAGGGCCGGGCCAGGTCCGACACCGACTCGTCACCTCCCGCTCGGGCGGCCCGTCCCCCGTCACCGGGGATCAAAGATGTGCCCACGACCCAATGATCGCGCCGATGACGTCGTCTGTCGCAGCAGGCGAGCGCGCGAACTGCGCGTGGCAGGCTGTCGGCGAGGAGGTCGACCCATGGGCGACACGTCGTGGTGGTGGAACCTGACCGAGGGCCGAGCCGTGCCGGGCGACGAGCGCCCCCACGCCGATGAGGTGCTCGGCCCCTACCCGACGAAGGAGGCGGCCGAGGCCTGGAGGTCGACCCACAAGT
>Ga0136640_10000076_pt1 | contig 31708 bp, 34 predicted proteins | sample AntDrymUQ8642106_2_FD_105498 | JGI IMG/M metagenome (GOLD analysis project Ga0136640, IMG submission 105498) | Polar desert sand microbial communities from Dry Valleys, Antarctica - metaG UQ864 (21.06) | ecosystem: Environmental > Terrestrial > Soil > Desert | place: Antarctica: Dry Valley...
GACCTTTCCCTCCGAGACGGTTCCGTTACCAAACATCGCGGTAGTCGTGCCAGAAACATCTGCGCCGCTCTGAGTTAGCGTCATCTCGATCTCCATCACCTGACCGTTAATTTCGATCGTCGCGACCCATTTTCCGGATAAGCCGGCGGTCGACGCGGGAGCCGAGGCGGAGGGGGCCGCGAGTGTGACAGTTTTCGGATCAACCGTGATTTCTTTTAGACGCTTTTCCACAGCCGGTGTCATCGTCTCCTGATAACGTCCGCCCAGGTGCTTTGCCAAGAACTTCTCGGCCGTCGCAACCATCGCCATGTTATTAACAGGCCGCGCGAAGCCGTGGCCTTCGTCGGGAGCGACGAGATATTCGACCGGATAGTTTCGCTTTTGCAGGGCGATCACGATCTGATCTGACTCCCGCTTGTTTACGCGCGGATCATTCGCACCTTGCACGACCAATAGCGGAGTCTTGATCCGATCGGCGTAGGTCAATGGTGACTGTCGCTCCATCTGTGCGAGGCCCTCGGGAGTGTTTGGGTCGCCCATTCGTCTATAGAATGTCGCTCGGATAGCCTCCCAGTATGGCGGTATCGCGTCGAGCAGGGTCTTGAGATTTGAGGGAGCGACGATCGCGACTGCGGCAGCATAGGTATCCGGCGTATACGTCACGCCGGCAAGCGTCGCATAGCCGCCGTAGCTTCCGCCCATAATGCCGACGCGTTTCGGATCGGCGATGCCCTGCTCGATGAGGTACTTTACGCCCCAGGTGATGTCGTCCTGCATCTTCTGGCCCCATTCGTTGTTACCGGCATTGAGAAATTTCTTTCCATAACCCGTCGACGCCCGGAAATTCGGCTGCAAAACGGCGTAACCCCGATTCGCCAGGAACTGAGCGTAGGAGTGATAACCCCAGAAATCGCGTCCCCAGGGGCCGCCGTGGATGTACATAACGACAGGCAGATTCTTGCCCGACGAACCTTTCGGAATCGTCAGGAAGGCAGGCACTTCGAGGCCGTCGGACGACTTGTAACGAACCGCTTTCATCGGCGAAAGCGCAGTTCTCGGAAGCTTTGCGCGAATCTCGTACTGCGGCGTCAGCTTCCGGCTCGACCGATCAAATACAAAGGTCTTGCCTGGCTCGGTGTCGCTGTTTGCGTTGACGATCCAAACCTTCTCGTCCTTTGTCGAGGAGCCCAAGCCGATATCCATATCGGGCAATTGTTTCTGCAGCCACTTGTAGTCGGCCTCGAATTTCTTGTCTTTCCAGTAGTAGCGCTCACGATCGTCCTCATAGGCCGTCGCAATGATCTCGTCGCTCACATCAGAAAATATCGCACCGGCGAGGTCGACTTTCTTTAGCGGGTCGCTCTCAACCCTCTGGACCGAGCCGCTTTCGACATCGAGCAATGCTAGTTCAATGAGATCAAGGTCATCGCCTTTATTTGTCTGGATGTACACGCGCTTGTTGTCCTTGTGAAAACGAACAGGAGAGCACGATTCGAATACGGAGCAGGAGTAGATCTTAGTCGTCTTGCCGGCTGCATCAAGACGCAGGATTTCCGTCTCGCCCGAGGTGGGCGAACGGAGAGCGAGTCGCGGCTGATCGGCATTATCAAAGAAAACGCCCTGCAAACGATCCTTGTTCTCGGCAAAGAGCGTTCGCTCGCCGGTAGAGATTTTTACTTTGTAGACGTCATGCCAGGCCTTGTCGCGTTCGTTAAGGCCGACCCAGATCGTGTCGGGATCAGAGTCGGGAGTGCCGTAAATAAAGGCTCGAACTCCTTTCGCATCCGTAATGTTTCTTGCGTTTGGCACGTCCGAGCCCGCCGCGTTTGTGTCCGACGGGTTGACAGCATAGACGTTAAAATTTTCGTCGCCGCCTTTATCCGCTGTAAACAAAATGTATTTGCTGTCTCGCGTCCAGAAAGCTCCGGCGATCGGGCGATCTGTCCGATTCGTGATTAAGCGCGCCCCCTCAAAAGGCTCATCCACTTTTTTTACCCACAAGTTCATGGTGTCCTTGTACGGCTTACGGAAGAGCAAATATTTGCCGTCGGGTGAAAGCTGGGCCCCGGCGATTTCGGGATTGCCAAAGAAGATTTCGCGGTCGATAAGCGGCGTCATGCCGCTCTGTGCACGAGCTGTAGCGACCACACAGAGGACGAGAAGCGAAAGAACCATTACCTTTGTCATTGCGAGGAACTCCTTTCTGGAAAGTACGTGTTACTGACGATTGTTACGTTTTTCTTATCATATCGTTCCAATTAAAAGCAATATAAGCCTTGCTAATACGTCATTATCTATGTCTGCCTTGACCCTTATTTCAGGCGCATGTTAGCCTTATATCTTTTGAGAAGCGGGCGTTAGATTTGCCTGTGTTGGCCGCAAAATACCGCTAAAAATGGTTATGCATCTGCTCTTGTTCGCCGAGTCAATCCAGCTTTTTCCGGACGGCACTCTCTTTATTCATATCGCCCTGATCCTGCTAATGATCTGGGTGCTGAATCGCACGCTTTTTCGGCCGATTAATCGCGTTCTAGAGGCTCGCGAGGCGGCGAAAGGCGGGGCCGGCGGTGCTGCGGGCGAGATCCTCAGGGACGTTGACTCAAAGCAGGCAAGATATAACGACGCACTGCTGGATGCTCGCAGCGAGGGCTACTCGCTGATAGAAAAGGAGCAAGCAAATGCTGCCGCCCGTCGCGAGGCACTATTGAACGAAGCGAGTGCGGCCGCGGCGGCTAAGCTCACGTCTGGGCGCGCCGAGATAACGAAGCAGACCGGCGAGGCTCGCGAGTCGATCGCCCAAAACGCCGAGGCAATGGCCGAACAGATTTCGTCGAGCATCCTCAAAAACTAAGCTTTATGTTCTCGATTATCTGCAGCTTTGTACTTCTCGCCGGCTCGGGCTCAGGCGCGGAAAGCGGATTTACAAAGTTTTATAACGATTATTTTAATATTCCGGGCTTCGAACTCTGGAAGTTTATTAACCTCGCCATTTTCATCGGCATTCTTCTGTATTTCGTTAAAAAGCCGCTTTCGAACGCCTTCACGGCGCGGCGTGAGTCGATACGTGCCGAGCTCATCAAGGCAGAGCATGAGAAACAGGCGGCCGCCGCGAGGCTAGCCGAGATCGACGCAAAACTCGCGTCTCTGAAAACGGAAAAAGCGAACATACTGGAGAAGGCGAAGGCTGAGGCGGCTTTTGAAGCGAATCGAGTCGCCGAGCAATCACAGGCAGACGCGGCCCGCGTTGCGATGCAGGTTGAGGCCGAGCTTGCACGGCTGACGAGCCAGGCCCGCGCGGAGCTTCGCAGGTTTTCGGCTAATGAAAGCATTCGCCTAGCCGAGGAAAAATTGAAATCGAAGATCGATGCTAACAGCGATTCACGACTCGTAAGGGCGACGCTCAATGAGATCGGAGGGCTGAATTAATGAGCATTGAAACCATAGCCCGCCGATACGGCAGCGCCCTCGCGGACAGCGTCCTCGCCTCGGGCGAAAGCGAGACCGTTAAGACAGAACTCGCCGGCTGGAATCAAACTTTCACCGCGAGCACCGAGCTGCGGACAGTATTTAGCAATCCGTCGATCCCACACACCGGCAAAGAGCGCGTGCTCGAGGCATTGTTAAAAACTTCTGCCCCGTCGAAAACCACTGCGAACTTCCTCCGCGTGCTGCTCCAGAACGGCCGCATCGGCGACCTTTCCGAGGTAAATAATCGGTTCACGTCCATACTCGAGGAGCGTAGCGGGACCGTCTCGGCAGAAGTCATTTCTGCACGGGAACTGCCCGTTGCCGAGCGTGAGGAATTCAAGGTTAACCTCGAGAAATTGACGGGCAAGAATGTCAAGATCGCCTACAAGATTGACGAAAGTATCATTGGCGGCGCCGTTACCCGCATCGGCTCGACCGTCTACGACGGCTCGGTCAGAACGAAGTTGGAGAATCTAAAGGAAGAACTCATCAACGGTTGAGGGTTTTCGGTAGGTGCAGCAACTTAGCAGTCACTACTAACTCTTACCACTAAAGCAATGGAAGCAATCAAAGCAAACGAGATCAACGAGATCATTCGTGCACAGATCGAGAATTTTGACGCGTCGATGACCGTCGACGAGGTCGGGACCGTGATTAAGGTCGGCGACGGTATCGCCGAAATCTACGGGCTCGAAAAGGTCATGGCCGGCGAGCTGCTCGAGTTCCCTCACGGCGTGCGAGGCCTCGCACTCAACCTCGAAGAAGATAAGGTCGGATGCGTTCTGTTCGGCGATTTTCAGAAGATCAAAGAAGGCGACGAAGCAAAGCGTACCAACAAGATCATGAGCGTGCCGGTGGGCGATGCGATGATCGGACGCGTGGTCGATGCTCTAGGGAATCCGATCGACGACGGCGGTGAGATAGTCACCGACACATATTTTCCGATCGAGAAGATCGCCCCTGGGATCATTGATCGTCAGCCAGTAAAAGAGCCGCTGCAGACGGGCCTGAAAGCTATCGACTCGATGGTGCCGATCGGCCGCGGACAGCGCGAGCTGATCATCGGCGATCGCCAGACCGGCAAAACGGCCGTCGCGATCGACACTATCATCAACCAGAAAGGCAAGGACGTGATCTGCGTATATGTCGCGATCGGTCAGAAGGCGTCGACCGTTGCCCAGGTTCGCCAGAAGCTCGAAGAGTACGGCGCGATGGATTACACGATCATCGTCAACGCTTCGGCCTCCGATCCGGCGGCCATGCAGTTCCTCGCTCCTTATTCTGGATGCGCGATGGGCGAATATTTTCGTGACAACGGCCGCCACGCTTTGACGATCTACGACGATCTTTCGAAGCAGGCTGCCGCATATCGCGAGATCTCACTGCTGCTTCGCCGTCCCCCGGGTCGCGAGGCTTATCCGGGCGACGTTTTCTATTTGCACTCACGCCTTCTTGAGCGTGCGGCAAAAATGTCGGATAAGCGCGGTGGTGGTTCGCTGACAAGCTTGCCGATCATCGAGACGCAGGCGGGCGATATCTCGGCCTACATTCCGACAAACGTGATCTCGATCACGGATGGTCAGATCTTTCTCGAGTCTGATCTGTTTAACTCGGGCGTGCGTCCCGCAATCAATGTGGGTAATTCTGTTTCACGCGTCGGCGGAGCGGCTCAGATCAAGGCAATGAAGCAGGTTGCAGGTACGCTGCGAATCGATCTTGCGCAGTATCGCGAGCTTGCCGCATTCGCGCAGTTTGGCTCGGATCTTGACAAATCCACACAGTCGCAGCTCGAGCGCGGAAAACGCCTCACCGAGATTCTCAAACAGCCACAGTACGTGCCAATGGATGTAGTCGAGCAGGTGCTCATCATTTGGGCCGTCACGAACGGACTAGCAGACGATATCGAGGTAAGCGACCTTGGCCGATTCGAGAAAGAACTCACGACCTTCGTCGAAAGCTCGCACCCGGCCGTGCTCAACACGCTTCGCGAAAAGAAGAGCATCGACGACGACCTAAAAGCCGTGATGCGTGAAGCGATCGAAGACTTTAAGGCGACACGCTGGGAGACGGCGGCCGCCAAGGCTGCGTAAAAGTATAAATTGGAATGATGAATGCTGAATCGCCGAGGCATTCATAGTTCAACATTGGAAATTTATCATTCGTTTATATGGCAAGTCTTCTAGACATGCGCCGGCGAATTAAGTCGGTAAAGAATACTCAGCAGATTACCAAGGCGATGAAGATGGTCGCTGCTGCAAAGTTGAAGCGCGCGCAGGATCGCGTGACGTCGTCGCGCCCTTTTGCGCTCAAGATGAGCGATATTCTCGGCGGCCTCGGATCAAAAGTTGCGGACGAGTTTTCGCATCCGCTGCTCGACGAGCGAGGCGACGAAAAGTATCTGATCGTCCTCGTTAGCGCTGACAAGGGCCTCGCCGGTGCTTTTAATGCAAATGTCATCAAGGCTGTTCAGGCGTTTATGACGACGCACTCGGCAAAGTCGACGACGATGATTCCCGTTGGTCGAAAGGGACGTGATTTCTTCAAGCGCCGCCAGATAGAATTTAGCGAGGAGTACGTCGGCCTCACCGGTTCCGGGCAGGTAAAGCTTACAGACGCAGTCGAGATCGCGCAGAAGGTAATAAAGACCTTTACCGAGGACACGACGATCGATAAGGTCTTTATCGCGTTTACCGAATTCAAAACCGTGCTTTCGCAAAAGCCCGTGATCGAGCAACTGCTGCCGATTCCGCGCGCCGCGGGTGAGGATAATGGAGGCGCGGCGCAAGCCGAGTACATCTACGAACAGAGCGCCGCCGAGATTTTTGGAAAGCTCTTGCCAAAGCACGTCGAGACCCAAATCTACAAAGGAATGATCGAGTCAGTCGCCTCGGAACAGGGTTCTCGTATGACCGCGATGGATAGCGCTTCAAAAAATGCCGGCGAGCTCATCGACACTCTAACTCTCAACATGAACCGCATTCGTCAGGCCGCGATCACCAAAGAGATCATCGAGGTCGTCAGCGGCGCCGCAGCGGCGTAACCCAAAGTGCAGAACATGTCACCCGTCACCCCTTAGTCTTGAATAATTCTGACAAAAACTGGCGGCGCGTTTCCCTCTACGCGCCGCTTTTCATTTGGATTGGGGTGATCTTTTTCCTGTCAGGCTTCGGCGGTTCGGTCGATAATACATCTCGTTTTATCGGCCCGCTCCTACGGTTCTTTCTCCCCGACGCTCCGCCCGAAACGCTCGCGATTTACCACTTCTATATCCGTAAGGCCGCTCACTTTACGGCCTATGCCATTCTCGCGTTGCTTGCCTATCGCGCCTTTGTGAACTTGCGGCGGCGTGCCTGGATTTCCCTAATTGTGGTCGCTCTTGTCGCCGGCCTCGATGAAACGAATCAGGCATTCAGCCCTTCGCGCTCCGGCGCGATTACAGACGTGTTTCTCGATCTTTCCGGAGGCGTTGCGGCACTAATTGGAGTCGTCGTTTTCGCGCGACGCGGCACGAAAGCTAAATCGTTGCCGCGCCAGAGTTAAAAACGCCAAACAAAAGCGAACTAGCAAAACCGGCCGCACTCTTCGGCATCAGTGGAAGAAGTCGTTTCATCCTGTTCACTCATCTTGAATGTTCTAGCCGCTTCGAGCACTAACTTTACGACGACCTCGTAAGGCCCCGTATTTCAATTGACGCGAACTTTGTGAGATATTTGATCGTTATCGTTAGACAGCCGGAGGCTTTGAATAATGAGTATTTTCGACAAGGTTAAAGAAGCAGCGTTGAACCAGTTTATCGAGGTAATCGAGTGGCTCGATTCGACTCAGGACACGCTCCTTTACAGGTTTCCCGTCGCGGGGCAGGAGATTAAGAACGGCGCGCAGCTGATCGTGCGGGAATCGCAGGCGGCGGTCTTCGTTTTCGAGGGTCAGGTTGCTGATGTTTTTACGCCCGGCAAGTATACGATCGACGGCGGCAATACGCCGATTCTCTCAAAACTCGGTGCGTGGAAATACGGCTTCAACTCGCCCTTCAAATCCGAAGTCTATTTCGTCAATACCAAGCAGTTCACCGATATGAAGTGGGGCACGTCGAACCCAATAATGCTGCGTGACGCTGACTTTGGCATCGTCCGGCTCCGCGCCTTTGGCGCGTACAGTCTTCGGGTCGTCGATCCGAGCCAATTTATTAAACAGATCGCCGGGACCAACGCCACATTTCAGACGGAGGATATCGACGGCCAGCTAAAGCGGGCAATCGTCACAGAGTTCTCTGACGCCCTGGGTGAGTTAAAGATCCCGGCCCTCGACCTGGCCGCGCAGTACAAAGAGATCGGCGAACAGATCCGAGCTAAGATCAATGAGGATTTTGCCGGCTACGGCCTGGAGGTCACCAAATTCTACGTCGAGAACGTTTCCCTGCCGCCCGAAGTCGAAGCGGCAATGGACAGACGCGCTTCGATGGGAGCACTCGGCGACGTGCAGACCTACGCGCAGTTCCAGGCGGCAGATGCGATGCGTGATGCCGCGCAAAACGAAGGAGGCGGCGCCGGCCTGGGCGCCGGGCTCGGCGCGGGTTTTGCCGTCGGGAATCAAATGGCGAACGCTTTCGGAAACCTTGGCGGAGGCGGTGGCGGCGGAGCTTCCTCGAGCGTAGCGTGCCCCTCGTGCGGAAAGGCAAATGCCGCTGGAACAAAATTCTGCGGCGACTGCGGTGCCAAGATGGAAGTCGCGCAGGTTCCGTGCGTGAAATGCGGTGCCGAGCTCCGCGAAGGAGCAAAGTTTTGCTCCGAATGCGGCTCGACACAGGAGAAGCAGAAATGCTCAAGCTGCCAGTACGAGCTCGCGGCGGGAGCGAAGTTCTGTCCTGAATGCGGAAATAAGTCGGAGACGCCTGTCTAAACTGGATCGAAGGCTGATGTCGAAACGAAGGCGCGCGGCCGTGTACCGCTCGCCTTCTCATTCTTTGACTTTTGGATTTTTTGTTTCTACTTTGTTTCTATGCCTATCAGTCCCGAACTGCTCGAAATCTTACGCTGTCCACAGTGCAAATCGACGCTTACGATCGACGAAGCACAGACGCGCCTAAAGTGCGATAACGCCGAATGTTCGCTCGTCTATCCGATCCGCGATGAGATACCGGTGATGCTGGTCGAGGAAGCATTCGTCGAAAAGTGAAATGGATAACGGATAGTGGAAAGTGGGTAATTTCCTGTCCTCGTCCGCTATGTCGATCAATTGGAGTAAGGTCAATCGCGTGCTTGTCGTCAAACTGCGCTCCATCGGCGATACGGTGCTTGCGACGCCCTCGCTGATCGCGCTCCGCAGATTCTTACCCGAGGCACAGATCGATATCGTTCTCGAAGATTGGGTCGCACCAATTCTCGACGGGGCGGACTTCGTCGATGACGTTATAATCGCGAGCGGCACGCTGGCGAGCCGTGCAGGCGTCATTTCTGAATTGCGCCGGCGCCATTACGACGTGGCGTTTAATCTGCACGGCGGGACAACCTCCACATTCTTCACCGCTGCGAGCGGGGCGAAACATCGCGTTGGCTACGACACCTATCAGTACTCATTCCTATACAATCACAGGCTCGCCTCTGCATCGGACTTTTGGAAAACGGAGTTCACGCATTCCGCCGAGCAGCAGCTGGCATTACTCGGATCCGCAGGCGTTCCAGTCGACGATCGGCCGCGCAGCAGACTGCCCATCACGCCCGAGGCGATGCGATCGATAGAGCTCCGGCTCGCTGAATCCGGACTTAGGGATTCGCAATGTCAGATCGCGTTGTTTCATCCAACGAGCGCTTTTTTTACAAAGCGCTGGCCAATCGAGAACTATGCCCGCGTCGCCGAACATCTAGAGAGAAACGGCATGCCCGTTGTCGCAATCGGTTCTGCCGGCGAGTCGCAGCTTCTGCAGGATCTATCGCGGGAATCAACTGCCAAAATCATCATTTTTAGTGATCTAAGGCTTCCTGAGATCACAGCCCTCGCGTCGCGATCGAGCCTCTTTATCGGGAATGACTCGGGCATCGCGCACATCGCAGCGGCCGTCAATACGCCGAGTGTGGTGATATTCGGCTCGTCAAACCGGGCTCACTGGCGTCCCTGGACTGACGCTCCGAACGAGATCGTTTATCACGAGTTCCCTTGTCAGCCGTGTGCCGGTTATGAATGCAAAGCGTTCGGCAGGCCGCGATGCATCCTCGAAATTTCTGTCGACGAAATCATCGCGGCTATCGCGCGGCTGAGCGCAAAAAGGGCGAGCTAAAAGCAGCCCGCCCCGATTTAATCGAATCGAATCCGAACTATTTCTTATTCGTATTCGCGTTGTTAGTCGTCGGACTGAGGGCCGAATCAGACGCGTTAACCGTTAGCTCGTTTTTGACGCTCTTCACGCCCTCGATATCCTTGGCCGTTTTCTCTGCCGCAGCCTTTTGAGCAGCATTCGCGACCGAGCCCTTGAGCGTTACGATGTCGTTCGTCACATCAACATTGATCGTTGAATCGCGAAGGTCATCAGCCGCGGCAAGGGCGGCACGTGTCTTGAACCAGATCCAGCTGTCGTTTACGCCTTGACCGATCGAGCTCGTTCCGCGATCTTTCTCATACTCTGCGCGATTCTTGTCGTAATCCGCACGCGAAACATTCGTATTCGATCGATCAAATGTCGGCGAAGGTGCCGGCGTGGCACGGTTCATGTTGACGTTCACGTTGCGATTGCCGTTAGCGTTACCTGCCGTCGAATCACACGCGATCGAGCCGAGCGAAAATAAGGAAATAACTCCTAAAAATAAAAACTTCTTCATAAAACCTCCAGTCTGTCTCTTTCTTGTCTCTCTTTCATGCACCGACGGGATGTCAGTGCTGTCAGAATTGTAGGTTCGGTGACTGATCGGCTTGGTACGATGGAATACATTCGTACCGTCTACCTGCCAAACGGTCTATTCTCCGATTTCCCGGTGCGTGTAATAGTCATGCGCCGCTTTTTTCTCGTCGCCAACGGCGACCGACATTAAAGCCTAGGGAGCAGCGACCAGCGGAAGCGTATCCCTAGGGTATGATCCCACGCGATTTCCGTCGCTGAAGGCGACGAACGCCCGGCGTGAATGTTTGTCCCCTTCAGGGACAAAACGAATTTGCCGGCTTCTGCCTAGGGTTTCGCAAAGCCTCCACCCCAGGTTTTAATATTTGTCGCCGTTTGCGACCGGAGCGATCAATTCCCTTCAATTATCTTCCGCTCATCCGGCGTGATGTCGTAGAGCTGGTAAACAAGATCGTCGATCTGTGCGTCGAGCGTGGTGCAGAAGCGTTCGTAGAATTGTCTGTCGCTGTCGGTGCGCGCCGCGGCGAGCCTCTTTTTGGCTTCGATCATCTTTTCGACCAGTCAATTCTTGTTCGACATTTCGATTTCGGTCATTTTATAAAGCCACGCTGCAACTAGATTCTTAAGTTCAACGAAATACTGTTCACATAGATTAAAAACGTTTCCACTTGAACCTGGGATGAACTCATTGGCATTCTCAAACGTCCACCAATGCATTTGACCCGTATCGGAGTTAGCATCGATGCCATCTATTTTAAGATCAAAGATGGGGGCTGAGTTAGCTATCGGACTAATACTCGCTCTATGTATGGAATGAGTTCTTTGGTCGCTAAAGAACTTCATAACAGGCAACTTGCTTAGTTCGCCCATTTCACCTTTGTACCATTTCTTTAGCTCTGGAATTGGTGCTGACTCTTTTTCCATAACCATAGTTACACTTCGAGCCGAGCTAATAAAACTGTTGATGCAGGAACGAAAGATTGCATCACTGTCGCTCTTGTCGAGCGCCAATTTCATTTGAACTGCGGCATCGCTTAGTTTGATTTCTGTTTCAGTAAGGTTTTTCACGGGACTCAATTACTTTCAATTATCCGTCTTTCTTCCTGTGTGATGTTATAGAGTTCATAAACAAGATCGTCGATCTGTGCGTCGAGCGTGGCCGAGAAGCGTTCGTAGAAGTCCTTGTCCCGGTCGGTCCGGGCCGCGACGAGGCTCTTTTTGGCTTGGATCATCTTTTCGACCAGTTCGACGATCTTGTCGTGGGTCGCTTTTTCTTTCGGGTCGTCGAAATTGATCGAAGCGAATGGTAGCTGCCCAACCTGACGGGCTTGAATCTCGGAAAATACCTTTTTCGTAGACTTAAGAAAGGTCAAATAGTAAAAGTTGAGGAGTTGTGAATTAATAAGAGCCAATACGAACCGAATATCGAGGTCTGTTTGGGCTTTCAACGTGACTACCACCAACGTATTTAGCGCGTATTTCTGCTCCGTGTCTAAAGTTGCGATTAGGCTCTCTCCGACCCGCCGGAAGAATATTTTTGCCCGTTCAAGAAAAATATCTTCCCTTTTGCAGCTATGTATTTTCGAAAGGTCGAACTTGAAATAATTAGGTGAGTCTCCAGTGAAATAGCGGTTAATGTGCCGTCCGTCCAATACTTCGCGATGTTGTTCGGTTTCTCTTGTTTGCGTAAGGCAGGCGGATCGGTCGTGCTTTAAGGCAATTGCCTGATTGATATTTGTCCACTGACCCAAAATCGAACGGCCTCGGCCAATTTTTTCTTTCAAGACGAGCGTTTCAGGATTGGAGGGTACGATAAACGACGCTTTGTAATTGTTTCGCAGAACTTCCTGATCAAGAATCGCATTCCGAACCAACTCACCATTTAACAGAATATCGTTAAACTCGACGTCGTGTTTTTCTTCCCTGGTTTTCTTTTGTCGGTTCCGTAGGACGAGTATGGTGGTTTCAACCACGGCATCTTGGAAGATCTGACCGACCGGACTAGTAACTGTTTCGATGTCAGTGTGATTCAAGAATCGCATCCTAAGTTCTTCATAATATTCCTGACTAAGAATTGTATTCGGAACAATATAGGAGATCAGCCCATAATCTTTGTTCAGTTGCCGAGCGCGTTCAAAGAAAAACGCAAACGTGTTTAGTCGTCCGCCTGACAAGGCATATTTTTCCTTTAGATAGCGGTTAACAGTCTCGTTACGAAATTCTTCCATTGAAAGCTGAATATACGGCGGATTGCCCACAATCGCGTCAAAGCCGCCATTCGCGAACACCTCCGGGAACATATTCTGAAAACTCATCGGATTGAGTTTCTTGAGGTCACGACTGTCGAACAATTGGCCGTCCATGATGCCGTAATCGATCAGCGAATTACCGTGGACGATATTTTTATTGAGGTTTGGCAAAAGCTGTTCGCGAAAGCCGGCGAGGTATTGCTGGGCCGTCGCGGTTGTTTCTTCTTCGAGCAGCTTCAGGTAAAGCGAAAGCTGCGCCACCTCGACCGCCTGTGCATCGAGATCGACGCCGAAAATATTGTTGAGCAAAATGTCCCGTTTGTGCTGGATCGTGAGCTGGAGCGTGCCGTCGGCCGTCTCGCGGCAGTGCCCTTTCTTAACGGCATCCGCGCGTCGTGTCTTGTTACCGCCGTACCATTCGACGTGATACTTGATCAGGTAGTCGAAAATACCGAGCAGGAACGAACCCGAACCGCAGGCGATATCCGCGAAACGCATTTTTGCGATCTCGTCCGGTGTCTTACCCGCTATCAGTTTGCCGATCGTGTTCTCGACAATGTACGTAACGATGTACTCCGGCGTGTAGTAAACGCCGCCCGCCTTTCGCACCTCGGGCTTTTCCTCGACCCGTGCGCGTTTGTCGGTCACGACGATGGTCTTGCCCAAAAACCTTTCGTATATACTGCCGAGGATATGGATCGGGATAGTGTTGAAATCGTACGGCGAATTTTTGTGCGACAGCCATGCAAGCGTATCCGCAAACGCCTTTTCATCCGCCTGAAAACCAGGACTGTCGAGTATCGCGTGCGGCTTAAATATGATGCCGTTGTAAACCGAGTTGAGCCGAGGTATCTCGTTGGCAAAATCGCGCCATTTGCTGCCCGACTTTGCACCGAGCCGGTCGATTATCTCGGACGCCTCGACGAGCTTGTCTTCGAGAAACCGAATGAACACTAAACGATCCAATGTCCGTTGTGTTATTTCGGTCAGCTCATCGCTGCCCAGTTCCGCGTTGGCGCGTTTGAATGAGCGCGCAAGCTCTTCGCGATGAACGTCGAGTTCTGCCAGAAAGGTATCGCCGACCGGTTGTATCTGGACCGCCGGAGCAACCTTAGCGGCTTTCGCTTTCGATACCTTTTTGAGGCCCTGGATGAATTTGTCCAGGGAGTTATCGCCGACCGCTTCGCGCGAGAAAAGGAAATACAGCTTTCGAAAACTTTCCTCATCCGCGAACTGCGTATAATGAAACTTTTCCAGAATGCCGTTGAGCGATCTTTCGACGCTCGGCTTGTATCTCGAATCGAGAACGAAGAACTGTTCGAAATCCGTCAGAACGGCAAGCGGCGTATTCGAATTCCAGCCGTACCGCATCGCCTGAAAACAATCGTAACTGTTCTCAAGCTGGCGCGACGGCTTTTTTGCTTCGGCCATAAAGCGGGCCTGCAGAAAATTCGGCCGCGTGAAAAACGCATAGTCCGCTCGCTTGCCACGGTCGCCTACCATCACGCTTTTTTCGATCCTGACCTCACGTTCGTACGGATTCGGATGCTCGTGATGATAAACATCCCATCCGAGGGCGACCCAAAAGGTGTCGAGAAAATCCTGTCTCACTTCGGCTTCCTGATACTTGGGCGAGAGATACGCCGCCTCATTCTCACCAAACCTTGCGGAAAGGAGCGAAACTTTTTCAAATGCTAATTCGAACGTCTTGGGAATGGACATGAGCGGAAAATTACGACGAATGTAACACCGGCGCTTAGAGCTTGGCAAGAATCTCGCGTGTGATGCATAAAAACTTGTAAATCAGGCCCTTATGCCTTAGATTATCTTTAAATGCTCACCGAATACCTCCAAGCCGCGATGCGTAAAGCAAAGTATGAAATCCTGGACGCAAATGAAGGGTACTACGGTGAAATTCCTGGTTTTCAGGGCGTCTGGGCAAATGCCGATAACCTGGAAGACTGTAGGAAGGAATTGGCCGAGGTCCTCGAGTCGTGGCTTCTCTTCCGAATATCGCGCGGAATGAAAGTGCCTGCCGTAGGAAAACACAAACTTTCGGTTCAGTTCGCCGCGGTTTAGAGCTCCTCCCATTCTTTAGCCGACACTCCTGCCTGTCGCAGTATTCTTCTAAGCAAACCGACGTCATTAATAGCACCCGAACCATGCTTGTTCGGGATGGTCAGCGTCACGTCGCCGCGAATCATTATGCTGTGAGGACGCCCCTGACCGTACGGCCCGTCAAAACCTAGCAGTCGTAAGTATTTGACAAGCTGTTTATGTTTTATCGGGCCGAGTTTTGGCATAATCTCCTCCTTCAATAATAGAAACCTTACAAATTTTTGCCGAAGGTTGTTTTTGAGTTTTTCGTGGACCACCTGATAACTGTCAATTCACCGGCCTGTAATTGACACTTTTCACGGTAAACACTAGTATTTATAGTTTCGACTCTAGTAGCCGAAGTGTGCCTTGACTATGTTCGAATCGCTGTCCGACAAGTTAAAAAACTCGCTGCGGAATCTCCGCGGTGCCGGGAAATTGACGCCCGAGCACGTGGATGCCGCTCTTCGCGAGATTCGGATGGCGCTGCTCGAGGCAGACGTAAACTATAAGGTAGCAAAAGACTTTGTAGAGTCGATCCGCGTAAAAGCTGAGGGCGAAGAGGTCTGGAATGGCCTAAAACCGCACGAACAGGTCGTAAAAATCGTCTATGACGAGCTCGCCGTATTGATGGGCGGAACCTCGTCGCGGCTCGTATTTACAAAGCAAACCCCAAACGTCGTAATGATCGTCGGGCTGCAAGGCTCAGGCAAAACGACGTCCACAGGAAAGATTTCGCGTTGGCTCGCAGATAATCAGGAGCGAAAGCCGCTGCTCGTCTCGGTTGACGTTTATCGGCCGGCCGCTCGCGCCCAGCTAAAAGTCGTCGGAGACGCCGTCGGACTGCCTGTTTATGAGGCAAAAGAGACGAGCGATCCGATGACGATCGTTCGGGGAGCTATAAAAAACGCCGTCGAAAAAGGCTTTGACACCGTGATGATCGACACGGCGGGCCGCCTTCATATTGATGAGGAGTTGATGGCCGAGCTCGACGCAATAAAGGCGGAGACTAAGCCTACAGAGGTTTTATTTGTCGCAGATGCGATGACCGGCCAGGACGCCGTCCGATCGGCTGAGGTGTTTCATCAGCGCGTCGGAATCACCGGCGTCGTGCTGACAAAAATGGATGGCGATGCCCGCGGCGGCGCGGCTTTGTCGATTCGTCAGGTCATCGGGCAGCCAGTCAAATTTGTCGGAGTCGGTGAAAAATACGACGCGATCGAGCCGTTTTACCCGGAGAGGATCGCCCAGCGCATCCTCGGTATGGGCGATGTGCTCACCCTGATTGAGGAAGTACAGGGCAAGATCGACGAAAAGGACGCCCAGGAGTCCTTGCGAAAAATGACGAGCAATCAATTTACGCTCGAAGATTTCGCAAGTCAGCTGGGACAGTTTAAGAAGCTCGGCTCAATGTCTAAATTGATGAAAATGCTGCCCGAATCGATGACGGGCGGACTGCAAATCAGTGACGAGCAGAGTGAGGTAGTCGATCATCAGATGAAGCGAACCGAGGCGATCATCGGCTCGATGACCCGTCTCGAGCGCAACAACCACAAAGTCATCGACGCCAGCCGCAAGACTCGGATCGCGGGCGGTTCCGGTTCCTCGATCAGCGAGGTAAATCAGCTGCTAAGGCAATACGAGCAGATGAAGAAAATGATGGCGCAGATGAGCCGCGGCGGACTTTTCGGCGGCATGGCTCGAAAAATGGCCGGGGGCCTCGCGGGCGGACTAGGTGGAATGCTTGGCGGTGGCGGCAATCCGTTGGGGATGCTTGGTGGCGGCTCGGAGATAGATTATTCAGAAGGCGAATCGAATGGCGGTCCGTCAAAAAGCGTAAAGAAAAAGAAAAGGCACAAGAAACGACGTTGATCTTGCGGCCCGGTCGCGACTCAACCTCTCGAGCAGGAAAAATATGTTAGCAATTAGCTTAATGAGAATCGGCGCAAAGGGTAAGCCCTTTTATCGCGTCGTCGTAAAGGAAAAGCGTTCGAAACGTGACGGCAAGTATCTTGAAAATCTCGGCACCTACAATCCGATGATGGACCCGGCACTCGTCGATCTCAAACACGAGCGGATCCAGTATTGGATCGGCGTCGGGGCGCAGCCGACAGAGACGGTGACAAGCCTTATCAAGCACAATCCGATCATGACGGACGAGGAAAAGGCTGCGTCGCTCGAGGCCCGCGCCACCAGGAGGGCGGCCGATGAAAAGGCGAGAGCCGACGCGAAAAAGGCCGAAGCAGACCGCCTCGAAGCGGAACGGGTTGCTGCTGAGAAGGCCGAAGCTGATGTCGCCGCGGCAGCCAAGGCGGAAGCTGATGCTGCTGCAGAAAGTGCTGCTGCAGAGACGCCTGCTGCTGACGACCCACTTGCGGCACCGGCCGCAGAGGGAACGGAATTTCCCAGCACTGACGCGACTGCCGAAGCGGCAGGCGGCGCCAGCGAGGAAGGAAACGCTTAGTCTCGATGAAGGAAGCTGTCGAAAGAGTCGTTACTACTTTAGTCGGAGAGCCGGACGCTGTTGATGTGTCCGAAATCTCTGACGGCAAGCATGTACGGCTGGAGGTTCGAGTTGCAGAGCACGATATGGGCCGAATTATTGGCCGAGAGGGTCGCACTGTAAAGGCAATTCGGAGCGTTCTCTTCGTCGCCGGCCAGAAACACGGAAAGCGTTTCTCGCTGGATTTAGTGGAAGACTAACGCTCCCGCGGCAACTCGCCGGTACTAGCCCAGCGTTCCATGACGGATTTCGTTGCAATCGCTAAGATCGTCCGAACGCGAGGCCTGAAAGGCGAGGTCGTGGCGACAATTTTGACAGATTTCCCGGAGCGATTTGATTCGCTCGGAACGGTCGTTGGAGTTGGCGCAGACGGCAAGCGTCGCGAATTGAAAATTGAGGACTTCTGGTTTCAGAAAGATCGCATCATCCTCAAGTTTAGTGGGCACGATTCGGTCGACGATGCTGAACTGCTGAGCGGAGTCGAGATTTGCATCGCTGAGTCCGAGGCGATCTCTCTCGATCCGGGCGAGTATTACGATTGGCAGCTCACCGGTTGTCGAGTGCAAACCGCCGCGGGATTGGCAATCGGCCGTGTTCGGGAGTTAATGCGAACGGGCGGAACTGAAATTTTGGTCGTGGAAGACGGCGAACGCGAGTATTTGATTCCCTTTGCTGAATCGATCTGCGTTGAAGTCGATATTGAAAATGAAAAGATCGTGATCGATCCGCCCGAGGGCTTGTTGGAGTTTTAGATCTCACAATTGCGATCTGAAATTGAAGACTGCGATGAAGATCGATGTTTTGACAATTTTTCCGGAGTTCTTTTCGCAGGTCTTTGATTTCGGAATTATCCGTCGGGCAAAGCTCGCGGGAATTGTCGAAATCGCTGTTCACGACATTCGCAACTACGCGACTGACAAGCATCGGATGGTCGACGACAGGCCGTTCGGAGGCGGGGACGGGATGGTGCTAAAGCCGGAGCCCATCTTTGCCGCGATTGAAAACTTGATAGGGACTAGCGAACGCGATCAGTTTCCGCAAGGAACTCGCGTGGTCTTATTAACGCCCCAGGGACGGCAGTTTGAGCAGCGCACCGCGAAAGAATTCGCGCAGGTTGCGACTCATATCGTCCTGATCTGCGGTCGCTACGAGGGCGTTGACGAACGGGTCAATGCGGCACTCGTGACGGACGAGATTTCGATTGGCGATTACGTACTATCAGGCGGCGAGCCGGCAGCAGTCGTGGTAGTTGACAGTATCGTAAGGCTCCTGCCTGACGCGTTGGGCAGCGAGACTTCGGCCGAGAACGATTCGTTCTCAAATGGTTTGCTCGATTGCCCGCATTACACGCGGCCGGCGAGTTACCGGGGAATGGATGTTCCTCAAGTTTTATTGGAAGGCAATCATGCCGAGATCGAAAAATGGCGCGCTGCTCAGGCGCTCGAGAAAACGAGACGCATTCGAAGCGACCTCTTGACAGGAGAAAATGGTGAAAGTGAGTCTCGATGAAATATCGGAACTGACCTCTGGCCGAAACGTAAAATGAACAGACTAGATTCAGTCGAAAAAACACAGTTAAAGGATAACGTTCCTGCATTTATGCCAGGCGACACCGTTCGTGTGCATGTCCGCATTAAGGAAGGCAACAAGGAACGCCTCCAGGCGTTTGAGGGCATCTGCATAGCCCGCAAGCACGGCGGTGTCCGCGAGACGGTTACGGTGCGAAAAGTGAGTTTCGGCGTAGGCGTCGAGCGTATTTTCCCGCTCCATGCCACAGTCATCGATCACATCGACGTTATCCGCCGCGGTAAGGTTCGCCGAGCGAAGCTCTACTACCTCCGCGACCTACGTGGTAAGGCTGCCCGTATCAAGGAAAAAGATACTCGCAACAAGGCCGCAAACACAGCAAAGTAAGTTATTAAACTATGGCAGACGCTCGACGACACGGTTCGGAAGATATAGCCGAATCGGTTGTCGGCGTCTCGCTCTTTGCTGAGCCTGCGATCGAGGGTTGCGGCCTCGTCTTTGAGAAACAGCTCCGCGCGGAAGGCTTTACGCTGATTGCAGGCGTAGACGAAGTGGGTCGAGGCTGCATTGCGGGGCCAGTCGTTGCCGCAGCCTGTATTCTCGATCCGGATCAACCACTTCCAGATGGCATTGACGACTCAAAAAAACTCGATGCCGAAATGCGGGAGACGATCGCCGAACAGCTGAAGAAAGTTTGCGTGACATACGCAATCGGACAGGTCGAGGCGGACGAGATCGACCGTATAAATATCCTGGAGGCGACCAAGAAGGCGATGCTCCTCGCAATCGCATCACTTGCTCCGGCCGCCGAATATCTCCTGATCGACGCGCTTCGCCTGAAACAGGCGACGATTCCGCAGAGGGCGATAATCAAGGGTGACTCGATCTCCGCGTCCATAGCGGCGGCGTCCATTCTCGCAAAAACCTACCGTGACGCCCTCATGGCGAGCTACGATGCGGAGTTTCCGCAATATGGCTTTGCAGGACACAAGGGCTACGGCTGTGCGACCCACTACGCGGCGATACGCGAACACGGCGCTTCCGAACTTCATCGAAAAACTTTCAAGGGCGTTTGCGGGGACGCGGCCCAAACGCCGATGCTGTTCTAGCTCGCTCGTTGACGCAGGCAATCCTTAAACTCAAACTCGCGGCGGCAACATCAAGCGGCTTCCGGGGTTTTCATCTTGTCGGTTTATAGGGCTATCCAATGGGTCGGCTGACCCGCTTTCGAGACGGTGATCTTCACTTCAGCTCGAAAGAGAGGCGGACGCATCTTAAGGGCGATGTCAGCGGTGAGCAAGGCAAGGTGTGGATCGTTCGCCCGCTGCGATATATGCGCCAGAACGATGTAACGCGCCTTGCCGTCGAAATCGTTTGTGAGCCAATCCGAGAGATCCTCATTCGAGAGGTGGCCCGTCGTCGACATAATGCGCTGTTTGAGGTCCCACGTGTACACTGAGCAAGCGCGCAGCATATCGCGACTATGATTCGACTCGACGATGATTGCGTCGCAGCCCTGAATTTTTTCCTTTACGAGATCGCTTATGTGGCCGAAATCCATCAGCGTCGCGATCTTGACGCCATCCTTTTTCGCTACAAAGCCAAAATTATCGACCGCGTCATGCGGCACGCTAAAGGGTTCGAGATCGATATCGCCAATGCGGAATTCCAGTGTCGACTCGATCTCCACCGTTTGGCCGCGAAGGGCCGCACGACGCTTTGTGCTCTCGCCCTCGCCGTCTTTACCGGCGCGCGTTGAGTAATAAGCGTCCTCGGTCGGACCTGAGATATAGACCGGGCATTCTACCGAAGCTAAAAGCACCCGCAGGCCGGCTATGTGGTCGGCGTGTTCGTGCGTAATCAAGATTCCATCAAGATCATCCGCCGCGACGCCCATTTCTGCGAGTCGTTTGAGAATTTCACGCGCGCTTAAACCCGCGTCTACCAACACGTTCGTGCGGCCGCTCGAAATCAGTACCGCATTACCGGTCGAACCGCTGCCGAGTACGGTGATTTTCATTTATCTTCCTGATACTTCGGGCGCATCGCCCTGGCCACGGCCCGCCGGGAAATTGAGTGCGGCACGTGCGTTCCGAGCGTCGCGCCGATTTTATTGGTAAGTCCGGACACGGCTACAATCTTGCCCTTTTTCAGTGCCGAGAGAGCCGTATCGACGACCTGTTCCACAGTCTGTTGGCCTTTGACTTGAATGGGCCTTTCAATGTCCGCCGCGGCGAAGAAGTTGGTTTTTGTCGAGCCGGGGCAGAGACTAAGAACGCGGATGCCGAAAGGACGATTTTCCTCCGCTATTGCCTCACTAAATGAAGAAACGAACGCCTTTGTTGCGGCATAGGTCGCCATAAATGGAAGGGGTTGGTAGCCCGCCGCACTCGAAACATTGATGATCGTTCCGTGCCCACGCACGCGCATTCGATGGAGATAGATATGCGTGAGCGCCACAAGGGCACGGACGTTCAAATCAATCATCGAAAGCTCGCGCCCCGCATCAAGGGTGGCAAAATCACCGGCAGATCCAAATCCCGCGTTATTCACGAGCCACTCAACCTGCATTCCGTGCCGGTCGGTCTCGGCGAGGAGCTTTTTAGGCGACGCTGGCTCCGCGAGGTCGAGCACCACGTAGTGAGCCGTAATCCCGTGTCTCAACATTAGCTCGTCGCAGAGCTCGTGTAGAGCTCTTTCACTGCGGGCAACAAGCACGAGATTATGGCCGTCCGCCGCTAGACGCCGAGCAAAAGCCTCGCCGATGCCGCTTGAGGCTCCCGTGATAAGAGTTACCTTCATACTCTACAATAATTTATTTTTGGCTAACCAGTTCGCCACGGTTTCATTAAATTCCTTCGGCTTTTCCATCATCAGAAAATGGCTGACCCCCGTCCACATTTGAAAATCTATTTTCGGTGCAACCGCCTGGAAAGAATCTTTGGTGTCCGGGCCCCACCATGGCGAAGCTGCCATTACCGCGAGAACAGGCACGTTGACCTTATCGTTTGTCCAGATCAAAGAGTCAATCATCCCGGCCATTGCGCTAACCCCGACATAGTCCGGCGCGGCGGTCATCGTTTTACGGATATACATTTTCAAGCTCTCATCTTTTACCGGCTGAAGGAGCCCGTCGACTAATTTCGGCTCGTTCTCTTTGTAGTTTGCGCGAAGCGGCCCAAGAAAACCCTTCTCCATGTCTTCTCTTGAGCCAATCGGGCGAAGCAATCCATCGACGACAACGATGCCGCTCACTTTATCGGGATAAAGCCGATAGAACTGCCTTGCGACAGGCGTTCCCATGCTGTGGCCAACAAGAACCGCCTGTTTGATCTTAGCCTTTTTCATAACGGCCTCGATCGAACGAGCAAAGTATTCCATCGTATAATCCACCTTTGGCTTATCGCTCTGGCCGTGGCCGGGCAGGTCGATCGCGATCACGCGGTATTTTGGAAATGCATTGTACGAGTCCTTCCAAAAATCGGCGTTACACGTCCAGCCGTGTATGAAGATCAGAGCATTCTTCGATTTATGGCTGCCAATGTCATAGTAGCGAACTTTATTGCCGTCGTATTTTGCCCAATAGCTTTTCGGTGATTGCTCTTGAGCAAAACGATCGGCGGCCAGGACAAACACAAATCCGACCGCAAAAACCAATCTTAGTAATCTCATAATGTTTTCCTCCCGTCTACAAATTCATCCTTTGAGATCGCATAAAAAACGCAGTCAATCCCGTAATGCAACTCGTTTTTTTCATAATGCATTCCACATTTTTCCATGATTCGCCACGAGCCCGTATTGTCCGGATGAGCAACCGCGACTATCCGCTCGAGGCCGAGCGTTTCGAAGCCGTGTTTTATCCAGCCGTAGCAGCATTCGTAACCATAGCCTTGTCGCCAATACTTCTCCGAAAGGTTATACCCAACCTCGACGTGCGGTGTGTCGCCGAGCTGCTGCAGGCCGCTCGTGCCTATCCGCTCCCCGGTCGCCCTAAGCTCCATGACGCAAACCCCATAGCCATTTTTCTCGTGCCAGTCTATGTAATCGCGGATCCGGCGCGTTAGTGCCTCGGGGTTTTGCATTTTTCGGCCGCCGAGATAGCGATTTACTGGGTCCGGCGTACGCATTTCGATGAGCCAGGAAAGGTCTTCCTGGCGGATCGGCTTGAGGATTACTCTTTCGGTCTCGAGCATAGCGAGTTAGATTATCGACGAAGACGAGGCGTCCGCGATATCCAATTAACTGGGTAGAATCAGGGGGATAGGCGTTTGATGCGCCATGCGTCTGCATCGCGTTGATAAATGATGCGGTCATGCAGCCGATTTTGACGGCCCTGCCAAAATTCAAACCGGTCGGGTGTAAGGCGAAAGCCGCCCCAGAAATCCGGCAGCGGCACCTCGTCGCCAAACTTTGCCTTAAAATCCTCGAAACCTTTTTCAAGGACTTCGCGCGATGCGATTTCCCGACTCTGATTTGACGTCCACGCGGCGAGACGCGAATCGACCGGACGTGAGTCGAAATACTGTAGCGATTCCTCGCGGGTAGTTCGAGCGACCGTACCGTACACGGCAATCTGTCGGTCAATCTGCGGCCAGAAAAAGTGGAAAACCGTGGCGGGATTGTGCGTGAGGTCAGTGCCCTTCTTGCTCTCGTAATTTGTAAAAAAAACCAGGCCCGCGGCATCGAAATACTTGAGAAGCACGACGCGTGCTGAGGGTCTATTGTCATCACCGACTGTTGAGACGGTCATTGCGTTCGGATCGATGATATCTGCGGCTAGAGCCTCGTCCATCCAAGCGGAGAATTGCTCAAACGGATCACGAGCTGCCTCCGCCTCGTCGAGTCCCGACGCGTGGAAATCTCTTCTGAGATCGGCAAGCTCCGTCTTTTTCATATCTCGTGGATCAGCAGGCCGTCCTTCAGTTTCGGCTCAAACCAAGTCGATTTCGGCGGCATAATCTCGCCAGCATCTGCGACAGAGAACAGATCGTTCATCGTCGTGGGATACATCGAAAAAGCGACCGCATACTCACGGCTGTCGACAAGCCGTTCAAGCTCGTCGGTTCCGCGGCGACCGCCCACAAACGCGATCCGTTCGTCCGTCCTCGGATCGCCGATCCCCAACACCGGCGCAAGCACGTACTGCTGCAGTATGCTCACATCGAGCCGGTCGATGGGGTCGGGCTCGCGAATGAAATTTACATTGAAATGCAGCTTCCACCAGACGCCGCGCAGATACATCGCGATTTCGCCGCGCTCATCCGGCTGCTTCTCCACCGTGTGTTCGGCCACAATAAAATTCTCGCGTATGCGGGCAAGAAACTCTTCTTTATCGAGGTCGTTCAGGTCTTTCACCACGCGATTATATGGAAGGATCTTTAAGTCCTGCGACGGAAAGATTCCCGCCATGACGAAATTGTATTCCTCGCCGCCCGTGTGCTCAGGATCGTCCTCGCGCATACGATCACGCGCGAGCTTCGCACTCTCGGCCCGATGATGCCCGTCGGCAATGTAAAGCGCGTTCACGCGCTGAAACGCGGAGACCCAATCGTCGGTATCCACAATCCTCCAGACCGTCTGACGAATCCCGGCCTCATCGTCAAAGTCATACAGCGGGGTCGTATCGACGGCTTCGCGGATCAAATCAGCTATGGCTCGAGTGTTGCGAAACGCAAGGAATATTAGCCCTGTCTGGGCCCCGACGGCCAGTATGTGATTCGTACGGTCCTCGACCTTATCGGGCCGGACACGCTCGTGCTTCTTGATCGATCCGCGATCATATTCGTCGACGCTGCAGCAGGCGACGATTCCGGTCTGGGATTGATTACCCTCCGTCAATCGGTAGACATAGATTGCGTCCTCGTCATCGCGAATGAGAATGCCGTCATCGACAAGCCGGTCGAGGTTTTGCCGCGCGCTCTCATTGATTGCCTGACTAGTTGCCTCGACATCATCGTCCAAAGCCCCTTCAGCGCGCGTCACGCGAAGAAAGCTCAGCGGGTTCGCGGCGATCGTATCTCGAACCTCGCTGTCGTAGATCACATCGTATGGCACGCACGCCACACTGCTCGCGTCCTCAGGATTGGGTCGAAGGGCTCGGAACGGTTTGATTACGGACACGTTAAGGCTGCTCCTGCGTTACAGCGGGCAAAGGGTTGGAAAACCCGGTCGGGTCGTCAAACTTTCGGTTCTGCTCCTCAACCTCAGCCTCGATCGACGCGGCCTCGCCCGCGATATCGATCTTCCATGCTCCGTCTTCGAAGATAAAAGGCACCTTTTGCCAGCCGCCGTATGAATTTTTTACCTCAAGCGTCGCTTTTTCGCCGTCTATCTTCTCGTTTCGATATTCGACAGTGCGTTGGCCTTCGGCGTAAAGCGTCTGCCGTTTGACGATTTCGTCCACATTTGTCTGTTGCGATTTAGCCTCTTTAGCGTGCATTTGCATCGTGGCGCCAGACAGCAAGACCTTCATCGTCGTGGTGTCTTTTGCCTTAATAGCTTTTACGTATGTCTTGAAAGTCTCAAGCGGTGTTGACGGTTTTGTCTCGCCGCAGGCGATCGCAAGCGCCATGAGTCCCGTGAGAATAGCTGCAAAGTTTACGCGCATCGATAAGCAAGTCCTCTTTCGACAAAGTCGAGAAAAAACGTCATTATAGCCCAACGGACGTAAAGGTGAGAAGCTATGGAAAGAAGATTAATCGAGACCCATCAAATGGCCGCGGAACTGGGAAAAACCGAGGGTTGGTCCGTAAAAGGCCCGGCGATCTGGCGGCGCTTCGAGTTCGATAATTTTTCGGAGGCCCTTGAATTTGTAAATCGGGCGGGAGCGATTGCCGACGCGATGGATCATCATCCCGACATAAAGCTCGGATGGGGCTATGCGGAACTCGCGATAACCACTCATGATCGCGGCGGCGTGACAGACGTGGACTTCTCGCTTGCTAAGAAAATCAATGAGATCGCTTGACGATCATTCGGCCGTGCAGGTCGCTGGCAGGTCGCGCTTTAGAGTTATTTTCGTATCGCCGTAGCTGTCTTCCATCGGTTTGAAGGCCTGAATGACGACGGCCGTGCCATACAGACAGGTTGTGTCGCGCTCGTAACGGAAAGTCGCGGTCACCGTTCGATATTGCCGTTGTGATGTCGGATCGTCGCTATACTCGAGCCACGTGTCGCCTGAGAAATAAACTTTCGTTGGGTTGATGCCTTCCGACATCAGTTTTGCGGTAAGTTCGCTCCGCAGGGTCTCGTCATTGAACTTCCCCTCGATCGGAAGCTTTGTTTCGTCAATCGCGTCGCGCAGGATCATCGATTCGAAGTTCTGCACCATCTTCGGGTACTTCGTAATTCCCTTAGTAAAGTCGGCCACAAAGCCCGCCTTTGCCAGATAATCCTCCGGTCCTCTAGGGAAACCCGGATTATTTGTGAACCGTAGTTCGTTATTCCATCGCCCGGGACGGCTGGCGGCAATATTCTTAATGAAGATCGCGAGAGCATTGTTGTGACCGGCCTTTCCGGGGGAAAGACTAAACTTCAGCTCCGTAGCAGCGAGTTCCGACTTCTTAAATTCGATGATCGAATGCGACTTTGCGGTCGAGTCGCCCTGCGGACCGTACTCCACAAAGATGAGATAGCGCTCACCAAAGGCCCCGTCGCGATGTCTATAAACCCAACGGTCGAGCTTGCCGTTGAACTTTACAACTAGCCAGGCAGCATCGCCGTCGGCTATCGGCGTAATCGGAGCGGCCTTCGCCTCGGCAAAATTCTTATACTCCGTTCTTACAATGACCATCTGGACATCCACATTCATTCGGGCCGGGTTGAAAGCTGGCAACACATTCCCCTTATTCTGCTCGCTGGCCAGCTGCTTATATTCTTCCTCGGTACGGCGCACCTGTTCGGCCTTATCGCGGCTGCGCTCGTCCATGGTTTTCCGCTGTGGAAACTGCGCCTCGCACGTGGCGACGAGCGAAAAAATAATTGCACCAAAAAGGAAAAGATTTTTCATGGGTTAATCACCTCACGTGGATCTGCCGCAAAAGTTCCCGAATAGCGTCTATCCGACGGCCCGAAACCATAGTCGCGATGCACCAGATTCTATCAAAATCGCATTCTGGGCGTATGCTTTGCGCTTCGCGACGGAAGTCCGTAGAATCGAGCTTTTCACCAGAAAATTATGTCAAACGTAGCTATTACGGTCGCCCATGGCGACGGAATCGGGCCGGAAATCATGGATGCGACGCTCCACATTCTGAAGGAAGCCGGCGCTCGCCTCGATATCGAAACGATCGAGATCGGCGAAAAGGTTTACCTTTCAGGCAACTCTGCGGGTATCGCACCTGAGTCGTGGGAATCGCTTCGACGGACGCAAGTTTTTCTAAAGGCTCCCATCACAACGCCGCAGGGCGGCGGCTTTTCTTCGCTTAACGTCGCGGTGCGAAAGACGATGGGCCTGTATGCAAATGTCCGCCCGTGCGTCTCGTATCATCCGTTCGTTTCGACAAAGCATCCCGTAATGGATGTCGTCATCGTTCGTGAGAACGAAGAGGACACCTACGCCGGCATCGAATACCGCCAGACGGCGCAGGTCGAGGAATGCCTGAAACTGATTTCACGTCCGGGCTCCGAAAAGATCGTGCGGTACGCGTTTGAATACGCGAAAAAGTTTGGCAGGAAAAAGGTGACGTGCTTTATCAAGGACAATATTATGAAGCGCACCGATGGCCTGTTTCACCGGGTCTTCGATGAGATCACTCCGGAATATCCAGGCATCGAGGCCGATCACTGGATCGTCGATATTGGCGCCGCTAAGATGGCGGATACACCCGAAAATTTCGACGTGATCGTAATGCCGAATTTGTACGGCGATGTCCTGTCGGATGTAGCGGCACAGATCGCTGGATCGGTCGGGCTCGCCGGGTCGTCAAATATCGGCGAAAAGGTTGCGATGTTTGAGGCAATTCACGGCTCGGCCCCGCGCCGTGCAGGCCAAAATCTAGCAAATCCATCCGGGCTGTTCCTCGGTTCGATTCTTATGCTCGTGCACCTTGACCAGGGCGATATTGCCGAGATCACCCACAACGCGTGGCTGCGGACTATCGAGGACGGTATCCACACCTACGATATGTACAAGGAAGGCACGTCGAAGGAAAAGGTCGGGACGCGCGAATTTGCCGAGGCCGTCGTCGCCCGGTTGGGACAAAAACCGGAAACTCTGAAACCCGTCACGTACAGCGAAAATGTCGTCGAGGCCGATCCGAAGCCGATCTACACCACACCGCCGGCACCGCAAAAGGATCTCGTCGGCGTCGATATTTTCCTCGATTGGTGGAGAGGCGAATTCTACGGCGTCGCAAACGACCTCGGAGCCGAAGTCGAGAAGGTCAATGGCAACGGCCTGAAGCTTCAAACGATCGCAAATCGGGGCGTTAAGGTTTATCCCGACGGCCAGCCCGATACCTTTACGGTGGATCATTGGCGGTGCCGATTCGTCTCCGATCAGGGCGAAGGAACCGCGGTCACGGTCGAACAGATCATCGACCTCCTTGGTCGCCTCCACGTCCACAAACTCGACGTGATCAAAACCGAGAACCTTTACAACTTCGACGGTTCTAAAGGATATTCGGCGTAGTTTTCGCTGAAGGATCATCGTACTGGAAGGACGGGTCCAAAGGCTCGTCCTTTTTATTGGAGATAATCAGGATAATTCTATGATGAGAATCCTGAAACAGGCTACGATTTGACATACCTTTACAGCCGTGATGGGCTATATTAAAATGAACTGTCCCATAACTTTAACTTGTGGAATAGAAGCCGTTTAGATGCTTGGTAAAACGATCCTGCACTATCACATCACCTCGCAGCTCGGCGAAGGCGGGATGGGCGTCGTCTATGAGGCTGAGGATACGAACCTGGGACGCCACGTCGCACTCAAGTTCCTGACGCCGTCATTGGCCAACGACGAAAATCTGCTACAGCGGTTCCAGCGTGAGGCTCGGGCCGCTTCTTCGCTCAATCACCCGAACATCTGCACTATCCACGGGATCGAACAGTTCGAATCCGATCATTTTATTGTAATGGAGCTTCTTGACGGCGAAGCGCTTGGGGATAGAATTCGCCGCGGCCCGCTCGACATCGACGAGGTTCTGTCGCTCGGAGTGCAGATCGCTGACGCACTCGAGTCGGCCCACTCGAAGGGCATCGTTCACCGAGACATGAAACCGGCGAATATATTTATCACCTCGCGTGGACAGGCAAAGATACTGGACTTTGGCCTGGCGAAGATCGATCAGCAGAAACCTGATGCCGGATCTAACGTGGCAACGGCAATTGCGGATGGACTGACCTCGGTCGGGGCAACGATGGGCACAATTGCCTACATGTCGCCCGAGCAGGCTCGCGGTGAAGTGACAGATGCCCGGACGGACCTTTTCTCTTTCGGGACAGTTCTTTACCAGATGGCTTCAGGAACGGTGCCTTTTCAAGGCGATACGTCGGCGGTGGTATTCGATGCCATTCTTAATCGTGACCCGATGCCATTGAGCGAACTCAAGCCAATGCTTCCACAGGAACTTGGGCGAATAATCGGGCAGGCACTCGAGAAGGACCGCGATCTGCGGTTTCAGAGCGCGACGGAACTAAAAACGGCGTTGAAGAGACTGAAGCGCGATCTTGATTCCGGGCGGCATTCGGGCGAAACAAGTGCGATACACAGTACGCGGGCACCGCAGACGATCCACGAACATTCGATCGCGGTTCTTTACTTTGAGAATCTGAGCGGAATCAAAGAGGATGAGTACCTCCGGGACGGTATCACAGAGGACATCACAACTGAGCTCTCAAAAATTCGCCGGCTAAAGACATTTTCGCGGGCAAATGTGCTTCCGTACCGCGACAAACTCGTCACGCCGAGCCAGATCGGGCGTGAGCTTGGTGTTTCATACGTACTTGTCGGGAGCATTCGGCGCGCTGGAAACCGGCTGAGGATCAATGCACAGCTGGTCGATGCGGCAACAGATTTCCCTCTCTGGTCCGAGCGATACGACCGTGAGATGGAAGACGTCTTTGAGGTGCAGGATGAGATAGCGTCAAAGATCGCTGCCGCACTGCGGATCACGCTCTCGCCGCAGGAACAGCAAGCCCTGGCCGCAAAGCCGACCGATAACCTGCAGGCCTACGATCTCTATCTGCGCGGCAGGAATTACGCCCGTCGCGTATCGCGCCAGGATCTGCAGTTTGCGCTTCAGATGTACGAGAACGCTGTAGCCCTCGATGAAGGATTTGCACTCGCTCACGCTGGGTTGGCGAACGTCTGCGCGCAATATTATTACCATTTTGAGCGCCAGCAGCAGTGGATCGACCGCGCAATTGCCGCAACGTATAAGGCGAGCGCGAATGGCAATGACGCACCGGAGATCAGGCTTGCCGAAGCGTGGGTGGATTTCGCCGAAGGGCGGTACGACGCGGCTGTCGAGAAGGCTCGAGAAGCGATCAAGAAAGACCCTGATGTTGACGGTGGGTACTATCTTCTTGGACGGGCACTATTCGTTTCCGGCCGATATCAGGAGATCGTGGAAATTATTGAGGAGGCAATGGCCCACGCCGGAGAAAACTACAACACTATCGTACCGATCCGCAACGCACTCGGCGCCCTCGGAAAAACGGAAGCATTGAATAATTTTACTTTTCGCGGGATAGCCATCTTTGAGGACCAATTAAAGAAGGTGCCTGAGGACGCCCGCGCCCGCGTCCTTCTCGCCAATTCCTATGCTGCGCAAGAACGGTTTGATGACGCCAAGCGGGAAGCCGACATGGCGATGGTTCTGAGGCCCGATGACACGATGATCCTCTACAATGTTGCGTGTGTCTTTTGCCTGATGAACAATTCGAAGGACGCTATGATCGCGCTCAAGAAGGCGCGGGACGCGGGTTACAGCAACCCAGCGTGGGCCCGCCAGGATCCTGACCTTGCAATACTTCAAGGCGACCCTGAGTTCGACCGGCTCTTACCGCCACCTGGGGCTGCATCGGCCTGATTGCACGGAAACACCATTAATCGTGATCGGAAAGACTATCTCGCACTATCACATCACTTCGCAGCTTGGCGAGGGCGGGATGGGGGTCGTCTATGAGGCTGAGGATACGACTCTTGGTCGGCACGTAGCCCTGAAGTTTTTGTCACCATCGATGGCGAGCGACGAAAATCTCTTGCAGCGGTTTCAGCGAGAGGCTCGGGCGGCTTCGTCGCTCAATCATCCGAATATCTGCACTATCCACGGGATCGAACAGTTCGAATCCGATCATTTTATTGTAATGGAGCTGCTCGATGGTGAATCTCTCGCCGACCGCCTTCGCCGAGGCCCACTCGATATCGATTCGCTGCTGACGCTGGGCGTACAGATCGTGGACGCTCTGGAGTCGGCACACTCCAAGGGGATCGTCCATCGCGATCTTAAACCGCCGAACATATTCGTGACCTCTCGCGGGCAGGCCAAGATTCTCGATTTCGGCCTCGCCAAGATCAACCAGCAAAAACCCGATGCGTCTTCCAACGTTGCGACCGCCATTGCCGACGACCTGACCTCAGCCGGTGCAACGATGGGTACCATCGCCTACATGTCGCCCGAACAAGCACGCGGCGAGATCACCGATGCCCGGACGGACCTCTTTTCTATCGGCACCGTTCTGTATCAGATGGCGTCGGGAGCACAGCCGTTTCAGGGTGAGACATCGGCGGTAGTGTTCGACGCCATCCTTAACCGGGACCCGAAGCCGTTGAGCGAGATCAATCCGTCACTGCCGCCCGAGCTCAGCCGGATAATCGGGCAGGCACTCGAAAAGGACCGCGACCTGCGATATCAAAACGCCACGGATCTGAAGACCGCGCTCAAGCGATTAAAACGCGACCTGGACTCGGGACGGCACTCGGGCGAATCGAGCGCGATTCATAGCACTAGATCTCCGCAAGCAGTACACGAACATTCTATTGCTGTTCTTTATTTTGAGAATTTGAGCGGAATGAAAGAGGACGAGTAC
>Ga0136640_10000077_pt1 | contig 31627 bp, 30 predicted proteins | sample AntDrymUQ8642106_2_FD_105498 | JGI IMG/M metagenome (GOLD analysis project Ga0136640, IMG submission 105498) | Polar desert sand microbial communities from Dry Valleys, Antarctica - metaG UQ864 (21.06) | ecosystem: Environmental > Terrestrial > Soil > Desert | place: Antarctica: Dry Valley...
GCGGCGCCGACGCCGACGGGCACGACCGTGCCGCGCTGCTTCGGCGACAGCTGCTCGGCGAGCTTGGCGACCAGGTCGCTGATCGCCTTCGCGTCCGTCGCCGGCGTGTCACGGCGCAGGCGCTGGATCACCGATCCGTCGGCGCCCACCAGGCCGGCGGCGATCTTGGTGCCGCCGACGTCGACGCCGACGGCCAGCGTGGCGTTGCCGGCGGCCACTGCAGGCGTTAGAAGCGCAGCAGCGCGGCGACGGGATGACCGTCGAGGCGCACCGGGTCGCGGAACAGCTCGATGTGGGCGTTGGACCGCACGGCCTCCTCGATCACCTCGTCGATGAGGTCGTCGACGACCTCCACGGGCTCCCCGTAGGCGGCGGCCTCCTCGTCGTGCAGCGCCAGCGCGCCGCTGGAGCTGCGGTACCCCGGTTGTCCCGCACCCTCGACGACGAACAGCACCTCTACGCGCTTGGCGTTGACGGCCTCGATGACGTGACGCAACCCCCGAGCCGCCTTCGCGCCCTGCCCCTGCGCGCCGGCCAGCCGCTGCAGCAGGGCGCTGCGCCTGCCGGAGACCAGCGACTGCTCGACTTCGACCATACGGGTGCAGACGTCATCGGCGCTGCTGTGACCGGGCAGGCTCAACGGCTCGCCGTGGACTACCTGCTGCAGGTAGGGGTGCAGCTTCTTGGAGAACTCGGCGGTCTCGGCGGGTGGCCCGGCGAGGACCAGGGCGTCGATGGGCTGCTCGGCGTGCAGCTGGCGCAGCACCTCGACGGTGTCCTTGTAGTGCAGGGCGACCTCGTGCTCGATGCCCTTCTCGAAGCCCTTCTGCGACCAGCCGCCCTGTTTGTGCTGGCCGTGGACGTCCGCGGCGATGCCCAGCCACTCCCGACAGCGGCCGAGCTGGTAGCGAAAGATTCGCGACTTGTCGCGCTCGATGATCACCAGGGCGATGTGGTGGTGACGTCCCAGCAGCGCCTCCAGCGGGACCACGTAGGCCCGGTCGTTGACGCGCGCGATGTTGCGCACGCCGATCCCCGACTGCACCGTCTCGAAGATCTCGCCGCCGGAGGCGAACACGCCCAGCCCTCGGACCTGATCGCGCTGGAAGTCGTTGCGGACCCACCGGCTGATGGCGTTGGCGTCGGCGACCGCCGCGCTACGGCGTCGCTCGGGCAGCCTGTCCGCGGTCTTGCGCACGTCGCGCAGCAGCCCGTCCAGCCGCGCTTCGTAGTCACCCGCCTTGGGAAAGCGAGCCCCGTCGGTGTTCAGGTACACCGTCGTCACGGGGTTCTCGGTGACTGGCCGGTTCATCAGCTTGCGGATATCGGTGGCGGTGACGTCCACGAAGGCGTTCCTTTTGTCCATGTTGAGTGTCGGACTCAGCTGTGCGGTCGGGGCGCTCCTCATCGGTTTGGCGATCGGTTTGGCGGCGTGGGTGGCAGTGGGTGGCAGTGTATCCAGGGGCTGCGACGGCGTCGGGTGCGGGGAGCGGACCAGCCACTGGCACGCTTTGCCGCGCTACTTGAGCGGTTGCCAGATGCGCTACCGGTTCGCTACATGAGCGCGGGTCGGTCATCGCGCGATGCGGATAAAGCCGGTGAACAGGCCCAGCAGCGACACCCCGACCACGCCGACCACCAGCCACAGCAGCGCCCGGTTGCTCAGCAGGAAGGGGCGGCCCTGGCGCAGTCGCTGGATGTCGACCAGGCCGGTGACCCACAGCACCGCGACGCCGAACAGCAACGGAGCCGCCACCAGGGCCGCGCCGGAACCCGTCGCGTTGAGCAGTGCGAAGGCGCCCAGCAACCACACCACGAACAACAGCAGGCGCCCCAAGCCGGCGCCGTAGCGGCCGAGCAGTACGTGGCCAGCTCCTGGCGCCAGCGCCGACAACGCCATTGCCAGCGTCCAGTTGGCCTGCGGCGCTTCGGCCTCGGTGGTGCGGTAGCGGTCGGCGAACGACGCGCCGCAGACGTCACAGCGCAGGCTGTCGATGCTGTGGTACTCCCCACAGTGCGCGCATTCCCACTCCACCTGTTCCCCACGGCGACGCATGCCCGGCGTCCGCAGCTGCTCGATCGACGTGGCTGGCGACCTCTGGACGGCGTTGCCGGCGGCTTCGGCGGGCACCGAGACGATCGGCGAAGCCGGCGCGACAGGGGCAGGCGGCGGCTCGGGTTCGGGCTGGTTGAGACCGACGAAGCATTGACCGCACCAGCGGGCGTCGTCCGGGTTGCTGGCGGCGCAGCTGGGACAGCGCATCAGCCGGCCTCCGGCGAAGCGGTGGGGGCAGCGGCATTGGCGGCGGCGCAGCCCTGCTCGGCTGCCACACGAGCGCGGTACTCGGCGATGGCCAGGCGCTGGTCGGCGAGCAGCGCGGGGTCGGGTTCGGCGCCGGGCTCCCGGCCGGCCTCCAGTCGATCCTTCAGGGCGTTGAGCCCTGCCCGGGCGGCGGCGCGGTGGTCTGCGGTCACTCGGGCTGCCTGCGGCGCGGGCTGGGCGACCTGCCGCGCGGCCGGCGCCTCGGGTCCTGCCTCGGCCCGGACGAGGTAGTGCACGACGCAGCCGCTGGGCTCATCGAGGTAGTAGAACTCGGCCTCGCCATCGAGGTCCCCGCAGTAACGCAACCGGACCCCGAGCCCGGGTCGCTCCTCGGTCAGGCGCACCGTGTAGCGCTGCGGGGGGCGGCGGCGGCCCGGCGGCCACAGCACGACCGACTGCACCCGACCGTGGGCGGCCGCCCACGGGCCATCGCCACACGGCCGGGCCCGCAGCCCTGGCCACCACTGCTGCCAACCCCCGAGATCGGCCAGCCAGGGATGGACGTCGCGCCGGCGCGCCCGCACGAACACCGAGTCCCAGGCGTCGATGCGCATCCCTGGCAGGTTAACCCAGCAGCGCCGCCGCCAACGCGACCGCCGCGACCGCCGCCGCGACCGCCGTGCGCCGTGCGGCGCTGTCCTGCAACTGCGGCGCCGACCAGGCGATCGCGATGACGAAGCCGGCGACCAGCCCGCCGGCGTGCGCCTGCCAGGCGATGTTGAAGCCGGGAGCGAACGCCAGAGCCATGTTGATGCCCAGCAGCACCAGCAGCTGGCGCAGGCTCGCCGCGCCCGCGGCCGTCCGTCGGCGCCGGTACGACGCCGCCAGCCATGCCCCGAACAGCCCGAAGATCGCGCCCGACGCGCCGACCGCCACACCTTGCGGCGCCAGCAGGTAGAAGGCGGCGCCACCGCCGAGGGCGGCGGCGACGTACAGCGCAAGGAACGCCGCCGATCCGACCTCGCGCTCCAGCTGCGGTCCGAAGATGTACAGCGCCCACATGTTGAACGCGATGTGGACGATGCTGGACGGGTCGTGGAAGAACGCCGCGGTCAGCAGCCGCCACCACTGCCCGTCGGCGACCAGCTCGTTGGCCTGCACGCCGTAGAACAGCAGCAGATTGCTCAGCGGCGGCGCCACGAACCCGATGACGAAGATCGCGACGCACACTGCCAGGATCGTGTAGCTAACGATCGCTGTCCGGGTTTGGCGGCGGCGTACGTCGTTCATGTCGAGGGTGCGCGTGCCCGGCACCGGCGCCGAGCACTCCGGGCATTTCTGGCCCACTGACGCCGTGCGCACACAGTCGATGCACACGGGCCGCTCGCAGTTGGAGCACGATAGACGTGTCTCGCGGTCGGGATGGCGGTAGCAGGTTTGCAGTCGTTCGGTACTCACCGGGTCCACGCTAGCGCCGGGCCCCTCGGCTCGGACGCCCAGTTGACGGGTAAGGGGGCACCGGTGCGCCGCAACGGGTAGGGCCACCCGGTGGACCCGCCCGCGTGGGAAGGAACGCAGATGACCGCACTTGATCGAGCCCTGGCCGAGCAGCCAGGCGCCGTGGCGCTGGCGATCGCCCGCAGCCGCATGCTCATCGGCTTGTTGGCGCTATTGGGCACCCGGCGGCTGCTGCGACGCGCGTTGCGCCAGCCGCTGGTGCCCTCCGACGAGGCGGTGGCGGCGTTGCGCATGGTGGCGTCGCGGGACGTGGCGCTAGGTCTGGGCGCCGAGCTGGCCGCCCGGCGCGGACCTCAGGCGCTGCGCGGCTGGGTGGAGGCGGGTGGCCTGGTCGACGCCACCGACGTGGTGGCGCTGGGTGGGGCGCGTACGTTGCGGCCCGTCGCGCGCTGGGGCGGGGTGCTGCTGGCCGCGGTGGGGGCCGTGCTCAGCAACCAAGCGGCGCGCAACCTGACCTGACCGGCGAACGGGCTGAACACGGTGGGCTGGCGCTCACGCATCGGCGGCGCCTGAGCTAGCGGTACAGCCCCTCGATCTCCTCGGCGAAGTGCTCGGCGATCACCTGCCGCTTGAGCTTGAGCGTGGGTGTCATCTCGCCATGCTCGATGGTGAAGTCACGCGGCAGCACTGTCACCCTGCGGATCGATTCGGCCTTGGACACGGCCTGGTTGGCGTGCTCGACCGCCTTGTCGACCTCGGCGCGCACGGTCTGGTCCTCGGCGAGCTGCGCCGGCGAACCCGACAGTTCGTGCTCCTTGGAGAAGGCCGCCAACTCGTCGGGCTCCAGGGTCACCAGCGCCGCCACGAAGGTCCGGTTGTCGCCGACGACCATCGCCTGGGACAGCAGGCGGTGGGACTTGAGACGCTCCTCGAGGACGGCGGGGGCGACGTTCTTGCCCCCCGCCGTGACGATGATCTCCTTCTTGCGACCGGTGATCGTGATGTAGCCGTCGTCGTCGATCTCGCCGATATCGCCGGTGCACAACCAGCCGTCCTCGGCGAACACCTCGGCGGTGGCCTGCTTGTTGTTCCAGTAGCCGGAGAACACCCCCGGTCCGCGGATCAGCAGCTCGCCGTCCTCGGCGCCCTTGATCTCGGTGCCGGCGTTGGGGCGTCCGACCGAGCCGATGCGCAGCTTGGTCGGGGAGTTGAACGCCGACGCCGCACTCGTCTCGGTCAGCCCGTAGCCCTCCAGGATCGTGATGCCGGCGGCATGGAAGAAGTATGCGAGGTGCGGCGACAGCGGCGCCCCGCCCGACACGCAGTAGCGGACCCGCCCGCCGAGGGCGTCGCGCAGCTTGCTGTAGACCAGCTTGTCGGCAAGGCCGCGCTTGAGGCTGAGGACGCGACCGGGGTTGGCCGTGGTCGCCCACTGGCGCGATGTCGCCACGGCGAAGTCGAACACCTTGCGCTTGGGGCCCTCGGCTTTGCGCTGAGCGGTGTTGAAGACTTTCTCGAACACGCGAGGCACCGACAGCAGGAAGGTGGGGCGGAAGGTGGACAGGTCCTCCACGAGGGTGCCCAGCGACCGCGCGTAACCCAGCTGGGTGTTTGCCTCCAGGCAGGCGAACTGGATGATGCGCGCCAGCACGTGGGCCAGCGGCAGGAACAGCAGCGTGGAGTCGCCGCTGGTGAACAGCTCCGGCAACATGGTCTCGCTCTGGCGGGCGGTCGACAGCAGGTTGCCGTGGGTGAGGAGGCAGCCCTTCGGGTTCCCGGTCGTGCCAGAGGTGTAGATGATCGAGGCGTGGTCGTCGACGTTGGTGGCGGCGACGCGCTCGGCAACTTGCGCGGCCGCCGCGGCGTCGCCTTGGTCGGCCAGCGCGTCCAGACCCCCGTCGTCGATCACGAACACGGCCAGCCCGTCGATCGCCCCTTCCCGCGCGGCATCCATCTGCTTGGCCTGGTCGGCGACCGCGACGATGGCCGCCTTGGCACCGGAGTCGGACAGGATCCAGGCGCACTGCTCGACCGACGACGTCTCGTACAGCGGCACGGTGACGGCGCCGGCGGACAGGATGGCGAGGTCCGCGACCGTCCATTCCATGCGGGTGTTGCTCATCAAGGCGACCCGGTCGCCGCGCCCGATGCCCAGCGCGATCAGCCCGGCCGCGATGTCGCGCACGCGGTCGGCCAGCTGCGGCCAGTCCATCCCTCGCCACTGGTCATCCACCGACCACCGCAGGATCTGGCGGGCGTCACCGGCGGCCGCGCGTTCCCACAACCGCGACGTCAGGTTCTCACCGCTGGCTACCGCGACCGGCGTGTCGCCTTTGCTGTACTGCGCCATGCCCTGGCTCCTGTCGCATGTCGTCGGCTTTGGCGTCGCCGCCTCAGACCCGTCGCGGGCGGCCGGAACACCGCAACGCCATGGTCCCGCAGCCGCATGGTAACGGGGGCGGTTACCGCGCGGAAGCCGCGTTCACGTCGCCGAAGCCGGAAGCTGCCTGACGACGTCGGCCCGCGCCAGAAAGTCGCCGACGACGGCCAGCCATGCCTTCGGGTTCTCCAGCTGGGGCGAATGCGCGGCGTCGGCGATCACCGCGTGCTGCGCGCCCGCGACGGATGCGACCAGCAGCGCCTGCTCGGTGGCGGTCCACGACTCGTCGTCCTCGCCGTGCAGGACCAGGACGGGGATGTCGATGCCGCGCAGAAACGCTCCCAGTGGCGCGGCTGAGATGAGGGCGCGCACCTCGCCGATCACGGCGGCGGGGTTGAGCGCGAGGAACCGGCTGCGCTCGAACGCCTGGCGCTCGGGGTCTTCGTCGATCGAGCGGCGCGACGGATCGCCGACGGGCTCCCGCACCACCGCAAAGGCGGTTTCCAGGCCGGCGTCGCGCGTGGTCACCGCGATACGGATCTTGTGTGCGGCGCGCTCCTCGCGCTGGGCGCCCAGGCCGGTGTCGGCCAAGATCAGGGAACGCAGCCGCTGGCTGGCGACCGCCGCAGCCCGTTGCACGATCAGCCCGCCGAGCGAGTGCCCGAGCAGGTGGCACTCCCCCAGCTGCAACGCGTCGGCCGCCCGCAGCACCCAACCGGCGGCCGCCTCCAGCCCGTAGGCGGCCGGGTCGTCAGGCCCGGGCGTGCCACCGTGACCCGGCAGGTCGACGGTCACCACCCGCCGCTCGGCGGCCAAAGTGTCGAGCACCGGCTCGAAGTCCTCCTTGGAGCCGGTGAAGCCGTGCACGCACAGCAGCGGCGCGCCAGGGCCGTCGCCACGGTCGAGTGTCGCCACTGCCGCGCCGTCCACAGCTACGTCCATGCGCGCGAGGGTACCGGCGCGCCGATCCGCCGCCCCGGAACGAGCTCAGCGGCCGCCGTCGGATAACACCGTGTACAGGCTCAAGCCGTTGCCGTCGGGGTCGGCAAAGTCGCAGAACGCGATCACGCCCTCGATGACGGTGATGGCGCCGACCTCGATGCCCAGGTCCAGCAGGCGCCGGCGCTGCGCTTCGACGTCGCGAACACCGATGCGGAAGGCGAAGTCCTGGCCGGCCAACGGCGCGCCCTGGTACAGCTGCAGCCAGCAGCCGGCGACCTCGAACTCGACGATCCCGTCCACCGGCTCGAGGTCGGCCTGCCGGTCGAGGACGCGCCCGTACCAGGTACTCGCCCGACGCAGATCGGTCACCGGCACGCCGACGGTCACGCTGGTCGCCTCCACGGTGCCACTTTAGAGGGCGGCGAAGGCACCGGCGCCGCGGCCTTGTCCGCCGGGCGGCGTCTACCCTGGCACCATGCCAACCTCACCCGTGACTCCCAGCCAGGGCTGGGGCGTCGTGCATCTGTTCTTCCACATCCGCCGCGAGCTGCTGGAGGACGCCACCACGGCGGCCAAGGACTTTGTGGCGCGGTTGCAGGCGTTCGACGCCCGCGACGACTATCAGGTGCTGGCCTTCAGCGTGCTGGGACAGAAAGCCGACCTCGGCCTGATGCTGCTGGGGCCGGACCTGGCCGAGCTGGACCAATTGTCCACCGAGCTGGTGGCGTCACCGCTGGGCGCGGGCCTGCTGCCGGCCGCCTCGTACGTGTCGCTCACGGAGCTCAGTGAGTACACGTCGACCAGCGACGACGAGTCGCGGCGGCTGGTCGACGAGGAAGGCCTCGCCGAGGGCAGCCCCGAGCACGCCGCCGGGGTCGCGACGTTCGACGAGCGCATGGCCGGCTACGCCCAGCACCGCCTGCACCCTCGCCTGCCGCACCGCAAGGTCATCAGCTTCTACCCGATGAGTAAGCGCCGCAGCGGCGCCGACAACTGGTACGCACTGGACTTCGCCGATCGCAAGCGGCTGATGGCCGGGCACGCACGCGTCGGGCGCGGCTACCGCGGCCGGGTGCTGCAGCTGATCACCGGCTCGGTGGGTCTGGATGATTGGGAGTGGGGCGTCACCCTGCTGGCCGACGACCCCAAGGCCATCCGCGACATCGTCTACGACATGCGCTTCGACGAGGTCAGCGCCCGCTACGGCGAGTTCGGCCCGTTCGTCACCGGCCTCGTCTTAGAGCCGGCCGACCTGCTGCACCACCTCGGCCTGCTGTGACGTGACACCGGCCCAGGGACCGGTAGTCGTGGACGAGGCCGTCGCGATCCTCGGGGCCGCACGACCGGCCGTCCCTCATGCATTGCCTTGAACTTGGCGTCGGCCCGAGGCGCGAGTTCTGCGCGGTCGCCTATGTCAGAACAGTGACAGGCCGGGGAGGATCTGCTCGGCGGCGTTGATGAGGGTGCGAGCGTCGTCGATCGCTCGTTGGGCCTCGGTCTGACTGGCTTCCTCATTGGGGATGTTGGGGTACTCCAGTTCGTTGCGGCGGCGGCGCATCCCGCCGAAGCGCTGTCGGGATCGGTCTCGACGATGAGGGCGGCGGTCTGGATGGTCCGGTGGGCCTTCTCGAGCAAGAAGGCGCCGTTGGCCTGACCGCCGGTGACCTGCTGCAGATGGCCGGCCGCGAGCTGCTGCTCGACCTCGGCTGCGCCTTGGGGCCACCGTGTCATGCCGCGCCCTTGCCGGTGTCAATGACGATGACCGTTGGGCAGGATTGGATCTGCTGGATGAGCGGATCGGTGGCCTCGGCCCACTGCCGAGAGGTGCGGCGCGGTCGGGGGAGCCGATGACGAGGACGTCCAGGTCGGCCGGAGGCGCTCCACGGGCTCCGTGGTAGCGCGCGGCCCACGAGCCGTAGATGAGGGCTCTGGCCACATCTCGGATGCTGTCGAACTCATCCTCGATCACGGTGTGCGGGCCGAAGGTGACCTGAAGCAGCTGGGTCAGGGGGGCGGCGGCCCGGTGCGCGGGGTTGGGGCGCAGGAGCCGGCTGCGGCCCACGGTGCGGCTGCGGATGAGGTCCGCATCAACGAGTCGCTGGGCTTCACGGTGCAGGGTGGTGACGGGGACATCGAGGCGTTTCGCGAGTTCGGTGACGGTGTACATGTCGGTGGCGGTGATGGCCATGAGCTGGAGCAGCCCGTCGCCGTCGCCGGTCTCCTCCACGTAGCCGAGGTAGCCGCTGAGCTGGGCTGCGGCGTCGCGCCGTTGGTCGCCGACGACGAGGCCGCCTGCCGGGTCGGGCCGGTCGATGACGGCGGTGGCTGCTCGGGGGCCGCGCGGCGTGGCGCAACGGCGCGCCGACGGATCGGCGCTCACCGTCGGTCTCTGGGTTCGTGGTCGTCCATGCGAGACAGCGTGCCAGGACCCTCCCCGGTGCAGGCCCAGCGGCGACGCCTGGGCTATTGCCTGCGCGGTGCGGGCTCGACGACGAGACGTGAAGTGTCACCTTTGAGCAGATCGACCATCTCGCGGATGGCCGTTTCGGCTTCACTGCGGTTCGAGCACACCCTGACCGCCTTGCCCCCGGCCTGACCGTCGGCCTTCACGACGGAGAACGGTTCGATGTCGTCGAGTCGGGCGAGGATCTGGTCTACGTCCTTTGGTCGTCCATGCCGTGCAGGGTGCCAGGACCGTCCCCAGCGTTCTGCCCATAGCCCCCGTGGTCCCCATAGCCGCAGGCGAGACCGCAGCCCCGGCCAAGGGTGACGGCTGATCGCCCGGGTTCAGGCCGCCGTCCTCGCAGCCTCCACGAGACGGTCCGCCGAACGCCTTGCGCGCTTCCCGTCGTCCGCAGTCGACCTCCCAGCGCCATAGCTCGCGGGCGTCTTCAACCCGAGCAGGATGGCGAGGGCATTGGCGTGACCCCTGTCGACCTTCGCCAGCAGCCCGATCGCCTCGTTGTGGTTGTCGCCCTGCGAGTGCTCACCGAGCCGCTTGCAGCACAGCACGTCAGCGGCCGCGATGCCCGCGTGGACCCACAGGGTGATGCGCGTCGAGCACGTCCTGCTCGTCGTCGGCCAGCTCCATCACATCCGACGCGGCTGCGCGGAACATCTCCGCTTTGCGAAGCCGCCCCTCGACCGTCGCCGGCGTGCACCTGTGCGTCCGACTCACGGCATTGAAGCGCGGCCGAGGAACCGCTTGAGGTAGTCGGCCCGGCCGTGCAGGCTCACGCCCTCGCGCCGGATGTCGTCGTACATCGGCTGCCCCTCGTCGAGCCCGATCCGGACCTCGGCCGCGCTGAGCTCAAGCACCCGCGCGTCGTTGCCCGTCCACGCGGTGACGCTCTCCGCGAGAGCGTCGAGCTGGTCGCGCCACACCGGGTCGTCACCCTTCACGTCGTCGCCGCGGACGACGAGCAGGTCGATGTCGCTGTCGGGCCGCATGTCCCGCCGGGATGCCGAACCGAACAGCGCCACGTACTCCGCCGGGGGCTGCCACCGTCCCAGCTCGGCGCGGATGCGGTCGAGCAGCTCGTGGTACAGGCGGGCTAAGGCGGTGATGTGGAGCGCCGCGAGGTGGCGGCGGTTCAGCCGGTACGACACCGCCTTGCCGACGCGCTCGTCGGTGACGACCCCCTGTTCGACCAGTCGCTGCAGCGACTTGCGAACGCCTGCTTCGGAGCGGCCGCCGATGAGCCGGTGCACCTGCGGCGGGGTGAACCCGGCGTCCGCGCCGGCGAGGACTGCCAGAACTTCGCCGTCCAGCGTGGGGGTTACCGTTCTGAACGGGTGCTGTACCTGCATCCTCAGACCGTAGGACGTGTCCGTACTATAGTCAAGATATCCGTACTATAGTTGATGGCGCTCAGCGGAGTCGCGGGTCCAGCACGGCGGCGTCGGAACAGCCAGCGAGGTCGTGTTGGGCGGGTTTCCTAATGTCTGCGGGCGGGGTTACCCGTTCACTCCACGTCAGTTGACGGCGTCCTTGAAGCTCTTGCCCGCCTTGAAGGCGGGGGCCTTGGAGGCGGGGACCTGCATCTCGGCGCCGGTCTGCGGGTTGCGGCCGGTACGGGCGGCGCGGTCGCGGACCTCGAAGGTGCCGAAGCCGGTCAGCGACACCTTGTCGCCACCCTGCAGGGCCTCGGTGATGGAGTCCAGGACGGCGTCGAGGGCTTTGGACGTGTCGCCCTTCGACAGGCCGGACTTGTTGGCGGCGACATCGGCGAGCTGGCTCTTGTTCATCGTTCGTCGTACTCCTCGTCGTCGGGGCAAAGACATCTTCCAGCACTCCAGTCGGCGAGAAACGGCGTCGTGGGGCCGCCGAGGGGGGCGCTCGACGGGCTACCGTGCCCCACGATCGGCCAGATCGCAAGCACCACCCGCGTCGCCGGGGTCGGCGCTCGGCTGAAACGAGGTTCGCCGCGGCCCTCGCCATGCGCTAGACATCGCTCGCGTGGACGGTGCAGCGACATCGGTGGAGCCTCGCGCGGAAGGGCGTCAGCACGCCCGCTGGGTGTGCCTCGACGTCGGCGAGACCCTGATCGACGAAACCCGGGTGTGGGCGGTGTGGGCCGACATACTGCAGTTGCCGTACCTGACGCTGGCGGCCGCGATCGGCGCCACCATCGCCGCGGGCAACCCCCACCAGTCGGTCTTCGAGTACCTCGGCGTTGACGACTGGCAACACCTGGCCCCGGAGGTGGAACGGCGCTACGGGGGGTTCCAGGCCGAGGACTTGTACCCCGACGCCCTGCCGGCGCTGGACGCGTTGCGCGACAGCGGTTGCTCGCTGGCGGTGATCGCCAACCAGCCGGCGCAGCGCGCCGCCGAGCTGGTGGCGATAGGCGTGTCCCCCGACGTCATGGCCATGAGCGACGCGATGGGCGTCGCCAAGCCGGACCCGGCGTTCTTCGACCAGGTGTTGGCGCGCTGCCATGACCCCATGCCAGGCGACGTGGCCTACGTCGGCGACCGCGTTGACAACGACGTGCGGCCGGCGGCGGCCGCCGGCTTGCGAGCGGTGTGGTTGCGGCGTGGCCCCTGGGGTGTGGTCCAGCGCGACGACGAGCATCGAGCCCACCTGGTGGTCGATTCGCTGGCCGAGCTGGTCGAGCGGCTCGACGAGGTGTGGGCGAGCTGATGCGCCTCAACGCGGCTGACGACGGGGGCTCATCCCGCGTCTATCGTGATACGGCCCACCACGGCGCCGTACCGCCCGTCAGCCTTTGGCTGCGTCCGCGAAGCGTTGCCATGCGGCCTCGTCGTCGCCGACCGACAGGTCGCTGCCGCAGCGGACCAGCGGCAGCCGCAGCACCCCCGGCTGCGCCACCATCCGGTCGATCCAGTCGTCGTCGGACGCCGACACGTACTGCAAGCCCTGCTCGCGGTAGGCCTTGGCTTCCGGATCGAGCACGCCCTTGGCGCCGAAGCGCTGCACGAACCGGCGCAGCTCCCCGGGTGACGGGGCACGCTTGCGGACGTCCACGAAATGCACCGGCACCCGCCGCTCGCTGAACCACCGTTGAGCCTTGCGCGTGGCCTTGGAACCGGCGGAACCGAACAGCTGCACGTCCATGCTGGGGCATGCTAACGGCCGATGCCCGACGACCTGCTGACTCGCCCGGTCCGCCACCTCGCCGATCTCATCCGCAGGCGCCAGCTGTCACCGGTCGAGCTGGTCGAGGCCTGTCTGCAGCGGATTGCCGTGGCGGACGGGGGCTACAACAGCATCGTCACCCTGAATGCCGACGGTGCCATGGCCGCTGCTCGGCACGCGCAGGAGGTGGCAGGCAACCACGACGCCCCGCCGTTTGTCGGCGTGCCGCTCGCGGTCAAGGACCTCGCCCTGACTGCGGGAATCCGCACCACCTTTGGCACCGCCTCGCTGGCCAACTTCGTTCCCGACATCGACGACGAGCACGTCGCCCGCCTGCGCCGCGCCGGCTTCATCATCGTGGGCAAGACCAACGTGCCGGAGCTCGGCACCCTGCCGATTACCGAGTCGCGGCTGCTGGGGCCGTGCCGCAACCCGTGGGACACCCAGCGTACGCCCGGCGGGTCCTCCGGCGGCGCGGCGGCCGCGCTGGCAGCAGGGCTGGTGCCGGCGGTGCAGGGCTCAGACGGGGGCGGGTCGCTGCGCATCCCGGCCGCCAACTGCGGGTTGTTCGGGCTCAAGCCAGCGCGGGGGCGGGTTTCCAGCGCCCCGCTGGGTCCCGACATGGTCAGCGGCCTGTCCTCGCCGGGCCCGCTCACCCGCGACGTCGCCGACGCCGCGGCGATGCTGGACGTGATGCGCGGCTACGCGCTGGGCGACCCGCACTGGGCTCCCGACCCGGCCCGGCCCTACGCCGTCGAGGTGGCCCGCGAGCCGTCGTCGCTGCGCTGCGGGCTGGTCACGACGTGGCCCTACGGCGTCTTCGACGACGAGGCGGTCAGCGCCGCCGAGGACGCCGCCCGGTTGCTGGAGTCGCTGGGGCACACCGTCGAGCCGCTGACGCTGGCGCTGGACGGCAGCTTCAAAGAGGCCTTCCAGGTCGTGTGGGCCGCCGGGCTGTCGGCGACGCCGGTGCCCCACGACACGCTGGAGCCGTTCAACGCCGCGCTGGCGGCCGTCGGCAGGCAGACCTCGGCAGCCGGGCTGCTGCAAGCCACCGCGATGCTGCAATTGCAGTCGCGGGCGGTGATCACCGCGACCGCCGGCTATGACGCGGTGGTGTCGCCCACCCTGATGCGGGCGCCGCTGCGGATCGGCGAGCTGGACCATCTCGCCGGCGACCCTGCGGCCATGATGGAGGCGCTCGCCGGCTACGTCGGGCTGACTCCGCTGGCCAACGTGACCGGTCAGCCCTCGATGAGCCTGCCACTGGGCAGCTCCCGTGACGGGCTTCCGCTCGGGGTGATGGTGACCGGCCGTCCCGCCGACGAGGCGACGCTGCTGCGACTGGCGGCCCAGGTACAGGCTGCGGTGGACTGGACCGGCCGGCGTCCCCCGGCCACAACCTCAGCGACCAGGACCGCCGGGACCACGACCCCAGCGACCACGACCCCAGCGACCAAGGAGCCCGCGGCATGCTCGTCGACGCCACCGTCCTCGTGACCGGTGCCTCCAGCGGCATCGGACGCGCCTGCGCCGAGGCCTTCGCCCGCGCCGGCGCCCGCCTGCTGCTCTGTGCCCGGCGGGGCGACCGGCTCACCGAGCTGGCCGACTCGCTGGACGCCGAGGTGCGCACCCTCCCGCTGGACGTGCGGGACCGAGCGGCCGTGAGCGCCGCCGTCGACGGCTTGGATGACGGCTGGCGGAACGTCGACGTGCTGGTCAACAACGCCGGGCTGGCCGTCGGTTTCGGGCCACTACAAGACAACGACCCCGCCGACTGGGACCGCATGATCGACACGAACATCACCGGCCTGCTCAACGTGACCCATGCCGTGGTGCCCGCCATGGTCCGCCGTGGGCGCGGCCACGTGATCAACATCGGCTCCATCGCCGGCCGCCAGACCTACCCCAACGGCGCGGTGTACTGCGCGACCAAGGCCGCCGTCGATCGCATCACCACGGGTCTGCGCATGGACCTGTTGGGCAAGGGCGTGCGGGTGTCCACCGTGGACCCCGGCGCCGTCGAGACCGAGTTTTCCGTCGTGCGCTTCTCCGGGGACCACGACCGTGCCGAGCGGGTGTACGAGGGCATGACGCCCCTGACCGCCGACGACGTTGCCGAGACCGTGGTGTGGGTCGCCGACCGTCCGGCTCACGTCCAGGTCGCCGAGGTGGTGCTGCTGCCCACCGACCAGGCTGCCGCCACCCAGATCGCGCGGCGAAGATCCTAGTCGACACCCTCCCCGTCCAGCCCTTGGCACAACGCGCCGGGGCACACTGAGACCACAGGGGGCCCCGCGACTTGGTCGCCCCTGCTGCATTGACAAAAGTCGCGGGATCGCCGGGCTCAGGTCCGGTAACGGCGCCCATCGATGACCGACACGTTGCTCGTGCTGTCGAGCAGCAGAGCGCCTATAGGGGCAGGCGGCGGAAGATCGGTCGCGGGACGTGGCGCAGGATGGCCATCACCCAGCGCAGCACGCCCGGTACCCACACGATCTCGTGCCCCCGTCGGAGGCCGTCGTCGATCGCCTCGGCCACCGCCTCGGCGGTGGTGGCCAAAGGACCCGGAGGGCGACCAGCCGTCATCTTTGTGTGCACAAAGCCCGGGCGGACCACCATCACCGCGGCGCCCGAGCCGACGAGGCTGTCGCCCAGCCCGAGAGCGAGACCGTCCAGGCCAGCCTTGCCGGCGCCGTAGACAAAGTTGGAACGCCGCACCCGCTCTCCCGCCACCGACGACAGCACGACCAGGGTGCCGTGCCCCTGGACACGCAGTCGCCGCGCCACGTGCAGGGCGACCGACGCGCAGCCGAGGAAGTTCGTCCGCAGCACCGTCACGGCTACCTCAGGGTCGCGCTCGGCGGCGTCCTGATCGCCCAGCACGCCGGCGGCCAGCACCACCACGTCGAAGTCGCGCGCGTCGAAGACCTGCTCGACGAAGGCGCCGTGGCCGGCGGTGTCGTCGGCGTCCAAGGCCACGGTCTCGACCTGCCCGGCGCCCGCCCGGCGCAGCGCTTCGGTTGCGGCACCCAACGCCTCGGGCCGACGCCCGGCGAGCACGACGGTGCCGGCGCGGGAGCCCAACAGCCGCCGGGCGGTCGCCACACCGATGTCCGAGCTTCCACCCAGCACCAGCACCGACTGCACGCCCCCCAACGCATCACGCACGGCGTCGCTCCTTCGTCGCAGGCACCGACTGGACGGCCCCTATCGCATCACGCACGGCGTCGCTCCTTCGTCGCAGGGCCAATCTTCATCGCAAGCCCGTCGCGGATCGCAGGCGCAGCCGTTGTGACAGATCCGAGCGCAGCAGGCCGTCGGGGTCGACACGGGCGCAGACCCGGCGCCACTCGTCAAGGCGCGGGTACATCGCGGCGACCAGCTCCGGGCGCAGGCGCGCGTCCTTAGCCAGGTAGCAACGTCCACCAGCGTGGGTGACCATCTCGTCCAGCTCGTCGAGCAGCGCCGGGAGTTGCGGTGGGCCGACCGGCATGTCCAGGGCCAGCGTCCAGCCGGGCAGCGGGAACGACAAGTGCCCGGGGTTGCCCGGACCGAAGCGCTTGAGCACGGCCAGCACGGAGGGGCAGCGTGCCGCGCTCAGCCGTTGGATGGCCGAGCGGATGACCTCCTCGGCGCCGAAAGGCACGACGAACTGGTACTGCACGAACCCTCGGGCGCCGTACATACGGTTCCAGCCGGCGACGCCGTCCAGCGGATGGAAGAAGCTGGCCAAGCTGTGCAGCGCGCCGTGGCGGCGGCGGGGACTCTGGCGGTACCAGGCCTCATTGAGCAGCCGCGCCGTGGACGGGCGCACCAGTCCGGGCGGCACCCACGGTGGTGCGGTCAGGCGGATCTTCGGGTCGTAGGCGAGCGGGTCGGCGCGCCGGCGGGCGGGCAGGTCGGCCACGGCGGCGTGATCGCCGCGGGTGAGCACCGAACGGCCGAGGCTGCGGCCGGTGGCCATGCAGTCGATCCAGGCCACGGAATAGCGGTAGCGATGGTCGCCGCTGTCCATGCGCGCCAGCAGCTCGTCGAGGTCGCCGGTGCGCTCGGTGTCCACCCGCAGCAGCGACGTGGAGATCGGCAGCAGGCGCAGGGTCGCCTGCACGATGACCCCGGTCAGTCCCATGCCGCCGGCCGTGGCCCAGAACAGCTCGGGATCGTCGTGGGCCGAGACGCGGTGCTCCCCAGTCGGCGTCAGCAGGGTCAGCGAGGCGACGTGCTGGGCGAAGCTGCCGTCGTGGTGGTGGTTCTTGCCGTGGATGTCCGCCGCGATGGCCCCGCCGACCGTCACGAAGCGCGTACCCGGCGTCACCGCCACGAACCAGCCCGCCGGCACGAAGCGCGCCAGCAGCGCGTCCAGGCTCATGCCGGCCTGGACGGTCACCAGTCCGTTGTCGGGATCGAAGTCCACGACGCCGTCCAGCCACGTCGCGTCGATGACGGTGCCGCCGGCGTTCTGCGCCGCGTCGCCGTAGGAGCGCCCCAGCCCGCGCGCGACCACACCGCGCCCCGCGGGGAGCGACAGCAGCGCCCCGGGCCCGTCAGTGGGGGTCAGCAGCGGCCCGCGCCCGCCAGCGGGGGTCAACAGCGGCCCGCGCCCGCCAGCGGGGGTTAGCATTGACTTGACCTCGCCGACCGCCAACGGCGTGGCGACCGACGCTCGGCTGGGCGCCGTGCGTCCCCAGCCCGTCAGCAGCCGCTCAGCCCGCATACACGCCGGCCGCGTAGGCGGCGGCCCACAGCAGGCCCAGCACCTGCACGGTGCGGTCGTGAAGGAAGACGTCCTCGGGCGCGCCGGCGCGACCGTGCGCCGCCACCAGCGCGTAACGCAGCATCGCCAGGACGAACGGGATGATCGACAGCTCGAACCACAGGTGCCCGTGCTCGACGCCGATCAGTGACCACAAGCAGTAGGCGATGATCGCGACGCCAGCGGCGATGCCCCCGAGCAGCGGCAGGAAGCCCGGGGGGTATTGGGCGAGGACAGGGCGATGACCGATGGCGCTGTCGCCCAGGGTGATCCCCTCGGCTTGGCGCTTGCCGACGATGATGAACAGCGAGGCGAATGACGTCACGATCAGGAACCAGGTCGAGATCTCCACGCCCGTGGCCGCGCCGCCGGCGATCGCGCGTAGGACGAACCCCGACGACACGATCGCCAGTTCGATGACGGCGTGGTTCTTCAGCCACAGCGTGTAGGACTGCATCACCACGACGTAGACCAGCAGCACCACGACCAACGGCACAGCGACCAGCAGCGCGAGGCCGAGGCCCGCTGCCAGCAACGCCAGCCCGCAGACCTTGGCGGTACCCACGCCGATCAGGCCGGCGGCGACCGGCCGGGAACGTTTGCGGGGATGGAGGCGGTCGGCCTCGACGTCGAACGCGTCGTTGAGCACATAGGTGCCGCTGGCGACCAGGCAGAAACAGGCGAAGGCGGCCGCCGAGCGAGCCAGCACGGCCGGGTCCAGCAGCACTCCCGCAGCGCCGGGGGCGGCCAGCACCAGCACGTTCTTGAGCCACTGGTGCGGGCGCGCGGCCTGCAGCAGGGCGCGCAGGCGGGCAGCGCGCGTGGCCCGCCCAGGCACCACCAGCCGAGGCGCCGAGGTCGCGAGCCCGGTGCCTGGCTCCTCACTCATCGCTGCCAGCCTACGAGAGCCACGCGAATCTCGGGTGACTATCGGTGCCGCTACGTGCGTCGTGTCTTGGGCGACTACCGCTGCCGCTACTTGCGTCGTTCAGGGCACGGCCAGCAGCGGCACGGTGTACAGCGCGGCGAGAACGGCGCAGCCGACCGCCGAGACGCCGAGGAGCAGGCGGTAGCGCCATCCCCGGACGGCGACGGCGACTGCGGCCACCAGCGGAAAGGCCGTAAGCAGGAAGCGGGGCCGGGCCCCGAGGGTCTGCGACAGCAGCGACGCCGCCAGGATCCCCAGCGTGTAGACCACTACCACGGCGGGCGGCCGCCAGCGCCACAGCAACACCAAGGCGACCGCCGCGAACAGCAGGCCGAGAACTTGCAGCAGGATCGTCGGGGTCAGCGCCTCACCGCCGGGGGCGAGCACCGCGATCTCGCCGATCGTGCGGCGCCCGAAGTCGATGCGCTCGCCCCAGCCGTCGCGCTGGACCCGGAACCAGATCGTGGGGTCGCCGGTGCGCGCCCACAGCCAGCCCAGGTAGCCCACGAAGCCCAACGGAGCCAGCGCCACGGCCACCAGCGCGGTCCGGTCACCGTCGCGACGCAGCGCCGCCAGTGCGGCCCAGGCGCAGCAGGCCACCAGCACGATGCCGTTGGGCCGGGTCGCTCCCGCGGCCAGAGCCAACAGCCCGGCGAGGATCCAGCGGCGGTCCAGCAGCGCCAGCAGGCACCCGGCGGCGAACGCCAGCATCAGCGGCTCGCTGTACACCAGCGACAGCACCACCGATCCGGGAAAGAAGGCCAGCAGCATCGCGGCCCGGTCGGCGGCCTGACGACCCGAGATGCGGCGGGTCAGCTCCCACACCCCCACCACGGCCAGCCCGCCGAGCAGCAGGTTCAGCGCCACCGCGGCTGCCAGCGGCGAGATGCCAGGAACCGCGCTGACGGCCCTGATCGCCAGCGGGTAGGCCGGGAAGAAGGCGAAGTTCACCTGCGGTAGCGTCTGGCCGCTGACCGCGCTGGGCTCGGCGTAGCCGGCTGCCGCCGACAGGTACCAGTTGCCGTCCCACAGGTGCAGCGCGTCCAGGACGGTCTGGCCCGTGCCCTGCAGGCGGTTGCCGACGGTGATCGCCGCCACCACCAGGGCCCTTGAGACCAGCCAGGCCACCAGCGGTACCGTCCACGCCGGCCGAGGGCGTGCCGCGACGGCGTCGGTGGCGATCGGTTGCTGGGTAGCGGCGGTCACGGCGGCCATTCTCGCCGTCACCGACAGACCGCGCCGGACGGCGTCGCCTCGGGTGGGACGAGTTGGAGCGGCGAGTCGTCAGGTGCCGACTCGCCAGGCCATCGGCCACGATTGTTCCGCGCGCACGAGGGCATCGAGCACGCGTCAGGCTACGCACCCGTTTAGGCCGCGGCGGCCTCCTCGACCTCGTCGGCGGACGGGTTGACGAAGAAGCGGCTGCCGATGCGAACCGTCGGGACGATCTCGTCACCGCCCGTGGCGTTGCGCACCACGTCGGCCTGGTCCCGGTCGGCCCAGATGTCGACCGTGTCGTAGTCGACACCCCGGCCGTCGAGCTCGCGCTTGAGGGTCTCGCAGTAGCCGCACATCGGTCGCCAGTAGATCGTCACTGCTGCCACGTCGGATTGTCCCTTGCTGTCGTCGAAGGTGTCACCAATTCTGCCCAACACCGCCCGGAGCCCAATCCTTCCGCCGTTCCCGGGCTGCGTCCGTCTACGCTGTCGCGGAACAAATCGGACGGCGCCCCGCTCGCGGCAGCGCCGTCACGCTATGAAAAGTCACCGCTGGCCCGACCAACCGATCGCCGGTGGCGGTCCCGAACCGCATCGTGGTGGTAAACGCTGCTCGGGTCCCACCCCCCTCGCCGCACCCGAAAGGACGACCGTGCAGACGCGCGGGACCATTGATCGACGCCGGTTCCTGACCGGCCTGACCGTCAGCACGGCCGGCCTGGCCCTCGGCGCCTGCGGGCGGGCGGCACCCGAGCCACGGGCCGGCGTCACCACCGGCGTCGACCAGTCCGCGCTGCGGGGCAAGACCATTCGGGTCGCCACCTTCACCAACAGCCACGCCGCTTCGCCGCTGTACTGGGAGCAATTCGCACCCGAGGGCCTGACCGTGGACACGACCACGCTGACCTCGGGCACGGACATGAATCAGGCGCTCGAGCGCGACCAGCTCGACTTCGCGCTGTTCGGGATCGTCAACGGCTTCGTCGAGGCGGAGCAGGGACTGGGCTCGCGGGTCATCGCCATGGCGGCACGCAAGGGCGCCGGCCTCATCGTCGAGGCCGAGGCCGCCTTCAAGGCCATGGAGGACCTGCGGGGCGAGCGCATCGCCTTCAAGGGCCCTTCGATGCAGTCGCTGGTGCTCAACGCGCTGCTCGACGAGGCGGGGATGGACCCCGAGAACGACGTCGAGCTGGTCCCCGTCGAGTACAACGACATGCCTGCCGCCCTGCAGCGCGGCGACGTCGCCGCCTTCATGGGCACGGAGGTCAACCCGAGCACCGCGGTCGCCTCGGGCAGCGGTCGCCGTCTGGTCGATCCGTACACCACCCGCATCGGCGAGCTGAACTCCTGCATCTGGGCGTCACCGCGGATGTTGGACGAGGAGCCGGACTTGTGCCGGGCCGCGGTCGAGCTGCAGCGCAGCGCCGCCGAGCACCTGTCGCCGGGCGGTGAGAACGATGAGGCGGTGTGGCGCGACCTCATCGTCGACCAGTACGGGCTGACCGAGGACCTGTTCACCGAGCTGCTGACCAACGTCGGCGCGGTGTGGGAGCTCGACGAGCGCTGGATCTCCCAGGCCAAGGCCGGTGGCGCCGACATGGCCGGGCTCGGCATCCTGGAGTCCGAGCCCGACTACGACGATCTGCTGCGCACCGAGTTCATGCCGGACCGGGCCTGAGGCGGCATGCCACCTCAGGCATCGGCGTCCCAGCAACACCTGCTCGCGCCGACCCGCGACCGGGTCAGGCACGGGCCCAACGGCTGGCTGGGACTGGCGGTCCCGGTCGCACTTGTGGCGCTGTGGGCGGCGATCACGGCCACGGGCGTGGTGTCGCCACGGATCCTGCCCACGCCAGGCGCGGTGGCCACCGCGGCCGTCGCCTTCCTGTTCGGCGACGCCACGACGACCCTGCCCGGCGTCATCCGCTTCGAGGGCGCCGGTCTGTTCCACATCGCCGCCAGCCTGCGTCGCCTGCTCGTGGCCTTTGCGCTGGCCGCGGCCGTTGGCGTCCCGCTGGGTCTGGCGTTGGGTCTGTCCCGCCGGCTCGCCTTGGTCCTTGACCCGTTGGTGCAGGCGTTGCGACCCATCCCCATCTTCGCCTGGCTGCCACTTGGCCTCGCCTGGTTCGGCCTCGGCGAGGGTGCCGCCCGCTTCTTGATCTTCATCGGTTCGCTGTTCCCGATCGTGGTGTCGACCGCCGACGGTGTGACGCGGGTGCCGCGCGCCTGGGCCGAGACCGCCCTGATGCTGGGCACCCCCCGGTCGCAGCTGCCGCGCCGGATCTACCTGCCCGCCACGCTGCCCAGCATCGTCACCGGGCTGCGGCTGGGCCTGACGCTGGGATGGATGAGCGTCATCGTCGGCGAGCTGACCGGCACCCGCCGGGGGCTTGGCGCCATGATGATGGCCGCCCGCGAGGTCGGCCGCCTCGACCGGGTGATCGTGGGGATGGCCTTCTTCGCGCTGCTGGGCCTTGGCACCGACCTGCTGGTGCGCCGGGTCAGCAGGCGCTTCACCCGTTGGGCCTCGTCGTGATCAGCGTCGAGGGCCTGGTCAAACGCTTCGGCTCGGTCGAGGTGCTGGACAACATCGACCTGGCCGCCGAGGCCGGCGACGTGCTGGCGGTCCTCGGTCCCAGCGGCTGCGGAAAGTCCACGCTGCTGCGCCTGCTGGCTGGCTTCGAGCAGCCCGACGCCGGACAGATCCGCATCGCCGGCCAGCCGGTGCCGGGACCCGGGCCCGATCGGGCCATGGTGGACCAGTCCTCGACGCTGTTCCCCTGGCTGTCGCTGCGCGACAACGTCGCCTGGGCGCCCCGCGCCGCCGGCGTCGCCGCCCCGGAAGCCGTCGCCGACCGGCTGCTGGAGCAGACCGGCCTCGCCGAGTTCGCCGGAGCCTTGCCGGCGACGCTGTCCGGCGGCATGCGTCAGCGCGGCGCGATCGCGCAGGTGCTGGCCACGGGTGCCTCCGTGCTGCTGCTCGACGAGCCCTTCGGCGCCCTGGACGCCCAGACCCGGCTGACGATGCACGTGTGGCTGCGCGGCGTCCTCGCCCGCGCGCATCCGACGGTGGTCATCGTGACCCATGACATCGACGAGGCGCTGTTGCTGGCCGACCGGGTGGTCGTCTTGAGCGTCCGGCCGGCGCAGGTCGTGGCGCGGCTGGCGGTGACCCTCGGCGGCGACCGGGGTCGTTCCACCACGACGGAGCCGGCCTTCACCGAGTTGAAGGGCCGGATTCTGGACCTGCTGGCGCCGGCCTGACGGCCGGCTGGGGGATCTGCTGGCGCCGGCCTGACGACGCCTGCCGGCAGCGCCGGTGACTCACGCGCTGGCGGCGAACTGCGTGCGGTACAGGTCGGCGTACAGGCCCCCGGCACGGAGCAGCTGGTCGTGGCTGCCGCGCTGCACGATCCGGCCACCGGCCACCACCAGAATCTGGTCGGCGTTGACGATCGTCGACAGGCGGTGCGCGATCACCAGCGACGTGCGACCGGTCAGCGCGGTGCGCAGCGCCTGCTGCACCAGCACCTCCGACTCGCTGTCGAGGTGGGCGGTTGCCTCATCGAGAATGATCACCGCCGGTTGCTTCAGCAGGACCCGAGCGATCGCCAGCCGCTGCTTCTCGCCACCCGACATCCGGTAGCCACGTTCGCCGACCAGCGTGTCATAGCCCTCGGGCAGGGCGGCGATCACCGAGTGAATCTGTGCCGCACGGCAGGCGGCTTCGATCTCCCCATCGGTGGCGCCAGGACGGGCGTAGCGCAGGTTCTCGCGGATGGTGTCGTGGAACAGGTGCGGATCCTGGCTGACCACGCCCACCGCCGAGGCCAGCGACGCCAGCGTCAGGTCGCGGACGTCGTGGCCGTCGACGCGCACCGCGCCCGAGGACACCTCGTACAGGCGAGTGACCAGGCTGGTGATCGTCGACTTGCCGGCTCCTGAAGGGCCGACCAGGGCGACGGTCTGACCCGGTTCGGCGACGAAGGTGACGTCGTGCAACACCGGCGGGCCTGGGGCGGCGTCGAGGACCTCGGCCCACCCCCGCTCCAGTGACGCCAGCGACGAGTCGGCGGGCGAGGGATAGGCGAACGACACCCCATCGAAGGTGATCTCGCCCTTGGGAGTGACCAGGTGGACGGCGCCCGGAGCGTCCGCGATCGGCTGGCGCAGGTCGAGGATCTCGAAGACGCGGTCGAACGAGACGAACGCCGTGAGCACCTCGACGGGGGCGTTGGTCAAGGCCGCCAGCGGCTGGTAGGCCTGCGTCACCAGTGCCGCGAAGGCAACCACCCCTCCCGGATCCATCGCCCCGGATAAGGCCAGTCGCCCGCCGATCAGGTAGACGGCGGCGGTGCCCAACGCCCCGACCAGCGATAGGGTGACGAAGAACAGCCGTCCGACGATGGCGCTACGCACGCCGACGTCGGCGACGCGCTGCGCGCTGGCGGCGAAGGTGTCGGTTTCCTCACGCGGGCGACCGAACAGCTTGACCAGCAGCGCGCCGGAAACGTTGAAGCGCTCGGTCATGACGGTGTTCATGTCGGCGTTGAGCTGCATCGACTCGCGGGTCAGCGCCTGCAGCCTGCGTCCGACGTTCTTGGCCAGCACCACGAACAGCGGCAGCACCGACAGCGTCAACAGGGTCAGGCGCCACTCGAGCAGGAACATCGCTCCGACTGCGGTGACAACCTGGATGACGTTTGCGGTGAGCGTGCCGAAGGTGCCGGTCAGGGCCCGTTGGGCGCCGATGACGTCGTTGTTCAGCCGCGAGATCAGGGCGCCGGTCTGGGTGCGGGTGAAAAAGGCCAGCGGCATCCGCTGCACGTGGTCGTACAGCATGCGGCGCAGGTCGTAGATCAGCTGCTCGCCGATGTAGGACGACAGGTAGCGCTGCCACACCGAGAACCCGGAGGCCACGATGGCCACGCCGAACAGGCCAAGGGCGTACACGGTGACGGTCCGCGCGGCGTCGGGGGGGCGGGCCGAGATCGCGTTGACGATGGGCTGGATCAGCAGCGCGGGGAGCACCACCAGCGCCGAGGCCGCCGAGATCGCCACCAGCAGCTGAATCAGTCTGCCGCGGTAGGGACGCGCGAACTCGCGCCAGACGCGCTTGGCCAGTCCCTTGGGCAGGCGCTGCCCATCCTGCGGCGTCGTGCCCCGGCGCACGGCGCCAGTGCCCGGCATCATGCCGCGGCCTCCGCCCAAGTTCGGTCCCATGCTCACCGCCAACCAGCATGACACCGCGCTTCTTCCCGGCCACCGCCCGACAGCTCGCGACTGCGCTCAAGTAGCGAGTGGTAGCGCACGTATCCCGCTCAGGTAGCGAAGCGGGCGCGCACCCAGATCAGCGCGCTGAGGTCTCCGCCCGGGTGGTCTCCTGCTCGATCGCCGACGACAGGCGCGCCCACTCGTCGAACAGCCCGGCGGCACGGTCCTTGGCGGCGCCGTGGCGCTCCACCAGCTCGCGCACCTGTTCCGCGTCGCCGTAGCTGTCCGGGTCTGCCATCGCACGGGTCAACTCGGCCACCTCCGCCTCGGCGGCGACCAGCTCTCGCTCGACGACCAGCAGGCGTTCCCGCAGGCGCTTGGTGTGGCGGTGCACCCGATTGCGCCGTTCGGCCTCGGCACGCTTGTCGTCAGCGCCCTTGCGTGGCGCCGCCGCGGCCGGGGAAGATGCAGCGAGGGCATCGGGCCGGTCCGGCGTGACGCCCTCGGTGGCGCCCCGGTCCGCCAGGTCGACGCCGGTCCGTTCGGCGTAGTACTCGAAGTCGCCGGGGTAGACCGTCGCGGTGCCGGCGCCGACCTCGATGATGACGTCGGCGACCGAGCGGATCAGGTGGCGGTCGTGGGTGATCAGCACCACGGTGCCCGGGTACTCCAGCAGCGCGTCCTCCAGCACGTCGCGGCTTGGGATGTCCAGGTGGTTGGTCGGCTCGTCCATGCACAACAGGTTGGCGGGATTGGCCAGCATCTTGGCCAGGGCGAGGCGGCTGCGCTCCCCGCCGGACAGCACGCTGACGTGCTTGTCGACGTCCTGGCCGGAGAACAAGAAGGCGCCGAGCATGCTGCGGGGGTTGACCTTGCTGGTGTCGGTGCGCGGGCCGACCGCTTCGCCGTTTGACGACAGCGCCGCCGACAGCTCCTGCAGCACGGTCTTGCCCGGGTCCAGCCCCTCGATCTGGTGCTGGGCGAAGTAGGCGACGTTGACGTTGTGGCCGAGGGTGCGCTGCCCGGCGTCGAAGTCCAAGACCCCGGCGAGGATCTTGAGCAGGGTGGACTTGCCGGCCCCGTTGGGCCCGACCAACGCGACCTTCTTCCCCCGCTCCAACACCAGGTTGAGGTCGGCATAGACCAGCTTGCGGCCGTAGCGCTTGGTCAGTCCCAGCAGGCGCACCACGTCACGCCCCGCCCTCGGCGGCGTGGGGAAGCGGAACCGCATGCGGCGCGTGTCGTCGCGCTTGACCTCCACCCGCTCGAGTCGGTCCAGCGCCTTGACCCGGCTCTGGACCTGTCGGGCTTTGCTGGCCTTGTAGCGGAAGCGCTCGATGAAGCGCTCGGTCTGGGCGATCTTGCGCTGCTGGTTGCTGGCCGCGGCCTCCTGCTGCGCCAGGCGCAGCGCGCGCTCTTCGACGAAGTCGGCGTAGTCGCCGACGTACTCGGTGACGGTGGCATGGGCGATCTCGACAACGCGGTTGGCCACGGCGTTGATGAAGTCACGGTCGTGGCTGACCAGCACGATGGCGCCCTCGTAGTCTGCGAGGAACTGCTCCAGCCAGGTGACACTGGCGAGGTCGAGGTGGTTGGTCGGTTCGTCGAGCAGCAGCACGTCGGGGCGGGCCAGCAGCAGGCGCGCCAACGCCACGCGCATCATCCACCCGCCCGACAACAGGCCGACATCGCGCTCCACGTCGGCGTCGTCGAAGCCCAGGCCGGCCAGGACGCGCCGCGCCGCAGCCTCGATGCTGTAACCGCCGAGGTGCTCGAAATGGTGCTGTAGGCGCCCGTAGTCGGCCAGCAGGGCGTCCTGCTCGTCGCCGGATGGGGTGGCGGCGATGCGCGCCTCGAGGTGGCGCAGCCGCTGTTCCAGCGACGTCACGTCGCCCGCGGCGGTCAGCACCTCGGCCAGGACGGTGCGCCCCGAGGTCTCGGCCACCTCCTGGCGCAGATAGCCGATCTGCAAGTCCTTGGTGCGGGCCACCTCGCCGCCGTCGGGCTGCTGCTCACCTGCCACGATGTCCAGCAGGGTCGTCTTGCCAACGCCGTTGGCGCCGACCAGCGCGATCCGCCGTCCCGGCACGATGCGCAAGGACACGTCGCGGAACAACACCCGCGTGCCATGCGCGCGCTCCACCCCACTCAAAGAAATCACCCACAAAGGGTAAGGCCATAAGACGGCCGCCACCTGAAGGGCCGCTCACCCACCCACCCTCCAAGGCCCTTCAGGTGGCGGCCGCCGTCCCTTCGACCGATAAACGGCCGATAAGCTTCTGTCATGAGCCTGACCTCCGTGCACGGCTACGTGGTTGGCGTCGTGCTCATCGGCACGTGGGCCACCATCTGCGGATGGTCGCTGGCGCTGCGGTTCACCCGTTACGAGCACACCCCGACGTTCTGGCGGGTGGTGTCCTTCGGCCAGATCCTGCTGGCGCTGCAGCTGTTGATCGGCCTCATGCTGCTCGTCCTCGGAAAGAGCCCGGGGCCGGAGGGTGGTGGCGCCACGCTGGCCTTTCACCTGGCCTATGGGGTGATCTTCCCGCTGCTCACCCTCATCGTCGGGCACCGGGTGGCGCGGGAAGGCCGCTACAACCCGCATGCCGTGTTCGCCGTGGTGGGGCTGGTCTGCTTCGGGCTGACGGCCCGCGCGTTCATGGTGGGCGTCGGCGGTGCCTGATAAGGCGTCGGCGGTGCCTGATAAGGAGAGCTCATGACCGACGACGACCACACCACCCATGCCGCCCTGGCGGCCGAGCTCACCGACAGCATCAAGCGCCTGCGCCTTGACGTAGAGTCGCGTAGCGACCCCATCCTGGAAGAGATCGCCCACGCCTTGGAGCTGACCCTGGAGCTGACCACGCACGCGCACGGCCACTCGCTGGACAACCGTGAGCGGCTGCGCGCGTTGGAGTCCGGCGGCTAAGCGATGAGGCGGTTACGGGCGGGCCTGCTCGGCCGGCTGCCGGCTTGGGCCCGGCGGTTCCTGCCGCTGCTGCTCGCGGTGGTGGGCGTGTCCGCCGGCCTGTCGGTGTCGGTCTTTCTCACCGACCAGCCGATCTACGCCGGCGAGCCCTCACCTCGGACCGTCGTCGCACCAGACCTGATCCGCATCGAGGATCCGGAGGCCACCGACCGCGCTCGGCGGGAGGCGGCCGACCTGATCGAACCGGTGCTGGTCGACGACCCGGAGGCCAAGGCGGCGATCGTGCAACAGGTGCGCGACGTCTTCGCTGCCGTCGCCGAGGTCCGCGAGCCCGCGGCCGACGGCCAGACGGCCAGCGCACGCGACCAGCGCAGCGCCCTGGCGCAGCGGCTGCCCGACCTGCAAGTCGACCGGGTGCAGGCGCTCGTCGCACTGGACGACGAGACGCTGGCCTCGGTCAGCGCCGAGACGCTGTCCATCGCGCAGCAGCTCGCGCGCCAGCGGATCCCCGCCGAGCGGCTGGAAACGGCCACCGAGGAGCAGTTGCGCACGGAGCTGGCGGTGCGGTCGTTCCCGGAGGGCGTCGCCGAGACCGTGGTGGAACCCGTCATCCGCAGCGCCTCGCAGCCCACGGTCATCGTTGACGACGAGGCCACGGTGGCTGCCCAAGAACAGGCCGCCGCCGCGGTGTCAGCGGTGACCCGCTCGTTCCCCGCAGGCGCTGTGGTGGTCAGCGCAGGGGAGGTTGTGGACGCGGTGCAGCTGGCGGCGCTGCGCCAGCGCGGACTGGAGGGCGCCGAGCCATGGCGCGAGGCGGCTAAGGCGATCGTCCTGGCGATCGTGCTGACCCTGGCCGTCGCTGCGTACCTGCGCGCCTACCGGCCTCGAGTGTGGTCATCCTGGAGCCGGCTGGTGCTGCTGTCGTGCCTGTTCATCGGCTTGGCCCTGATCGTGGAGGCCGTCACACTGCTGGCGCCGACCGCCGCCGCCGGATGGGGCTACCTGCTGCCGGCCGGGGCAATCGCGATGCTCGCGACCATCCTGTTCGACCCGCCGGTGGGTGTGCTGTCGGTCATTCCCACCGTCGCGATCGTCGCCTTCGCCGAGCCGGGCGAGGGCGGCGTCGTCGCGTTCACGGCGATCGCCGGCCTGCTGTCGGTGCCGCTGGTGTCGCGGCTGTCCGCCCGCGGCGACCTGCGGCGCGCCGCGTGGCAGTCGACGCTCGCCTACGTCGCATTGGCCGGGTTGTGCGCCGCCGTCTTCAACGATCTGGCCACCGTCCGCCTGGCGCTGCTGGCGGGCCTGGCCAACGGCGTGCTGGTGGCGATGCTGGTCAACACCAGCCTGCCGTTCCTGGAGTCGCTGTTCGGCGTGGTGACGGCCACCAGCCTGCTCGACCTGGCGGACCGCAACCACCCGCTGCTGCGGGAACTCGAGCAGAAGGCGCTCGGCAGCTACAACCACTCGATCATGGTGGCGACGCTGTGCGAGCGGGCGGCTCGTGCCATCGGCGCCGACGCCCTGCTCGCCAGCACGGCGGCGCTGTATCACGACATCGGCAAGGTCCGCCGGCCGTGGTTCTTCGTCGAGAACCAGTTCGGCATCGCCAATCCCCACGACGACCTGGAACCGGGCGTCTCGGCGGTGATCATCCAGGAGCACGTCACGGACGGCATCACGATGGCCCGCAGCCACCGGCTACCACCGGAGATCGTCGATGGGATCGCCACCCACCACGGCACCACCCTGGTCAGCTACTTCCACCGCAAGGCGCTGGCGGCAGCCGCAGCGAGCGGTGGCGAGGTCGACGAGGCCCACTACCGCTACCAGGGCCGGCGACCGGCGAGCCGCGAGATGGCCGTGCTGATGCTCGCCGACTGCTGCGAGGGTGCGTCGCGGGCGGCCGCTCAGCACAACCGCAACCTCAGCCGTAAGCAGCTGGAGGACGTCGTCCGGTCGCTGATCGCCGACCGGGTCGACGACGGTCAGCTGGACGCTTCGGCCCTGACCTTCGCCGAGCTGAAGACGGTCACGGCCTCGTTCATCGACACCCTGGTGGGCGTCTACCACCCCCGCATCGCCTATCCCGACCCGGTCGCGCCCACGCTGAACCCGGAGTCGGTCGAGCCCTGAACCGCCCAGTGCACGTCGTCTTGGACGCGGGCGTCTTCGTTTCGGCAGCTGTCACCCCCGGTGGCGTGGCGAGCCGGATCGTCACCGCAGGCTGCAAGGGCGCGTCGAGTACCTGTTGTGCCCGCAGTTGGTTAGCGAGATCACCGACGTGCTGGCAAGGCCGAAGATTGCCCGCCTGGTCAGCGAGGGGAACCGCGAGCGCTTCCCAGGCGTCAGCACTGGCGCTCTGGGATCGTTCGAGGCTATGGACTGGTCGATGTCGAGGGCTCGATGCGGAAGGCTGGATGATCTGGGGCGATGCGGCGGAGGTCGTGCTCGCTGGAGCTGGCGCTCACGCCACCGAAGAACACGCCAACCTCGGCCTTCCAGCGCCTGAGGTAGGCACGCAGGATCGGAGGCTTGTCGGAGTCAGCGAGCTCTGTGGCGCGAAACGGCTCGACCCGTCGGCCGACTCGCAGTTGGCCCTGTCCGGCAGCTCGTAGGTTCCGGACCCATTGCGTCTCGCCGCGGGGGGCGACCAGGTAGCGAGCACCCTCGTGGGTAAGCAGGTTGACCGGTGTGGTCCGCCACTCGCCCGACTTGCGACCGCGGACAGCCAGCTCACGGGATCCCCAGACACTGACTCCAGCGCGCGTCAGCGCAGCGACGAGCCGGTTGAAGATCTGGGTGGTGAACCATCCCGGGCGGACGTACCGGGCCGGCGCGTCATTACCGGACATCGGCTTTCCTCATCGCAATCCCTCCAGTGGCAGGGCACACAGTCTGCCAGTACGCACGCCGCCAGCTTCCCTTGGGCACCGACGGACTACCCTTCCGAGCGTGATGGAGAGCCGGGTCGATGTCGTGCAGCGCAACCTCGACGCGTGCCTGGAGGACCTGCGCGTCGGGGTCGCGGCCTTGGCCGACGACGAGCCACTGGCGGCCGGATCCCGGCTGACCGCTGCCGCCGCCAGGGACCTGTTCACCGACCAAGTGCGCTCGCGGGCGCTGGACGTCGCCGCCCGCGAGCTGAAGGCCAGCGGCCGCAGCTTCTACACCATCTCCAGCGCCGGCCACGAGCAGAACGCGGTGGTCGGTGCCCTGCTGCGCACCACCGATCCGTGCTTCCTGCACTACCGGGCCGGCGGTTTCATGATGGCCCGCTCCCGGCTCGCGGGCGACGTCGATCCCGTCATGGACACGCTGCTGTCGCTGGTCGCCTCGGCCGACGACCCCATCGCGCAGGGTCGCCACAAGGTCTGGGGCAGCCGACCGCTGTGGGTGCCGCCGCAGACCAGCACGATCGCCTCGCACCTACCGAAGGCGGTTGGCACCGCGTTCTGCCTGGCCCGGATGCGCCGCCTGGGCGTTCCTCGGCCGATCCCCGACGACAGCATCGTGTGCGCCACCTTCGGTGACGCCTCGGTCAACCACGCGACCGCCCTTTCGGGCATCAACGCCGCCCGCTACGCCCACCGTCGCGGCAACCCCATGCCGATCCTGTTCGTCTGCGAGGACAACGGCATCGGCATCTCGGTGGACACCCCGCGCAGCTGGATCGCCGACAGCTTCTCGACGATGTCGAACCTGCGCTACATCCACGCCGACGGCGAGCTGGACGAGCTGTACGAGACCGTTGCCGCCGCCATCGAGCGTTGCCGGACGGCCCGAGCGCCGGTGTTCCTGCACCTGCCGACGGTGCGGCTGTGGGGCCACGCTGGCAGCGACGTGGAGACGACCTACCGAACCCTGGCCGACGTCTGCGCCGACGAGTCGCGCGACCCCCTGGTGCGCAACGCCCGCCGGCTGGTCGCCACCGGCGCCGC
>Ga0136640_10000078_pt1 | contig 31476 bp, 35 predicted proteins | sample AntDrymUQ8642106_2_FD_105498 | JGI IMG/M metagenome (GOLD analysis project Ga0136640, IMG submission 105498) | Polar desert sand microbial communities from Dry Valleys, Antarctica - metaG UQ864 (21.06) | ecosystem: Environmental > Terrestrial > Soil > Desert | place: Antarctica: Dry Valley...
CTCGTACGAGGACTGATCAGCGTCGGGTGACCGGAGCGGCGTTTGGCTGCTCCTCGAAGTCGCCGGCCTCCAGGCGCAGCGTGCGCAGCAGCTCGGTCAGCTGCTCCTGCTCGCTGTCGTCGAGCGCGGCGAGGCCGAACGCGTCGGCGTTCAGCAGCAGCGTCGCGCGGCCGGCGACATCACGGCCCTGCGCCGTGATCTCGGCGAGCGTCGTGCGGCGGTCCGCCTCGTGCGGGACGCGACGCACGAGACCGTCTGCCTCGAGCTTGTCGACGATGTTCGTGACGCTCGTGCGGTGCACCTGGAGGCGCTCGCCGACCTTGCCCAGCGGCAGCGCGCCGGCGCGCGTGAAGGACAGCAGCATCAGCGCCTCGTAGCGCGGAAACGTCAGCCCGAGCGGGCCGAGCAATTCGTTCAGGCGCGCGAGCAGCACCTGCTGGGCGCGCATCACGGACGTGACGGCCGCCATCGGCCGCGCCGGCTCGTCACCCCACCGCTCCTCCCAGTGGCGGCGAGCCTCGGCGATCGGATCGATCTGCAGTGGCGGGGTCATGCCGTCTGCAGGCTAGTGGGCGCTGCCAGGACGCGCCCCCATCTCCTACTCCCGCGCGACCTTGCCCAGCAGCGCGCGCGCGATCACCAGCCGCTGGATCTCCGATGTCCCCTCGTAGATCTCGGTGACCTTGGCGTCGCGGTAGTAGCGCTCGGCCGCGGTCTGCTTGGTGTAGCCGACGCCGCCGAGGACCTGGATCGCCTCACCGGTCACGCGCCGCGCTACGCCGGAGGCGAAAAGCTTCGCCTGCGCGCCCTCGACCGTGTGCGCACGGCCGGCCGTCTTCAGGCGCGCGGCACGCCACGTCAGCGCACGGGCAGCCTCGACCTCGGTCTGCATGTCGGCGAGCTTCTGCTGGATCGCCTGATGCGCCCCGATCGGCTTGCCGAACGTGTAGCGCTGCTTGGCGTAGGACACCGCGAGGTCGAGCGCCGCCTGGGAGATCCCCACCGCCTGCGCGGCGATGCCGATGCGCCCGCCGTCGAGCGTCGAGAGCGCGATCCGCAGCCCGTGCCCGCGCCACCCCAGCCGCTCGCCCGGCGTCTCGTCGAGCGTCATGTCGGCCGTGCTGGAGGAGTTCAGCCCGAGCTTCTCCTCCTCGCGCGTCGGGCGAAAGCCGTGCGCGCCGCGGCGCACGACGAACGCGCTCGGCTTGTCGGGGTCCTTGGCGAAGACGAGGAACACGTGCGCGTGCGAGCCGTTGGTGACCCACTGCTTGGAGCCCGTCAGCTTGCCGTCCTCCGCGCGCGTGAGTAGCGCGCCGGCGTCGGAGCCCGAATCGGGCTCGGTCAGCGCGAACGCCGCGATCTCGTGGCCCTGGGCCAGCGGCGGGACGAGACGCTCGATCTGCTGGCGCGAGCCGTGGTCGATGATCGGCATCGTGCCGGCGCCGGTGTGAACGGCGAGCGTCACGCCGAGCCCCGCGTCGCCGCGCGAGAGCTGCTCGAGCACGAGGACATAGGTCAGGAAGTCCGCCCCCGCGCCGCCGAGCGCCGTCGGGATGCAGACGCCCATCAGGCCGAGCTCGCCGAGCTGCTGAATGACCTGCTTGGGAAACTGGTGGTCGCGGTCCCACTGCGCCGCGCGCGGCGCGACGACCTCGTCGGCGAAGCGCGCTGCGAGCGCGCGGATGTCGCGCTGCTCGTCGGTGAGCTCGTGGAGGCTCATCGCCGGAGGACGTGTCCCGCGCCGCCCGCCACGGCGGCGAGCAGCGCCGCCGCGATCTTCACGCGCCGGTGTAGCCGGTCGAAGCGCAGCACCTCCCACCCGGCGTCGCGTGCGACGCGGTGCAGCGCCGTGTCGGGGTTGACGGCGACGGGATTGCCCACGGCTCGCAGCATCGGCAGATCGGACTCGGAGTCCGAGTAGGCATACGAGCTGGACAACTCGATCCCTTCCGCCGCGGCAAGCTCGCGAACGGCCCGCGCCTTGCCCTCGCGATAGGCGAACAGCCCGCCCTCGCGGCCGGTGTAGACGCCATCGCGAATCTCCGAGCGCGAGCCGATCGCGCCGTCGAAGCCGAGGATGTAGGACAGCGCGTTGGCCATCTCCTGCGACGCGGCGGTGCAGATGTAGACCGGCCGGCCCGCATCCTGGTGCGCGTAGGCGACCTCGAGCATCTGCGGGTACAGCCGCGGCAGCACGCCGGCCAGCACGCTCGGCGCCAGTCGGCGCATGTCGCGCACCTGCCGGCCCTCGATGTAGGCGCCCATCCGCGCGCGGACCTTCGCCGTCGCCGCATCGGTCGAGCCGAACAGCGCGAAGCGCAGCCCCGCCCACATGTCGCGAGCGAGACGGCCGCGGCTGATCATGCCGTGCGCGTAGGCCGCGCGCACGAAGTGCAGGCCCGACGAGCCGGCCATCAGCGTGCGGTCGAGGTCGAAGAACGCGGCGCTGCGCGGAGCGGGTGCCTCGTCGAGCGTCCGCTCCGCGTGGTCCTCGATGCTGCTCGGGGTGCGCGCGTCCTCGATCAGGATCGGACTCGCACGATGATCGCGTCGCCCTGACCGCCGCCGGAGCAGATCGCAGCGCAGCCCAGACCGCCGCCACGGCGTCGAAGCTCGTGCACGAGCGTGCCGATGATGCGCGCGCCCGAGGCGCCGATCGGATGGCCGAGAGCCACCGCGCCGCCGTTGACATTGACCTTGTCCTCGTCGATGCCGAGCATGCGGATCGAGTTCAGCGCCACCGACGCGAACGCCTCGTTGATCTCCCAGAGGTCGATCTCGCCGGCGCTCAGGCCGGCCTTCGCCAGCGCCTTGGACGCGGCCGCGGCCGGCGTGCGCGCGAGGTAGGCGAAGTCCTCGGCGGTCTGCGCTTGCGCGACGATCTCCGCGAGCACCTGCTTGTCGTTCGCCGCCGCCCACTCACCGCAGGACACGACGAGCGCGCCGCCGCCGTCGTTGACGCCGGGCGAGTTGCCGGCGGTGTGCGAGCCCTCCTTGCTGGCGAGGCCGCGCAGCTTGGCGAGCGCCTCGAGCGTGCTGCCGCGGCGCGGCGCCTCGTCGACCTCGACGACGGTGTCGCCCTTGCGGCCCCGGACCGTGACGGCGACGATCTCCTCGGGCAGCCGCCCGGCGTCGGTCGCCTCGATCGCCAGCTCGTGCGAGCGCAGCGCCCAGCGATCGAGGTCCGGACGAGAGATCTCCAGCTCGTCGCCGATCTCGGTCGCCTCGTCGAACATCTGACGGCCGCTGAACGGGTTGGTCAGCCCGTCGTGGACCATCGCGTCGAGCGCCTTGACGTCGCCCATGCGAAAGCCCGAGCGCGCGCCCGGCAGCAGGTACGGGGCGCCCGACATCGACTCCATGCCACCGCCGACGCCGACCTCGATGTCGCCGGCGCGGATCTGCGCGTCGAGGATGCCGACCGCGCGCATGCCCGAGGCACAGACCTTGTTGATCGTCTCGGAGCTGACCTCCTTCGGGATGCCGGCCTTGATCTGCGCCTGACGGGAGGGGATCTGGCCCTGCCCCGCCTGCAGCACCTGGCCCATGATCACGTGCTGGACATCCTGGGGGGCGACGTCGGCGCGCTCGAGCGCGGCCTTGATCGCGATGGCGCCGAGCTCGGTCGCGTCGAGCGTCGACAGTCCGCCACCCATCTTCCCGATCGGGGTCCGGGCCGTACCGAGAATGACGGTCGTGGGCATGAAGGCGCTCTCTCCAAGTGTCGTTGTATCGGCAATGCAGTGTATGCCGATAGATTTTGCAGCACATGGTTGCTGAGTCCACGACCACGCTGCCCGCGGGCACCGACGCCGACACCGTCGTGGTCGGCATTCTCGAGGGCGAAGGCATCGCCCACGACACCGACGGCGTGCTGCAGGGCGTGCTCGATGCCGGCGAGGCGAAGGCCAAGCACCGCCACCTGGCCGTCGCCCATGCCGGTGGCAAGCGCTGGATCCTCGTCGGGCTCGGCGATCGCCAGGGGCTCGACGCCGAGCGCGTGCGGGTCGCCGCCGCCGCGGCGCTGGGCCGGGCGCGCGAGCTCGGCGCGCGCCGGCTGTGCTGGGAGGCGCCGCACGAGGCCGGGCCGGAGATCGCGGCGGCGATCGTCGAGGGCACGATGCTGTGCGCCTACCGCTACGACCGCTTCAAGTCGAAGCCGACGGAGGAGCGCAGCGACGTCGACGCGCTGATCGTCAGCGCCCATGACGACGTCGCGGGCGTCGTCGCCGAGGCGGTGATCGTCGCGACCGCCGTCAACTGGGCGCGCGACCTGCAGAACGCTCCGCCCAACGAGCTGGCGCCGCGCCACCTGGCGCAAGCCGCACGCGAGCTCGGGGAGCTCGGCGGCGTGACGGTCGAGGTGGAGGGACGCGAGGCGATCGAGCAGCGCGGGATGGGCGCGTTCGCCGGCGTCGCCCAGGGCGCGGACGAGGAGCCCGCGCTGATCACGCTGCGCTACGAGCCCGCCGGCGGGGAGGCGCGCGGCCCCGTGCTCGGGCTCGTCGGCAAGGCGGTCACGTTCGACACGGGCGGAATCTCGATCAAGCCCGCCAACAAGATGTCCGAGATGAAGTTCGACATGTCCGGCGGCGCGGCGGTGCTCGGAGCGGTCGAGGCGATCGCGCGGCTGCAGCTGCCGGTTCGCGTCGTGGCCGTGGTCGGCGCGACGGAGAACATGCCGTCGGGTCGTGCGATGCGCCCCGGCGACGTCGTGCGCGCCGCCAACGACCTGACGATCGAGATCATCAACACCGACGCCGAGGGCCGGCTCGTGCTCGCGGACTGCCTGACGCACGCGGTCGCCGAGGGCGCCGAGCGGCTCGTCGACGTCGCGACGCTGACGGGCGCGATCATCACGACGCTCGGTCACACCTACGCCGGCGTCATGGGCGACGACGACGACTGGGTCGCGCAGGTGACGGCGGCCGGCGCCGCGACCGGCGAGCTGGTGTGGCGGCTGCCGCTGCACCCCGACTACGCCAAGATCATGGAGAGCGAGACCGCCGATCTCGTGAACGCCAACGAGACGCGCAAGGCGGGCTCGGTCACAGCGGCGCAGTTCCTCGCGCGCTTCACCGGCGGCGTGCCGTGGGCGCACCTCGACATCGCGGGCACCGCGTGGGGCGCCGGGCGCGCGTATACGCCCAAGGGCGGCAGCGGCTTCGGCGTGCGGCTGCTCGTCGAGCTGGCGCGCTCGCTGGACGACTGACCGGGCCGCCGGCGCAGGCCCGCGCGCCGGTCGGCCGTGTGGGTGGACTGCGACGGGACGGGCCACTAGGTTGGGCTCGTGCCGCCCGAGCCGCTGAAGGACGACCTGCGCAAGCGCTCCGCGGCCGACCTGCGCGCCGAGCGCGACGCGCTCGGCGGCTGGATCCGCCAGCCCGAGGTGCGCTGGCTGGATCCCGGCATCCTCGCCAAGGCCGGGGTCGAGGTCGCCGTCTCGGGCACGTTCGGGAAGTTCGCCGACAAGCGCGAGATCCAGACCCAGCCGCAGGGGCCGTTCGACTACTCCGGCGCCGGCGAGCTGTGGATCGACTACCTCAGCGACACGGGCGATGGTTGGGCGGCGACGCAGACGATGGCCTGGCTGCTCGCGCAGCCCCACCTGACCGTCGAAGGCAGCGACCTGCCGCGCGGCGACGTGCTGCTGCTCGGCGGCGACCAGGTCTATCCGAGCGCCACGCCGGAGGCCTACGAGGACCGCTTCAAGGGGCCGTTCGCGGCGGCGCTGCCGATCTCGGCATCCGGCAGCGAGCCGCACATGTACGCGACCCCCGGAAACCACGACTGGTACGACGGGCTCGTCAGCTTCCTGCGGCTGTTCTGCGCGGGCGGCTGGATCGGCGGCTGGCGCACGCGCCAGCGCCGCAGCTACTTCGCCCTCAGGCTGCCCAATCGCTGGTGGGTCCTGGCGATCGACATCCAGCTCGACACGTACATCGACGACGTCCAGCTGCAGTACTTCTCGGAGCTGGGCCTCGGCGCCGGCGACAAGGTCATCCTGCTGACGGCCAAGCCGAGTTGGGTGGCGGCGGTCGACGGTCGCGTCGAGCCCCCCTCGTGGCGCTTTCTGAACTTCTTCGAGGAGCGGATGGTCCGCGACAGCGGCGCGCGGCTCGTCGTGACGCTGACCGGCGACCGCCACCACTACGCGCGCTACGAGCCCGAGGGCGAAGGCGCGCAGCAGGCGCCGACGCGCATCACCGCGGGCGGCGGCGGCGCCTACCTGTCGGCCACGCACACGCTGCCCGAGCAGGTCCTGCTGAAGACGCTGCCGCGCCGCAAGGAGGGCGACAAGCTGCACGAGCAGGCCCCCGTCATCAGCCGTCGCGCGGAGATCTACCCCGGCGACAAGGACTCGCGCCGGTTGAGCAACGGCATCCTCAGGCTCGCCCTGCTCAATCCGGCCTTCGGCAGGCTGCTCGGCGTCGTCTACGCGCTGATCGGGGTCACGCTGCTCAGTGCCACGCCACTGGACGGCGGCGTGGCGCTCGACGACAGCTCGGGTGCGACCACGTACGCCCCGATCGACGACAGCTTCCCCGGGTTCCTCGAGAGCGCGCCCAGCACGATGAGCATCCTGCTCGCGCTGCTGCTGTTCGGCGGGATCTACGGCGGGCTGGACATCAAGCCGAGCCGGACGGAGTCCTCGCAGCGGGGGGTCTCGCTCGCGCGCTTCGTGGTCGCGCTCGCGCACACGCTCGTGCACCTGCTGGCGGTCTGCCTCGTGATCTGGCTGGCGGCGGATCTGGCGCTGCGCGTCTGGGACGTCCCGGCCGCCGCATGGCTGCTGGGGCTGCCCGTCGCCTTTCTCGTCGGCAAGTACCTCGGCGCGACGGTCTTCGCGCTGTTCATGTGGCTGGTGCACAAGGCCCGCGGCCCGAAATCCCAGGCGACCGCCAACCAGGTCTTCACCGGCCAGTCGATCATCGACTACAAGAACCTCCTGCGGATGTGCGTCGGCCGCGACGGCGGCCTTGAGATCCACGCCCTCGGCGTCGACGCGGCGTGTACGACATGGGACCTCGCCGACGAGCAGGGCTCGCCGGGCTTCGAGCCGCGCCGCACGCCGCCGCAGGTCCACGCGATCGACCGCACACTGCGCTTCGACAGCGCCGGAGACCGGATCGCGTAGACGAAGCCGTCGACGAGCTGGGATCCGAGCACGACGCCTGGTCGGCCGAAGCCGGCCGGCGCGCGCTCGAGCGCAGCGAGTGGTGATCCGTCAAGGCGACGTCGTATGGGCGTCGCTGCGCGACCCCGTCGGGTCGGCGCCGGGATACCGGCGCCCGGTGGTCGTCGTCCAGGGCGATGCCTTCAACGCCAGCCGCATCGCGACGGTCATCGTCGTGGCGCTCACGAGCAACGTGCGCTGGGCCGCCGCGCCGGGCAACGTCCTGCTCTCGTCTGCCCGTTCAGGGCTGCCGAAGGACTCGGTCGCCAACGTCTCCCAGATCGTCGCGGTGGACCGCAGCATCCTGTCGGACTGCGTGGGGCATCTCGGGGAGGCGGAGCTCTCGCTGCTGCTGGCCGGCGTCGACATCGCACTCGGCCGGGAGTAGGCGCGCCACGGTGGCAATCGCCGGTCCGCTTCAGGACTGCTCTTGTCTGCCGGTCGCGCCGCGCGTCGCCGCCGCGACCTCCTCACGCTGCGCGGAGGCGTGCGCGACGTAGGCGACCGACGCGACCCTGCCGGGGTCGGCAACGATCGCGGGCAGCCCGGGATCGAGCTGGCCCTCGTGCAGGACGTAGAAGATCCGCCAGCCGTCGCCGCGGACCTTGACCGTGCCCGTCCGCTCGGCGTTCGCGCTCCGCGCGCCCGGATCGAAGCCCGCGGCGAAGCCCAGGTCGGCGGGCCGGCGGGCCAGCTCGGCGCCCGCCGGCAACAGGCACGAGACGTACTCGCTCGACGGTGCGGGCGCGCCCCGCAGCGCGACCCCGCAGAACAGGCTGCTGCGAAAGCGGCATCACACCCTTCCGTAGCCCGGCCGCCGCAGGCGCGATCATGCAGCGCGTGCGCCGCGCCGCCGCAGTCTGGATCGTGCTGTTCGCGGCGTACGCCGCCACGATCGGCCTGCACGCGTTCGGCACGTCGCAGTTCGGAGGCGACGAGCCGCACCACCTGCTGAGCGCCGCGTCGATCGTCGCCGATCGTGACGTCGACCTGCGCGACGAGTACGCCGCGCGCGAGTACCGCGAGTGGTACCCCTACGTGCTCGAGCGCCACGGCCGGCTGACCAACGGCCAGGCCAACGAGCCCCACGGCGTCGGCTTCCCCCTGCTGATCGCGCCCGCCTACGCGCTCGGCGGCCCGCTGGCGGTGCAGCTCTTGATGGCCGCGATCGCGGCGCTGGCGTTCACGCTCGGGGGCGCGCTCGCGCGCCGCGTCGTGCCCGAGCCGTGGGCCAGCGGCGCGACGCTCGCGTGCGGGCTGTCGCCTCCGGCCCTGGCATACGCCACCACGGTCACGCCCGAGCTGACCGCCGGCGCCGTGCTGGCGTTCGCCGCGCTGCTCGCGCTGAGGGTCCGCGAGCTGCCACGGATCCGCTGGGTCGCCGGCGCGGCGATCGCGCTCGCCGTGTTGCCCTGGCTGGGGCTGAGCTTCGCGCTCGCCGGGACGGTCGTGGCCTTGGCGATGGTGCACTGGCTGCGCGGCCGCGCGCGCGGCTTCGCGGTGCTCGTCACGCTCGAGGTGCTGCTGTTCTCGGCGGTCATGTTCGTGACCGTCAACGACCAGCTCTTCGGCGGCTTCACGCCGACGGTCGCCGACGACGTCCCCGGTCGCGGCATCGACGACCTGACCGCGGCCGACGTCGCCGACCGCGCGCCGCGGCTCGTCGGGCTGTGGATCGACCGCACGTACGGCCTGCTGCGCTGGGCACCGGTGCTCGCGCTCGCGTTCTTCGCGCTGTGGCTGTTGTGGCGCTCGCGGCGCGACCGCCTGTCGCAGGCGCTGCCCGAGCAGCGCGACGTCGAGGTCGCGGCAACGCTCTGCGCGCTCGTCTGCGCGGCGCAGGTGGGGGTCGCCGCGCTCGTCGCGCCGACGATGTTCGGGTTCTGGTTTCCCGGGCGCCACCTCGTCCCGGCGCTGCCGCTCGCCGTGGCGCTCGTCGCCTGGGGGCTGCGCCACGCCCCGCGGGCGGGCGCGGCGCTGGCGGCGCTGACGGTCATCACGAGCGTCTGGTGGTACGCGGAGCTGCGCATCGGCGGCGGCGCGATCGTCGGGCCGTCGTCGCGCGCGCCGCTGGGCCCGCTGGACGGCGCGCTGCCGCTGTTCGGCGCGGGGTCGGCCGGTGCGACCATCGCGATGGCGCTCGTCGCCGCCACGCTCGCCGCGCTCGTCGCGAGCGAATGGCGGGCGTCGCGAGCGCATGGCGGCGGCCGTGGACAACTCCGCGCCGGGCGGTGATCATGTCCGCATGACCCGCAAAGGACTGCTGTCGCGCTGATCGCGCTGCTCGCGGTACTCACGCTCGCGGCGGTCGCCCACGCCCGCAGCTACGCCGTGCCCTTCGCCCTGGGCGGGACGCTCGACCGCACGCGCGCCGAGACGAAGCTCGCGATCCTGCTTCCGAGGCGACTCGCGCTGGACTACGGCGGGCGCATACATGCCTCCGGCGGAGGCGACCGCCGGTCCTACAGCCTGTCGCTCGCCTCGCGGCGCAATTGCGGCGGCGCCGGCGCGTGCTTTCTCGCCACCTTCACCGCCGAGCGCGGCTCGCGACCGAGCGCCGGCAGGAAGGTGCGCCTGCGCGGTGGGCGCACCGGGTACTTCGTCGCGCTGTCATGCGGGGCGTCGTGCTCGCCGCCGTCGATCGAATGGCGCTCGCGCGGCAACGTCTACTCGATCCAGGCGAGGATCCCCGACAGCACGGCCGCCGCCCAGCAACGCAGGCTCGTCGCGGCGGCCAACTCGGCGCTCGCCGCCGGTCCGCGCTAGTGGGGCGGAGCGCGCTGCTGAAAGCCTGCCTCAACGGCGGGCGAACGCATGACGAGCATCTGGCGGTCCCGCGGACGGCGCCGAGACGCTGGCCGCCGAGCCGTGCGCCGCGGCGCTGCGGGGTAGGGACTATCCGTATCTGAACCCGGGCATCGGCTCGGGACGGGAGGCGGTCGCGAGATGGTGCTGATCGATCCGTCGAGCAACCGGCTGCGCTTCTTCCAGCGAGCCGTTGCGGCCTGACGGCTACGCGCCGGGCCGCGCCCTGTTCCACTCCTTCTTGTGGACCCGCTTGGCCGCCTGGTAGTCGAGCAGCCCCTGCGCGGAGTCGACGTCGCCGAGCGTCGGATGCCAGGACACGAGCTCGCCCGCCGCGTCGACGCCGAAGTGCTTGGCGAGGACGGCGCCCAGCGACTTGATCTTCATCGCGCCGACGCCGGGTACGGCGGCGAGGTTCGCGCGCAGCTCGGCCGCGTCCGCCGCGTCGGTCCAGACGCGCGCGGCGTCGCCGTCGTAGCGGTCGCGCACGTGGACGGCGAGGTCGTGGACGCGCTTGGCCATCGAGCCGGGATAGCGGTGGACCGCCGGCCGCTCGCGGAAGACCGGCTCGAGGTCGGCTGCGGCCAGCGTCGCCGCGTCGAGCGCGCCGAGGCGCTCGCGCAGCACGAGCGGGCCGGCGAACGCCTTCTGGACGGTCACCTGCTGGTCGAGCACGAAGCCCACCAGCAGCGCCATCGGGTCCGACGCGATCAGCGCGTTGGCCTCGTCGGAGTCGGTGAAGTGCAGGCGATCGGGCACGACGCGATCGTAGCGGGGGCGCCGCGCGGAGATGTCAGCATCCGCGCGATGACGAAGCTCGAGCTGGACACGCCGCACGGCCCGGCGATCGCTCACCTGCATCCGGCGCAGTCGCCGGTCGGCGTACTCGTGCTCGGCCACGGCGCAGGCGGCGGCGTGACCGCGCCCGATCTCGTGGCGGTGACCGGCGCCGCCCACGCGCACGGCGTCAGCGTCGTGCTCGTCGAGCAGCCCTACCGCGTCGCGGGTCGGCGCTCGCCGGCGCCGGCGCACCAACTCGACGCGGCCTGGATCGCCGTGGTCGAGCAGTTGCTCGACGGCGAGCTGCGGGGACTCGCGCTTGTCGCCGGCGGTCGCTCGTCGGGCGCACGCGTGGCCTGCCGCACCGCGCACGCGACGGGCGCCGCCGCGGTGCTGTGCCTCGCCTTTCCGCTGCAACCGCCGCGCCGCGCGAGTGGCGCCCAGGCGCCGGACCGCCTGCACGAACTCGACGCCATGACCGTTCCCGTGCTCGTCGTGCAGGGCGAGCGCGATCAGTTCGGCATGCCGCCCGGCGGCCCGTCGCGGACGGTCGTGCGGGTGCACGGCAACCACAGCCTGCGGTCGGACCTACCGGCCGTGGCGGCCGCCGTTGGCGGCTGGCTTACCGGCGTCGTCGAGCTCGCGTGACGGATGGCCGGTCGCCGCTCCCGGAGGCGTGCGCCAACGGCTACCTGCGCTGCCCCGTACCCTCAATGAGCACCGCTGCGATCTGTGCGACGGTGGTGAGGCGGCCACCGGCGACGCCCATCAAGAGGCCGTACGCCGCGTCGTCGGAGAGCGTTAGCCGGAGGCCGTTGATGGCGTAGAACGCCACCACGGCCGCCACCACGAGCCGCTTGTTGGCGTCCACGAGCGCCAGGTTGCCGGCGATCGAGTGCAGCAGTGCCGCGCCTTCTCGTGGATGTCGGCGTACGCGTCCTCGCCGAACGCCGTGGCCTGCGCGCGCGCGAGCGCCGACTCGAGCAGCCCGTGATCTCGCACTTGCGCGGGCGCGCCAAGCGTCCGCACGGCACTGTGCAGCAGATCGTCGAGGTCGAGATAGGTCACTCGCCCAGGCGCTTGAGCGCCTCGGCGAAGTGCGGCAGATCCTCGTCGAGCACGTCGTCGAGCAGCTCACGGCGGCTGGACTTCTCGACGTAGTCGCGCACCACCTCCCTCGCGACCTCCTGCATCGAACGACCCTCGCGCCGAGCCCGCTCGCGCAGGGCCTGCGTCTCGTCCTCGGTCAGGCGCAACGTCATGGCCACCGCTGCTGAAGTGGTATCGACCGCGATACCAGCGCGTTCAGGATCGTCTGCGCGATCCGGCCTCGTCCTCTAGGATCGCCTGTGCTGCGCTCGCGGGATCCATGCGGCGGGCGACGACGTCGTCGATCAGCCCTTCGAACGCCGCGTCGCGGTCCAGGCGCGCCTCCAGCCGGCGGCGTAGCCGCGACGTCGCGAGCGCGATCACCTCGCTGCGCAGGTTGCGCCGGCGGCGCTCGTGCAGCGTGCCCTGTGCCGCGATGTGCGCGCGGTGCTCGAGCAGCTTCGCGACGAGCTCGTCGACGCCCCTGCCCGCCGTCGCCTCGGTCTGGACGATCGGCACCTTCCAGTCGCCCTGCGGCGCCAGCGACAGCACGCCGCGGATCTCGCGCACCATCGTCTGCGTCATCGGGTGGTCGGACTTGTTGACGACGATGATGTCCGGGATCTCCATGATGCCGGCCTTCAGCGCCTGCACCGAGTCGCCGCCGCCGGGCATCAGCACGAGGACGACGGTGTCGGCGTGGTCGATGATGTCGATCTCCGCCTGGCCGACGCCGACGGTCTCCAGCAGCACGTCGTCACGGCCGGCGGCGTCCATCAGCAGCGCGGCCTGCAGCGACGCCTCCGACAAGCCGCCCAACGCTCCCCGGTTGGCCATCGAGCGGATGTAGACGCCCGGGTCGAGGAAGTGCTCGGTCAGGCGGATGCGGTCGCCGAGCAGCGCGCCGTGGGTGAACGGCGACGACGGGTCGATCGACAGCACGGCGACGGTGCGCCCGGCCGCGCGGCGGTTGACCACGATCGCCGAGATGAGCGTCGACTTGCCCGCGCCGGGCGCACCCGTGATGCCGACGACGACCGCGTTGCCGGTGTGCGGATAGACCTCCGAGACGAGCGTCCAGCCCTGTGGATCGTCGTCCTCGACGAGCGAGATCGCGCGTGCGAGCGCGCGCCGGTCGCCGTCGAGCAGGCGCTGGGCGAGGGACTTGTCGGAGGCCATGGGTCGCGATCATGCCAGCGGGGCGGGCTGGCTAGCATGGTCGGATGTCCGTACCCGTCACCCTCGCCGAGCTGCCCGCGCAGATCGAGCGCTTCGGCGACACCCCGTACCTGCTCACCGTCAGCCCCGATGCCCAGCCGCGGGCGACGTCGGTGCGCGTCGAGTGGCAGGGCCGCGTGCTGATGACCGGCGCGGGAAACCACACGTCCGCGAACATCCGTCAAAACGACGTCGTCGTGCTGCTGTGGCCGGCGCCCGTGCCCGGCGAGCATGCGCTGATCGTCGACGGCTGGGCCGAGATCCACGGCGGCGCCGTGCTGATCCAGCCGGCCAAGGCCGTGCTGCACGTCACGCGCCACTGACGACCGCCCGAGCGAGCGCCGCCGGACCGCGACCCGGCTCGCGCAGCGTCCGCGACGTAGCATTGGCCGCGGTGGCCTCCGTCAGCCCGATCGCCGAGCCGGTCCGCGCAACGGCCCCGCAGGTCCGCGGGGAGCCGCCGCCGCTGCGCGGAGGACCGCTCGCGCTGTACCGCTTCCTGCGCGATCACAAGATGCTGACGCTGTCCTACGCGCGGCTCGCGGCGCGCTGGCTGTGGCTGAAGCTGCGCTTCCGCGGGCGCCTGAAGACCGACGGGCTGTGCTTCGTCTGCCCCGGCGTGAGGATCGAGATCGGCAGGGATGCGACGCTGGCACTCGGGCGCTGGTCGTGGATCGGCCACGGCTCGAAGATCCGCGTGCACGAGGGCGAGGCGAGCATCGGAGCGAAGTCGGTGCTCGGGCAGGAGTGCACGATCTCCGCCTTCCAGCACGTCTCGATCGGCCGCGAGTGCATCATCGCCGACCGCGTCATGCTGATCGACTTCGACCACGGCGTCGTCGAGGTCGAGCGCCCGGTCCGCGATCAGGGCATCTACAAGCGCGACGTGCGCGTCGGCCACAACGTCTGGATCGGCTACGGCGCGGCGATCCTGCGCGGCGTGACGATCGGCGACAACAGCGTGCTCGGCACGTCGACGATCGTCACCTCCGACGTGCCAGCCAACGCCGTCGCCGCCGGGGTGCCGGTGCGCGTGATCAGGATGCGCGAGGCGCCCCGGTCGATGCGCTGGGAGTAGGTCAAACGAGGGCGCGCAGGCCGGCGGTCACGGCGACCGCGACCACGACGCCGGTCAGCACGGACCCGCCGCGGACGAGCACGATCCCGGCAAGCGCCACGCCGGCCGTCTGCGGGCCGGCCGCGAGCCGCCCGTCCTCTGACAGCGCCGACGTCACGACCAGCGCCGCCAGCAGCGCCGGGGCCGTCAGGCCGATCACGCCGACCGACCACGCGGGCAGCGCGCGCCCGCCGAACGCGACCGGGCCCGCGCCCTTGATGACCGCCGTGACCACCGCGCAGGCGACGACGACGCCCCAAAGCTCGGCGCTCATGACGCAGCCTCGCGCCGCCGGGCGAGCCCGATCAGCGCGGCGGCGCTCGCCGCCAGCACCGGGATGCCCGCCGGGGTGAAGGGCACGAGCAGGAGTGCGATCAGCGCACCGGCGACGGCCGCGACGAGCGCGCGGCGGTCGCGCAGCTCGGCCAGCAGCAGGGCGAGGAAGAACGCCGGATAGACCGCGTCGAGGCCGAGCGCGTCGATGTCGCCGATGATCGCGCCGCCGAGCGCACCGGTCGCCGTCCCGCCGAGCCAGGTGGCGTACTGCACGGAGGTCGCACCGAAGAGGAAGTGGCGATCGAAGCGCCCGTCGCCGAGGTTCGACATCGCCCACGAGGAGTCGACGACCGTCTGGCCCTGCGCCGCGCGCCTGGGCCAGCGACCCGGCAGCGAGGGCGCGAGCGCCACGCCCATCGGCAGGAAGCGCGAGTTCATCAGCGCGGCGGCGGCGACCGCCGCGCCCACGCCACCGCCGCCGCCGAGGATCGACACGACCGCGAACTGGGCCGAGCCCGCGAACACGATCGCCGACATGACGATCGCGCCGATGGCCGAGAAGCCGACCTCGCGCGCCAGCACGCCGAAGGACAGCGACAGGACGAACCCGACGATCGCGAACGGCACACCGGCCCGCAGCCCCGCGCGAAAGGACGCGCGCGGGGTCCGCGCGGCGTCGGACGGCGGAGGCTCGGGCGCTGCTGCCATCGCGGGACGCGCTTCAGCAGTTGGGGCGCAGGTCCGCCACCGGCTTGTGGCCGATGACGAGCAGGTACGTCGCCGCCACGCGCGTCTCGCCCTCGCCGGCGTCGAGCTCCTCGATCAGCGCCCGCAGCGCGTCGCGCAGCTCGTCGTAGCGCTGGGGCTCGAGCTGCGCCTTCGCGACGACGAGCGGGGCGAGGTTCTCCTCGTAGTGCGCGAGCATCGCGTCCGGGGACTCGAACACGAGATCGACGCTGCCGGGCTCGATCGCCAGCACGAGCTGTCCGCCGAGGCGCCTGCGCAGGTGCCCGTGGGTTCCCCACTCCGTGAGCGCGACCGTCTCGCCCGCGGGCGACGGGAGGTACTCGCGCAGGGTGTTCAGCACCCGGCCGGGAAAGCCGTCGGGGCACCAGTTCGCCATCACGATCTCGCCGCCGGGACGGCAAACGCGCACCATCTCGTTCGCCGCCACGTCGGGGTTGTCGGCGAGGGTCGTCCCGAACGCCGTCAGGACGCGATCGAAGCTGTCGTCGGGGTAGGGCAGCGCCTCGGCGTCGCCCTCGACCCACTCGACCTCGACGCCCGCCTCCGCGGCACGACGGCGCGCGCCGTCGAGCATGTCCGAGGAGATGTCCAGGCCGGTGACCTCGCCGCCCCGCAGTGCGGCGGGGATCGCGGCGTTGCCCGTGCCGGTGCCGACGTCGAGCACCGTCATCCCGGCCTCGATCGCGACCGCGCCGGCGACGGCCGCGCCGACATCGGCGGTGAGCTCGGCGATCGCGTCGTAGTTGCCCGCCGCCCACAGCGCCTTGCCGGTTGTCGTCGGATCCGTCAGATCGCTGCTGCTCATCGCGTCGCCCCTCGTAGTGTTGCCCGCGACGACATTACCGACGACGGGCTCCGGGCCCCCGCGGCCCGGCGACTACCCGCAGTTGGGCCAGGGCTTCGTGCCCTCGCGCGCCAGCAGCGCAGCCGCCCGGCGGTCCTGCTCAGCCTCGGATGCCTGTGCGGGATTGCCCTTGCCGCCGACCGAGCGCCAGGTCCCGCGCGAGAACTGGTACTTGCCGTAGTAGCGCCCGTCGGGCGACACGGCGGTCGGGTCGCCGCCCGACTCGCACTGCGCGATCTGCGCGAGCCGCGGATCGAGCGCCGCGCTGGCAGCCTCGAGGTCCTTCGGATCGACGCCGAGCGCCGCCAGCGTCTTGGGCCACAGGCGGCCGTCGGCCTTGAGGCCGCGCGCGCGCTGGAAGCGCTTGACCGCGCGCCGCGTCGCTGGACCGATGTCGCCGTCGGCCGTGACGCCGAGCGCGCGCTGAGCGGCGGCGATCGTCGCCACGCTGAGGTCCGCGCCGGATTTGGCGCCGCCCGACTGGGCGACCGCGCCTGCGCTGAGGAGCAGCAGCCCTGCCGTCGCCATCAGGATCGAGCTGCGGCTGCGCAGCGTGCGCCGGCGGCGCAGCGACGCCGCTGCGCGCCGGGCCCGCGAGCCGCGCAGCGAGCGACGGCATGCGAGATCGCAGGCGTCGTCGCCGGATGCTGCGGGGGCGTGGGCCGACACGACGTCGTCGATCTGGGGCATGCTGGCGCTTCCTCTCGGGTCGTCTCGGCGCCTACGGGGTTAGCTGTCGGGCTCGCGCTGAAACGTGCGCTACGCCGCATCCCAGCGAGGCTGGTGATGCTGGCGATTCGCCCCGAGGCCGGAAAGCTCCGGCCTCAGTGGTTCCCCCGTTCCCGATCGCACGGAGCGCTCGGGACTCGGCTCTTGTGTGAAGCAGCGCGGATGGTAGGGGATCGGTCGGGCGTCGGTCTATTCAAACGTCCGCACGGAGCGGGAAAAACATCCGTTTGTCGTCCCGTGACCGCGCGTCCCGGTGCGAGACGGCCGCGATTACGGCGCCGGCAGCGCCGCCCGCGCGTCGGGCGCGAGGTTGCGAAGCCGTGGATCGTGCGCGCCGGGCGCCGCGAGCGCCGCGGCCAGCGCCGCGCGGTGGCCGGCGGCGCGCTCGCGGCCGTAGGGCTCGGCGAGCGCGCGGCTGACGAGAAACGCCCAGTCGCTGGACTGCAGTGCGAGCAGCTCGCGGACGGCGCGCGCGCCGGCGCCCGCGCCCACCGTGCGCAGCTCGGCGTCGCGGGCAGCCCATGCCATCTGCGCGACCGGCGGCGCGCTCCAGGTCGTCAGGTCGCGCGGCGTTCCCCACGACGTGACCGGCAGGCCGGACGGCGCCGCGACGGGCTCGTGGCGCTCGAGGGCGTCGTCCAGGCGCGCCAGCCGCAGCCCCTGCCGCGCGGCCTCGTCGATCACCGCGGCGAGCCACAGCGGCCCCTCGTGCCACCAGTCGCCGAGCAGCTCCGCGTCCAGCGCGCAGACCGCGAGGCCGCCGCCGACGACACGTTCGCGCGTGCGCCGCACGAAATCGGCCGCGTCGCGCCGCGCCCTCTCGCCCGCGCGCTCGGGGTCGTACGGCGCGCCGTCGTTGCTCCACGCACGGTGACGGTGCTGGGTGAACGCGTGGTAGTCGCGGTACGCCGCATCGGCCGGGTAGCCGGCGTCGCTCCAGACGAGCTCGATCGTGGCGCGGTCGATCGGCACGAGCAGCGGACCGGGCGCGGAGCGCAGCGGCCGCAGATGCTCGTCGCTCGCGAGGACGTCGGTGAGGTCGACGCAGGCCGCGCGCACCCCGGCCGCCGCGAGCGCGCCGTCGAGCCACGGGGCGTGCGCGCATTCGGGCAGCCACAGCCCACCGCGCCAGCCGCCGAAGCGACGGCGGTGCGAGTCGATGCCCGCCTGCAGCTGCAGGCGCAGCCCGGCGTCGGTCGCCAGCAGCGGCAGCACCGCGTGCGTCGCCGCCGACGTCCACGCCGCGTAGCGTCCGAGCGCGCCGAGCAGGTCGCCGCCGAGCGCGGCCAGCCGCTCGTGTGCGTGCTCGTAGACCGCGGCCGAGTACCGCAGGGCAGCGACGACCCCCGGTTCGCCCTGCTCGCGGGCGGTCGCGAGGTCGCGGCGGTGGGACTCCACGCGAATGCCCGCGAGAAACCGCGCGCAGCGCTTCATCGCGCCTGGGGCCTCGAGCTGATCGCACAGCACGGGCGTCAGCGACAGCGTGACCGCCGCGCCATGGTCCAGCAGCTCCAGCAGCGGCAGGTAGGAGGTCGCGATCGCCTCCCACAGCCACTCCTCGCCGAACGGCCACGTGCCGAAGCCCTCGACGTAGGGCATGTGGCTGTGCAGGACGATCGCGAGCTCACCGCCGGCGCCGGCTGGGTACGCCTCGCGGCTCACGCGCGCAGGACGGCGACGATGTCCAGGGCGCCCGTGAGCTCGCGCGAGGTTCCCCGCCGCAGCGCGAAGTCGCGCACGCCGATCGCCGGCGTGAAGCGGTCGTAGAAGCGCTGCGTGATCCCGAGGCGGCGGTGGATCTCGTCCCACCCGAGTCCGAGCGCGACCTCGTGCAGGGCGAGCATGCGCGCATGGAAGAGGCCGTACAGCTGCACGGACGCGAAGTGCGCGCGGCACAGGGCGCCGAACTCCGCCGGGCGGTACTCGACGACATGCCACGGGTTGCCCGAGCGCTCGGCGCCCGGCGGCGCCAGTGTCAGCACGTTGGGCGTCGAGACGAAGACGACGCCGTCGGGCCCGACGAGCTCCTTGAAGCGGTCGAGGATCTCTCCGGGGTTGCGCACGTGCTCGATCGTCTGCAGGAAGGCGATCGCGTCGCACGGCTCGTCGTAGACCTCGACGAGCGTACGCACGAAGCGCAGGCCGTCGCGGGTGTAGCGCAGGCGCGCGTGCTCGTGCGCTTCGGGGTTGGCGTCGACCCCGACGACGGCCGCCGCCCCGCCGCGCGCGAGCACGTCGGAGCCGTAGCCCTCCCCGCAGGCGAGGTCGGCCACGCGCAGCCCCGCGACCTGGCGCGCGATCCACTCGTAGACGACGAGGTGACGGCGGTACCAGTAGTTCTCCTCGGGCACGTCGGGCAGCGTGCGCTCGCCCGTCAGCGCCAGCGGCGGCACGCCCGGCGGCTGGCCGCGCTGGAGGTAGAGCTTCGGAGGATCGGCCACGAGTCGCGGCAGCCTATGGTGGCGTCCGCGTGATCCGGTTTCTCGAGCCCCGGGTCGCTCAGCCCGCGACCGCCTGGTAGCGCTGCACCGCGCGTCGTCGCTCCTGCGCGTGCACGACGATCGGCGCCGGGTAGTCGCGGCCGATGACGCAGCCGGCCGCCTCCTGCTCCTCGCCGGACATCGTCCACGGCTCGACGAGCCGCGCGAGCGGCACGTCGCGCAGCTCGGGCACCCAGCGGCGCACGTAGACGCCGTCGGGGTCGAACTTTCGCTGCTGGAGCATCGGGTTGAAGATCCGCCGGAAGTACGGCGCGGGATCGACGCCGACCGACGTGACCCACTGCCAGTTGCCGTTGTTCTGGGCCGGCTCGCCGTCGAGCAGCAGCGCCTCGAAGTGCGCCTCGCCGAGTCGCCAGTCCAGGTGCAGGTCCTTCGTCAGAAACGAGCCGACGACGAGCCGCGCACGGTTGTGCATCCAGCCCGTGCGGGCGAGCTGGCGCATCGCGGCGTCGACGAGCGGATAGCCCGTGCGCCCCGCCCGCCAGGACTCGAGGGCGTCGTCGTCGCGCACCCATTCCAGGTCGCGGTAGCGCGGCTGGAACTCCAGGCGCGCGTTGTCGGGATGCGTGAGCAGGACGTGCGCGTAGAACTCGCGCCAGCACAGCTGGCGGATCCACGCCCGCCCGCCCTCGCTGTCGCGACGCGCCGCACGCGCCTCGCACTCCGCCGGTGACAGGCAGCCCCAGCGCAGGTAGGGCGACAGGCCGCTCGTGCCGGCCTCGGCGAGCAGGTCGTGGGTGTCACCGTAGGCATCGACCGGGCCGTCCAGCCATGCCGCGAGCGCTGCCCGGGCGGCAGGCTCGCCCGGCTCGCAGAACGGCTCGGCGAGTGCGGTGCGTGTGACGTCGCCCAGAGGTCCGAGCTCGCGAGGACCGGCGGGCGAAACGTCAATCTCCCCGCGCGCGGGAACCTGGCCCATGCGCAGGCCGCCGGGCAGTGGCGGCAGCTCCCCCGGAGCGCGGTGGACCGTGCGCCGCGGCAGCTCGAGCCAGTGGCGGTGAAAGGGGCTGAAGACGGTGAATGGAGCGCCCGCCTTCGTGCGCGGCTTGGAGATGTCGACGACGTAGGAGCCGCCCTGCGGCCGCGCCTCGACGCCCGCGTCGCGCAGCGCGCTCGTCACGCGGGTGTCGCGGGCGCGGGCGTAGGGGGCGACGTCGCTCGTCCACAGGACGCTGCCGGCAGCGGTCTCGGCGGCGAGCGCGACGAGCACGTCCTCGGGCCGACCATGGCGAATGACGAGCCCGCTGCCGCGCCGGCGCAGCGCCTCGTCGAGCGCGCGCAGGCAGCCGAGCATGAACGCCGTCCGCGGCCCCGACGCGAAGCGCCCGCGCAATTGCGCGTCGTCGAGGACGAAGACCGCCACGACGCGATCGAACTCGCGAACGGCGAGCGTCAGGGCCGGATGGTCGGCGACGCGCAGGTCGCGGCGGTACCAGAGCAGGGCGGTCGTCGGCATCGCAGTGAGATACGCGCGGATCGCGAACGTAGACTCCTGCAAGCATGCCCGATCGCGTCGTTCAGGACTTTCCGATCTTTGCGCTGGGCCTCGTGGCCCTGCCCTACGAGTACGTCCCGCTGCACATCTTCGAGCCGCGCTACCGCACGATGTTCGCCGAGTGCCTCGAGCGCGAGTCGGAGTTCGGCATCGTCTGGGCGACGGACGGCGGCCTGCGATCGATCGGCTGCGCCTGCGAGATCACGCGCGTCATCGAGCGGATGGAGGACGGCCGCCTGAACGTGCTGACGCGCGGGACGCGACCGTTTCGCATCATCGCCTCACAGGACGACCTTGCCTACCCGGCCGCGACGGTCGAGTTCCTCGAGGACGAGCCCGAGGATCTCGACGACGATGCCGCGCAGACGGCGCACGCCGCCTACGCCGAGCTCGTCGTCCAGGCCACGGAGGTCGAGCCCGACGACGCCGACATCGCCGCGAAGGGCGCCTATGAGATGGCGGCGACCGTCGACTTCGGGCTGGACGCCAAGCAGGGGCTGCTCGACCTGCGCTCGGAGAACGCGCGGCTGCGGCTGGCGACGCGCTTGTTCAAGGCGGCGACAAAGCGGCTGGACTTCGTCGAGCGCGCGCAGGCGAAGGCGCGCAGCAACGGCAAGGTGCGCTTCGGGTGAGCACCTGCAGCCTGACCTTCGACGACGGTCCGGATGAGGTGTGGACCGCGCGCGTGCTCGACCGCCTGGCGAGCGAGGGTGCCCCCTCGACGTTCTTCGTCATGGCGGACCGTGCGCGTCGTTGCGCCGGGTTGATCGACCGGATGCGGGCCGAGGGCCACGAGGTCGCCTTTCATTGCGTCGACCACGTCCGCCACAGCGAGCTGGAGGAGCAGGAGCTGCGCGACGACACCCTTGATGGCCTGCGCACGCTCGCGCAACTCGGCGCGACCATCCGCCGCTGGCGTGCGCCGTGGGGCGTCGTCACGGAGGCGACGCGGCGCATCGCCGCCGAGCATCAGCTGGAGCTCGTCGGCTGGAGCGCCGACACGCAGGACTGGAGTGGCGACGGCGCGGCGCTGATGCACAGCCGCGTCGCGGGAGGCGTTCGCGCGGGCGCCGTGGTGCTGCTGCACGACGGCATCGGTCCCGGGGCGCAGCGCTGCGACTGCCGCGAGACCGTCGAGCTGATACCGCGCCTGGTCGAGACCATGCGCCGGCGCGGCCTGCGACCCGCCGCGCTACCGGAGACCGGCGGTTGAGCGCAGCGACCCGTGGCGCGACCGCCGCGAAGTCCCCCCCGTCCGCCGAGCGCGCGTCTCGGCCCGCCCTGAGCGTGGACCGCGCGACGCTGGCGCGCATCGCGCAGGCAGCCGACGAGCTCGATCGCCACCCCGCCTTTCCCGACGACGCGTTTCGGGCGCTCGCGGCCGCAGGCGTGCTGGGCGCAACGCTGCCCGGCAGCGACGGCCGGCGGGCGCGCTTCGCCGAGGAGCTGCGCGCGGTGCAGCTCATCTCACGTGCCGACGGCTCGGTCGGGCGGATCCTCGACGGTCACCTCAACGCCGTCGAGCGGCTGGCGGTCGCATGCCCCGGGGCGCTGGACGCCGGCGATCGCGCGGCGATCGCGGCGGGCACCCTGCTGCTGGGCGTGTGGGGCGCCGATCCCGCCCCCGGGGAGGGCGAGCCCGCGAGGCTGCGTGGGACGGGCGATGCGACGACCCTGCACGGCGTCAAGACCTTCTGCTCGGGCGCCGGCGGCCTTGGGCGCGCGCTGGTCGTCGCCCGCGACGACGCGGGCGACCGCCGCCTCGCATACGTCGACGTCACGCGCGGCGTCTGCATCGACCGCTCGTGGTACCGCGCCGCCGGGCTGCGCGCCTCGGAGAGTCACCGCGTGGTCTTCGACGGGGCGCCGGTGCTGGCACTGCTCGGCGCTGCGGGGGAGATCCTGCGCGAGCCGTGGTTCTCGCGCGACGCGATCCGCACGAGCGCGACGTGGGCCGGGATCGCGGGCAGCGTCGTGGATGCGGGGCTCGCGTTCCTGCGCGAGCGCGGCACCCCGAGCGAAACGGTCACGCTGGCCGCCGGGCGCATGCTCGTCGCGCTGGGCACGATCCAGCGCTGGCTCGAGCATGCCGGAGCGCGCGCGGAGAACGAGACCCCGCTCGCGGGCCTGGCGATCGAGGCGCGGTGGGCGATCGCCGCCGCGGCCCGAGAGATCGCGGCCGAGGCGGGCCTGGCGTGCGGGTCACGGCCGCTGGCCACCGGCGGCGCGCTGTCGCGCGGGCGTCGCGACCTCGACCTGTTCCTGCTCCAGCACCGCCTCGAGCCCCTGCTCGCACGTCACGGGGCGAGCGCGCTCGGCGCCGGTCGCGGCCGGTGAGCGGCGACCCCGCACTCGAAGGCGGTTCCGCACGCCCACGCGTCGAGCAGGGGTTCTTCGACGATCTCTATGCCCGCTCCGACGATCCCTGGGGATTCGCCGAACGCGAGTACGAGCTCGACAAGTACACGCACTCGCTGGCGTCGCTCGGCGGCCGGCGGTTCGGGCGCGGGCTGGAGGTGGGGTGCTCGATCGGCGTGTTCACCGAGCAGCTCGCGCCGCTGTGCGACGAGCTCGTGGCGATCGACGTCTCGGACTCGGCGCTTGACCGTGCGCGCGACCGGCTGCGCGGACGGGCGGGAGTGACGCTGGCCGCGATGACCTTTCCGGAGGAGATGCCGGATGGGCCGTGGGACCTGATCGTCTGCTCGGAGGTGCTCTACTACTTCGACCCTGGAGCCTTCGCGCTGGCCGTCGATCGGCTGCGCGCGGCGATCGGCGAGGGCGCGACCGCCCTCGCCGTGCACTGGCGCCCGCCTACGAGCACCTATCCGCTGCGCGGCGACGAGGTGCACGACCGGCTGATCGCGGAGCTCGGGCGCTGGCACGTGCTCGACGATCGCCGACCGCAGTACCGTCTCGACCTGTTCACCGGTCCGTGATGCGATCCGCACGAGGACGTCGCGAACGCGGCCCCGGCGCCGGATGCCCATGACCGCGCCGCCGCCCGATGCCCGCCTGCGAGCCGTCGTGGCGATCCCCGCCCGCGACGAGGACGAGCGCATCGGCGACTGCCTGCGCGCGCTGGCAGGCCAGTCCGGTCTGGATTCGGGGGCATTCGAGGTCGTGCTCGTCCTCGATCGCTGCCGCGACGCGACCCGCGCCACCGCGCTGCAGACCGCCGCAGATCTGCCCGGGCTCGCGCTGAGCGTGCTCGAATGCGACGTTCCCGGCGCCGGTCACGCGCGGCGGATGGGGATGGACGTCGCGTGTGAGCGGCTGCTGGCCGCCGGACGCCCGGACGGGCTGATCGCCAGCACGGACGCCGACTCGCGGGTGGCTCCCGACTGGCTCGCGATCCAGCTCGCGCTCGCGGGCAAGGGCGCGCGCGCGATCGGCGGCCGGATCGACCTCGACGCGCGCGAGGCGTCGGCGCTCGCCCCTGCCATCCTCGACGACCGCGCAGCGCAGGCTCAGGCGCGCCTCGCTCACGTGCGGCCGGGCGCGGAACCCTGCGAGCACCACCACTTCAGCGGCGCGTCGCTCGCCGTCACCGCCCGTACCTACCGCGAGGTCGGCGGCCTGCCGATCGGCGAGGCGCTCGAGGACGAGGCGCTCGGACGGGCACTCGAGGACCGCGGCATCCCGATCCTGCGCACCAACAGCGTGCGCGTCACCACGTCGGCGCGAACGCGCGGGCGCGCGTCGCGCGGACTGGCCCGCGACCTCGCGCTGGCAGACTGGCGCGCGCGCCGCAGCTTTCGCGGGGACGCATTCAGCGTCGGCGAGCTGCTCGACCGCAAGACCGGTCCGATCAGCGTGATCCTGCCGGCCCGCGAGGTGGCGAGCACGATCGCGCAGATCGTCGACGCGGTCGCGGCGCTGCGCGACCTCGGCCTCGTCGACGAGATCCTCGTCGTCGATGCCGCATCGCGTGACGGCACGGCCGCGATCGCCGCCGGCCACGGAGCAGTCGTGCTGCAGGAGGACGAGCTGCTCGCAGGGCACGGCCCGGCTCGCGGCAAGGGGGACGCGATGTGGCGCGCGCTGAGCGTCGCGCGCGGCGAGACCGTCGTCTACGTCGACGCGGACACCCGCGACTTCAGCGCGGCGTTCGTCGTCGGCCTGCTCGGGCCGCTGCTCACGCTGCCGGAGATCCGCTTCGTCAAGGGCGCCTTCCGTCGCCCCTTCACCGCCGGCGACCGCGCGCTCGCCGGCGAGGGCGGACGCGTGACCGAGCTCGTCGCGCGCCCGCTGCTGAACCTCTACGCCCCGCACCTGGCCGGCTTCGACCAGCCGCTCGCCGGCGAGATCGCCGCCGACGCCGGCCTGCTGCGCGGGCTGCGCTTTCCCGTCGGCTACGGCGTCGAGATCGCCAACCTCATCGACGCCGCCGAGGCCGCCGGGATCGACGCGCTCGCGCAGGTCGACCTCGGCGAGCGCCAGAACCGCCATCAGCCGCTGCGCGACCTGTCCGCGATGTCATACGCGGTGATGGTCGCCGCGGCCGCTCGCCTGCGCGACGCCCGCCTGACCGGCGCCCCCCCGGCCGGACGGCTGGCGCTGCCGCCGGCGGAGGGCGAGACGGCCGGCGAGACACGCCACGTCGCCGTCATCGAGCGCCCCGCGCTGGATTCGCTGAGCTGAGCTGGTGAGCCCGGATCAGGACGGCGCCCGCGGGCTCTCCAGACCCGCGCCGAGCGGGGCCGCGGCCGCGGCCTTCGCCTGCCCCGGCAGCCGCCCCTCCATCGCCACCCACGACCCGGCGAGGATCAGCAGCAGTCCCAGCACGGCGCCCGCGGTCAGCGGCTCGCTTAGCAGCCACACGCCGTAGACGACGGCGAACGCCGGCGCCAGGTACGTCACGAGCGACGCCCTGCTCGGGCCGATCTCCGCGATCAGGGTGTAGAAGATGAGAAACGCGATCCCGGTGCCGCCGGCGCCGAGCACGAGCAGCGAGGCGGTCGCAGCCGTGCTGGGGACGGCCGAGGGCAGCGCGAACAGCGCGGCGGGCGCGAGCACGAGCGTCCCGGCGAGCAGCGTCGAGGCGGCGATCCCGACCGCCGGCACGCCCCGCAGGCGGTGCTTGAGGTACAGCCCGCCGATCGCGTAGCCGACCGAGGCGAGCAGCACCATCAGGCCGCCTGCGAGCGCCGCGGCGTCGCCGCGCAGGTCGATGCCGAACAGCAGCACGACGCCGATGATGCCCATGACGACGCCGGCAGCGGCGATCCCGCGCGGGCGCTCGTCGTCGTCGTAGCGCACCGCGAGCAGCGCCGTGAAGATCGGCGCCGACGCGACCAGGATCCCCGCCAGCGACGACGGGATGTGACGCTCGCCGTAGGTGATCAGCAGAAACGGCACGACGACCTGCACGAGCGATATGAACAGGATCGCGTCCCAGCGGCCGCGCAGCGCGCCGAGCGCCCGCTGGCCGATCGCGATCGGGACGAGCACGAGGGCGCCCAGCGCCAGGCGGGCGAAGACGATGAAGACCGGGGCGACACCGTCGTCGAGCGCGACCTTGATGAAGAGGTAGGACGCCCCCCACAAGGCGGCGAGCAGTCCCATCAGGATCCACGAACGTCGAGACACGATGGCGTTCAGACTAGAACGCGGCTCTGGGCGCCAGGCCGCGCCGGACGCGAGGCGCTCAGCGCTCGAGCTTGCAGGTGTCGATCGCCACGCGCCGCACGAAGCGCGCCGTGCGCGGGAAGATCGGCGGGCGCTGCGCGGTGTCGGGGAAGCGCAGGACGCCGTCCTCGGCGCGGACCGTGAAGCGAAAGAACTGCGACGGCGCGGACTTCGGGACGTCGACGCGGCCGGACTGGACCTCGAGCAGGTCGTCGGTGATGTCGCGCGCCTCGATCGTCTGCGCGCTCGTCAGCGGCAGCGGCTCGCCGCGGTTGCAGCGCACGGTCGTATCGGAGACGAGCAGGTGCAGCCTGGCCCCGGGCACCGTGCCCTCGCGCTGGACGACGAAGAGATCGGGCGACGGCGTGCCGCACCCCGCGAGCGCGAGGCCGGCCAGGCCCGCCGCCGCGACCAGTGGCGCTCTGCGCATGGCATGCGTGCGCAACGCGCCCGGTCCCGGCCGCCCGGCCGCGAGGGTGCGGCTCACGCCCCCACCACGACGCCCCCGCGCCGCGGATCCCCGGCGCCGCTCAGCGCACCCGTCGCGGGGTCCCGGCACACCGCCTGCACGCCCCCGAAGAACATGTTCGGCGCGCGGAAGTGCTGCACGACGTAGGGGTCGTAGCGCAGCTCGTCGAGCGCCGCGCCGGGCTCGGCGTAGATGACGTCGTTCTCGAAGTGCACGCGCGGCGCGGCGACCGCCTCAGCCGCGGTCATGTCGCGGTCGACGACGCCGACGATCGTCTGCAGCAGCGCCGAGCGGATGCGGTTCGATCCCGACGAGCCGAGCGCGATCTGGACCTCGTCGCCCGCCAGGACGACGGTCGGCGACATCATCGACGGCATCCTGCGCCCCGGGGGCGCGTGGTGGAAGCCGAGCGGGCTGAGGTCCGCCTCGCCCATGATGTTGTTGACGTGGATGCCCGTCCCGGGCACGACGATGCCCGAGCCCTCGCCGTTGGTGCACGTCACCGCGCACGCGCGGCCGTCGGCGTCGAGCACCGAGATGTGCGTCGTCGAGCCCATCCGCGAACCGAGCATGCGCGCGGCGAAGCCCGGGTCGGCCAGGCCCTCGACGAACTGCGGCGTCCGCGCGGCCTGCGCCTCCTCCATCGCGCGCACGATCAGCGCGAGCGGCGGCGGCGACGGCGCCTGGTCCAGCAGCCGCAGCGCGAGCGCGAGCAGGATCCCGCCGGCCGACGGGGGCGGGTTGGACAGCACATCGCGCCCGCGGAAGCCCACACTCAGCGGCTCGCGCCCGATCGCCTCGTAGCAGCGCAGGTCCTCGCCGGTCAGCACGCCACCGCCCTCCGCGACCCAAGCGACGACGGCGGCGGCGATGTCGCCGGTGTAGAACGGCGACGACCCCTCGGCTCCGAGGCGCTCGATCGTGTCGCCGAGCTCAGGGCTGCGAAAGATCTCGCCCTCGCGCAGCAGCGGCTCGCCGGGAGCGTAGAGCGCGGCGACCTCGGGCGTCGTGCGCAGGATCGCCTCGAGCAGGTGCACGACCTCGGCCTGCTGGGCGTTGAGCGCGACGCCGTCGCGCGCAATCGCGGCGGCCGGCGCGGCCAGCTCGGCGAGCGGCAACGAGCCCCAGCGGCGCATCGCCTCGTCGACGCCGGCCGGATTGCCGTAGGCCCCGCACGACGAAGCCCCGACGTGGAAGACCTGGCGCGCGTCACCCGCGAAGTCGACCTCGACCGGCACGAGCGGAGCGCGCGCGGCGACGTCCGCCCCGTGGCCCGGCGCGGCGACGCAGAAGTCCAGCAGCACCGGCTCCTCGCCGGCCCCGGCGACGAGCATGTACCCGCCGGCACCCGGGCCGCTCAGCAGCGGCTCGGTCACCCACGACGTCAGCATCGCCGCGACCGCGGCGTCGACGGCATTGCCGCCCGCTCGCAGGACGTCCGCACCCGCCTGCGCGGTCAGCGGATGACCCGCGGCGACGATGCCATGTGAGAGCTCGTTCACGTCGGCGTCGAGGCTAGTGGTTCGTCTCGTGGCAGGCCGCCCGTTTCGGGTGGATTGTCACGAGACGGACCAGTGCGCCGAGGGCTCATACTGTGCGCGCCGATGAGGACCGCCGACACGACATCAGCGCGGATACGCGCGGCTGCCCTGGCGGCGGTCGCCGCCGTGCTGCTCGCCGCCTGCGGCGACAGCGAGCCGGCCCGCAACAAGGCCGGCATGATCGAGGGGACCGGCGAGGTCCGGCTGCTGAAGCTGCGCGTCGGCGACTGCGTGGCCAACCTGCTCAAGAGCGTCAAGGAGCCCGACGGGAGCGCCAACGGCGTGCCGCGGGTGAAGGTCCTGCCCTGCGCGCAACGCCACGAAGCGCAGGTGGTGCGGATCGACGATCTCGGCGACGGACCGTGGCCCGGGCCGACGATCGTCAACGGCGAGGCCGCGCGCGGGACCGACGCCCTGCAGCCGCGGCTGGCCGCCGCACTCGGCGGCGGACGGCTGTCGCTGTTCACGTTCAAGCCCACGCAGCCGCGCTGGGACTTCGAGGACCAGCACCGGATCTTCTACCTCGCCGTCTTCCCGGCGCCGCGTCGCGGCGCCCTGCGACTCAGCGAAACGGCATGAACTCCGGCACGTCGAGCTCGGTGACCTTCAGGCCGCCTCCGCCGCCCGAGCGCTGCGTCCTGGGCGGCTCGCGCTCGCGCGATTGCACGGCAGCCGTCGCGCGGCGCCGGCGCTCCTCGACGTCCTCGTAGGCCGGGCGCGCGGCAGGCGGCGTGCGGCGCTCGACGCGCGGCTCGCCCCGGGGCTCCTCGAGGCGCCGCGACTTCGGCGCTCCGTCGTAGCCCGTCGCGACGACCGTCACCCAGACCTGGTCCTCGAGCGTCTCGTCGATCATCGCCCCGAAGATGATGTTGGCCTCCGGATGGGCGGCCTCGGAGACGGCCTTGGCGGCCTCGTTGATCTCCCACAGCGACAGGTCGCGGCCGCCGGTGATCGACAGCAGGATCGAGTGCGCGCCCTCCATGCTCGTTTCCAGCAGCGGCGAGGCGACGGCCTGCTCGGCGGCGATGATCGCGCGGTTCTCGCCCGAGCCCATGCCGATGCCCAGCAGCGCGTTGCCGGCGTTGGACATGATCGTGCGCACGTCGGCGAAGTCCAGGTTGATCAGGCCGGGCAGGGTCACGAGGTCGGAGATGCCCTGCACGCCCTGGCGCAGGACGTCGTCGGCGACGCGGAACGCCTCGACCATCGAGGTCTGCTTGTCGAGCACCGCCAGCAGGCGGTTGTTGGGCACGACGATCAGCGTGTCGACCTCGTCCTTGAGCGCCTGGATGCCGATCTCCGCCTGCTCGCGACGGCGCGTGCCCTCGAAGCCGAACGGCTTCGTCACGATGCCGACGGTCAGCGCGCCGATCTCCCGCGCGATGCGGGCGATAACGGGCGCCGCACCGGTACCGGTACCCCCGCCGGCACCGGCCGTGATGAAGATCATGTCCGAGCCCTTGAGCATCGCCTTGATGCGGTCGTACTCCTCCATCGCCGCGCCGCGCCCGAGCTCGGGATTGGAGCCGGAGCCGAGGCCGCGGGTGAGGGTGGCGCCGATGTGCAGCGTCTCGTGGGCCAGCGACTGCTGCAGCGACTGCAGGTCGGTGTTGACGGCGAAGAACTCGACCCCGGCGACCTCGGCCTCGACCATGCGGTTGACGGCGTTCGAGCCGCCGCCGCCGACGCCGACGACGCGCAGCACCGGCTGGCCGGCGGGCTTCGCCTGACCGAACGGCGTCTCGCGAGCGGACTTGTCGGGGCGCGCGAAGACGTCGTCCTGCTCGCGGTCGGGCCGCTCCGAGCGGATCCGGCCGGCGTTCGTCGCGGGCTCGGGAGCGTCCATGAAGTTGTCGGGGATCTCCGACGAGAAGGCGTGGCGCAGGCGGTCCTGCGGCGAGGGGATGTGCGGCTCCTCGAACTCCTCGGGCTCGTCGCGCAGGGCAAGCGACGGGTGCGGGAACTCGCGCGGCGGGATCTCCTCGACCGGCGTCGCGACCGGCGCGCTGAGTAGCGGCGTCGGATCCCCTACGTCCTCGCCCGTGCCCTCGGCCCGCGCGGCATCCTCTTCGGTCTTGCGGAACAGCGCCGCAAGGGGGCCCTCCCGCATGCTCGCGCGCTTACCGGATGCCATGTGCGAGAACCTCCTTCGCGAGGTCGCGATAGGACTGGGCGGCGGTGCCGTCGGGATCGTACTTCAGCACGGACATGCCTTTGACCGGCGCTTCCGCAAATCGCACGGTTTTCTTGATGCGCGAGGCGAACAGCCGATCGCCGAAGTTCTCCTCGAGGATTTCGATCGCCTCCTTCGCGTGGACCGTCCGCATATCCATCATCGTCGGCAGGATGCCTTCGATCTGGACGTCGGGATTGAGGTTCTCGCGAATCATCTGGAGCGTGTTCTGCAGCTGGAGCAGCCCGCGCATCGACAGATACTCGCACTGCACGGGGACGATGACCTTGTGCGCGGCCGTCAGCGCGTTGATCGTCAGCAGCCCCAGCGACGGCGGCGTGTCGATGCAGATGAAGTCGTAGTCGTCCTCGACGCCCTTCAGCGCCTTGGTCAGCGAGCGCTCGCGGCCGATCTGCGTCGACATCGCGATCTCCGCTCCGGCGAGGTCGATCGACGCGCAGGCGACGTCGATCTCGCGCTTGCGCACGACCTGCTTGATCGGGACGTGATGCACGAGCACGTCGTACATCGAGAGCTCGAGCGTGTCGGGGTCGATGCCCTGCGACATCGTCAGGTTGCCCTGCGGATCCATGTCGACGCACAGGACGCGATGACCGGTCTCGGCGAAGGCGGCCGCCAGGTTCAGGGTCGTCGTGGTCTTCGCGACGCCGCCCTTCTGGTTGGCGAAGGCGATGATCCTGGCCTTCTGAGGCACGAGAGGCTCCGTTGGGTTCGGGAAACCGGACACGTCGCTCTATTCGCACGCGCGTGGGGTATTCCTTCAGCCGTCCGCGTATGGTGAGCAACGTGGAGCCGGAGGAGCTGGCCGCAGCGATCAAGCACCTGAGCGAGTGGGCCGAGCAGCACGCTCCACAGCCCTAATC